>JACCDR011088872.1_pt1 | contig 19735 bp, 19 predicted proteins | sample 7446431 | NCBI WGS metagenome assembly JACCDR01 (sample SAMN15323443, study PRJNA562643) | freshwater metagenome | isolation source: river surface water | place: USA:Blue River Watershed | collected 2017-08-17 | reverse complement strand
TCATTAGGAAAATCAATGGGAAGTTGTCCCGCAAGAGCAATGGACTAAGAAGTCTTCTTGTGCCGAGAGTGCGGGTAGAACGTTAGGGTCACTTCGGCGACCCTTTGCGAACAATCGACCCTCGCGCAAGTTGTTGATTTTAAAAGTAAAAGGACAGTAGGGACAGTAGGGACACTTAATGATATAGATGTATATAAATAAAGGGGGGAGTAGGCCAGGAAGCGAGCGCGGGAAACGCGAGGGTAATATAGAGAAATGGGGTCACTTAACGCCCCTGCGTCCCTGTGGAGCAGGATTGTAAAAATTACAAGATGTACAGGGTTTGTCTGCGTGTTGCGGTTTCATCACCGCTGGTGTATTTTCATGCGCATGTGCGAGGGTCGCGCCTCGCGATAGGAGAGCTTCAATGACGGCGGTTCCAGATGTGGGGAAAAGATACAAGCTGCCAAGCGGCAATCAGGTTGAGGTTATGAATATCCAGCAGAACATTGTTATTTGCAGATATTTGGAAAATTGGATACGTAGGCCTGCGGGGAGCGAATTCAGAAATGAAGTAACCCTGAGGAATACTTTTTTATTTTTGTTTGGGGAGAATTTGTAATGCCAGCCGGAAGACCGTCTAGTTATTCTACTGAGAAAGCAGTCAGGATATGTGAGCTGATTTCTAACGGCAAAACACTTAAGAAAATATGCCGGGAAGATGGCATGCCAGACAAGGCTACTATTTTCAGGTGGCTGGCTGTAAATGAAGAATTCCGCGACCTATACGCGAAAGCTAAAGAGATTCAGGCTGAATTGATGGCTGAAGAGATATTAGAGATAGCAGACGACGGGATAAACGACACGTATACAGACGATGAGGGTCAAGAGCGTGTTAACGCCGATGTGATTCAACGTTCACGGCTCAGGGTCGATTCGCGCAAGTGGTTGCTCTCCAAGCTCATGCCGAAAAAATACGGCGAGAAGCTGGAGCTTGCGGGCAACAAGGATGCACCGCTGACGGTGCAGGTTGTGCGGCTAGGAGAGGAAGCTAAATGAATCACGAACACGACCCTAACGGCCTTGACCAGCACACACCAGGCGCAAAGCTGGACGCAGGCAAGCCGCTCGTTTGGCTGTGCCTCTCAGGCTTCTCGAACGCACTTGAGCAGGTGGCTCAGGTCACCACAGTCGGCGCTTTGAAGTACACCCCGAATGGCTGGAAGGATGTGGAAAACGGATCAGATCGCTACATGGAAGCCTTTGGCCGGCATTTGCTGGCGCTTGGGCAGGGCAAGATCCTGGACGAAGACACCAAGTGTTTGCACAAGGCTCAAATGATCTGGAATCTCCTGGCGTCGCTTGAGCTGGAACTTACCGAATGAGTGGAGTCAAGGTCGTTTGGGCAACACCAGACATCGACAAGCACTTGGCGTACATTGCGCGCGTCAGCAACCCCGAGAATCAGCAGAGCGAAAGCGTTTCGAACCTGCTCAAGTACATGGAACGAGAGGGGCATGTGAGCCCCTTCGACATGTGCAATGTGTGCTTGGAGATCAATGCTCCACGGGACATTGCACGGCAAGCATTGCGCCATTGGTCTATCAAACCTCAGGAGTTCAGCCAGCGTTACCAGGACGTGAGCAAGCTGGGCGATCTGACGCCGAGAGAGTTCAGACTACAGGACAAGACGAATCGCCAGGCGAGCATCGATGTCGAACCACACGACCCGCGCGCTGCTGAGTGGGAACGCAGGCAGCTGCGCCTGATTGCTCAGGTCAAAGAGGATTACGAGTGGTGCATTGCGAACGGCGGCGCAAAAGAGGTCGCCAGAGTAGTCTTGCCTGAAGGCTTAACGCCGTCTCGGATGTACTTCAACGGCACCATGCGGTCTTGGGTCCATTACTTGCGCTCCAGGCTTCATGCGAGCACTCAGAAGGAGCATCGGCAAATTGCTCTCGGCGTGTTCATTGAACTGCAGAAGGTCGCGCCGATCACGATGAGTGCGTTCTTTCCGAAAGCGGAAGAATGACAATCATCCAGCTCCCAGCCAACGGTTGGAGGCCAAGGCCATACCAGATGGCCGCATGGTCTGCGTGGGAGAACGGCTGCACTCGATTCGCCTTGGCTTGGCACCGCCGCGCTGGCAAGGACGAATTTGCACTTCATGGTGCCGCATGCAAGGCGTTTGAACGAGTTGGCGGTATCTGGCACATGTTGCCGATGGCCAACCAAGCGCGCAAAGCGATATGGGATGCGGTGAATCCCAAAACAAGGCGCCGCCGCATCGATGATGCATTCCCGCAAGAGCTGAGAAGTTCAACGCGGGAGCAGGACATGTTCATCCGGTTCAAGAACGGCTCGACATGGCAAGTGGTCGGCAGCGATAACTACAATGCGCTGGTCGGCTCACCGCCTGTCGGCGTGGTGTTTTCTGAATATGCGCTTGCCGATCCCAGCGCCTGGGCATTCCTCAGACCCATCCTGGCGGAAAACGGTGGCTGGGCTATGTTCATCAGCACACCGCGTGGACGGAATCACTTCGCCAAGCTGGTGGAGTTCGCGAAGAAAGACCCGCTCTGGTTCGGGCAGGTGCTGAGCGTGGATGACACTGGCGCCATCGCGCCTGAGGTCATTGAGCGGGAGCGCAGAGAGATCACGGCAGAGCGGGGAGAGAAAGAGGCCGAGGCCATCATCGCTCAGGAGTACCGCTGCGACTTCGATGCCGCGATTCCTGGTTCCTACTATGGCGAACTGATGAGCCGTGCAGAACGCGAAGGCCGCATCGGCCTGTACCCGCACATGCCCAACATGCCGGTTGGCACAGCGTGGGATTTGGGCCACGGCGACAGCACCGTCGTCTGGTTCTACCAGCAGATGCCCACAGGGCGTGTGCGCATCATTGATGTGTTTGAGGGCTCAGGCGTCGGCATCGACTGGTATGCGCAGCGTATTGTGGCCCGGCCTTACACATACGCTGACCACATCTGGCCCCATGACGGTGGTCATGGCAACATACGCGACGTAGGCGGCACATCGCTGGATGCCACAGCCAGAGGCCTTGGCGTCAGGCCGCTTCGCATACTGGATCGGGACCCGTCGGTGGATATTGGCATCAACGCTGTGCGTCAGCTGCTGCCGCTGTGCGAGTTAAATACAGAGCCCACACCGTTCGCCGGCGAGACACTTGAACAGGCCAAAGCCAGGATGCAACGGGCTCTTGATGCGCTCAGGCAGTATCGGCGAGAGTGGGACGAGAAGCTGCAGAAGTTCAAGGATGCACCACTGCACGACTGGACATCGCACACAGCGGATGCGTTGAGGTACTTGGCGCGTGGCCGCAAGCCTTTTGGTGTGGACCGCACGCAACTGCCTCGCGCAGCCAGTGCCGACTATCAGGTGCTTGGATGATTCGCCTTATTGCACAAGAGGACGCCGGTGCGTTCCATTTTCTCAGCCAGATGTACAACGCCGAAAGCGGGCAGCAGCGTGAGTACAGCTGGGAGCGAACGCAGGCAGCATTCGATGCGCTGACCAAGGATCCAAGCGCGCTGGTGCTGGTGGCTGATGCAGCCTACGGCTTAGCCGGTGCTGTGATAGCCCAACTGGACCACGCATTCACGGTGCAGCCGGTGTGCCTGATTTCCATGTTTTACCTACGTGATGCGTATCGAGGCACAGGACTGGCCAGAGCTTTTATGCAAGGTGTTGTGGATTGGGCTGATAATTCTGGATGCACACACACATTCACGTCCGGCAATGCCATGCTGAGCGAGGAAGAGGATAAATTATTTCAAAATTTGTGCGCTAAGTTTGGATTCATGCCAGCTGGCACACCGGTTCTTGCGAGGAGGAAATCATGAGTGGATTGTTCAGTAAACCAAACATCCCAGCACCCGTCCAGCCACCTCCACCACCGACGGTGGATGAGGCTAGAGCGGCCGTTGAGACCAGGGATCAGTTGGTCAAGCGCAGAGGCCGGCGCGCTTCTGTGTTAACTGGTGATGGCGGTGCCGCATCACCGACGGTGGGCAAACCATCATTGATAGGCAGCTGACGTGGACAATCTCAACGACAGCCGCGCTAAAGACCTGCTACGGCAACACGACAACCTGAAGGCTGGAAGGTCCACTTGGAACAGTCTTTGGCAGGAGATTGCCGAACGCGTGCTGCCTCGGGCGTCTGAATTCACAGGCCATTTAACGCCAGGTCAGAAGCGCACAGAACGTCAGTTCGACAGCACGGCCCCGCTCGCGCTTGAGCGATTTGCAGCGGCCCTGCACTCGCTGTTGGTGCCTAGCACACAGCAGTGGCATGGCGTGGGTCTGAACGACGAAGAAATGAACAGGATGCGCGACGTGCGCGTGTTCTGCGAGGCCATGACACGCACGCTGTTCCGCGCTAGGTACAGAACTGACGCCAACTTCGCCAGCCAGATGACAGAAGTATTCATGTCGCTTGGCGCGTTCGGAACTGGCGTTATGTTCGTTGATGAATGGCCTGGATATGGGTTGGTCTATAAAGCCATCGGGTTGGCTGAGGTTTATTTGTCAGAGAACAGTGCTGGCCGGGTGGATACGGTGCACCGCGAGTATGAATACACAGCGCGTCAGTGTGCACAAGCATTCGGCATGGATGAACTCACGCCGAAGATGAAGGCTGCGTTGGAGAAGCGCAGCGACGAGAAATTCACGATCGTCCATTGCGTTTATCCAAATGAAGAACGGCTGCACGGCCGCATGGATTACAAGGGCTGGCCCATCATTTCGCATCACTTGGCTGTCGATGGCTGCGCGATCCTGAGGGAAAGCGGCTATCGTACGATGCCGTATGCGGTCAGCCGGTATGTGACCAGCCCGCGCGAGGTATATGGCCGCAGCCCGGCGATGACCGTCCTGCCTGATATCAAGATGGTCAACGAAATGGAGAAGACGATGATTCGCGCCGGTCACCGCATGGTGGACCCGCCGCTGCTGTTGCAGGCGGATGGCGCATTGACATCGTTCCAGATGACGCCTAATGCGCTCAACTGGGGTGGCATGGATGAGCAGGGCAGAGAGACCGTCAAGGCGCTTGAATTCAGGGGCCAGCTACCATGGGCATTTGAAATGGCAGAAGGTAAACGCAAGCTGATTCAAGATGCCTTCTTGATTACCTTGTTCCAGATACTGGTGGAAACACCAACCATGACAGCGACAGAAGCCTTGTTGCGAGCCCAAGAGAAAGGCGCGCTGCTTGCGCCGACCATGGGCAGGCAGCAGAACGAGCTGCTAGGCCCTATCATTGAACGAGAAATAGATATCCTAGGCCGGGCGGGCCAACTACCACAGGATGTGCCGCAGGAAATCATCGATCAAGGCGGCAACATCGAAATCAAGTACACCAGTCCGCTTGCAAGACTGCAACGAAGCGAAGAAGGTGTTGCTATTGTCAGAACGATAGAAGCAGTCACGCCTTTAGCGCAGATTGACCCAAGAGCGATCAGACGTATCAATGCGGACAAAGCCTTGCAGATACTGGCCGAAATTCATGGTGCGCCGGCTGAGATACTGCGTAGTGATGAGGAATTGGCGCAGATGGACGATCAAGAACAAGAGGCAATCGATACGCAACGTTTGATAGAAGCTGCTCCTGTGGCCGCCCAATCAGCCAAAGCCTTGATGGAGGCCCAGGCACTGGCCCAACAACAACCATCCGCTGGGGCTGTGATATGACAAGAGTTTTATTCCAGTTGCTTATGGTGCTCTTTGGGTACTTTTGCGCTATCGTATCTTTAGGTTTGGCGCGGATATCTCTACACCTCGCCATAGCAGCTAAGAAGGGCTCAGTTATCGCCACAAAGATAGCGCGAGGCCAGAGCCAGTGAAAATATTAGATCGTTTGCACCAGATAATCGACAGGCGCAACGCGTGGCGCACAGACTACCGTGACGCAGACGGCAGCCTGACAAGGGCTGCGTTGGTTCGGCTGACGGATCTGCAGCGCTTCTGTTACGCCAACCGTTCAACAATCAAGGTTTCGCCCACAACGGGGCAGGTTGATCCCTACGCGATGGCTATCGCAGAAGGCCGGCGTGAGGTGTGGATGCGGATCAGCGAGTATCTGAAACTCGATGACCGCGATATGCAGGCGCTGCTGAAGCAGCATAACGACGAGGTATTCAATGACAACTAGCACCGGCTCCGTTCTCACTGGTACGCCGGCAGGTGGGGACGCCACTGCCGGGACCGAGACCAACACCAACACGAAACAGCAGGCCGCGCCGCCCACCTGGTATGAAGGTATCGGCGATCCTGGTGCCATTGCCTGGGCCAAGGGACGCGGCTACAAACTGGACGATCCCACAGAGGCAGCAAAGCATGCCCTGATGGGGCATTACAACGCTGAGAAATTAATCGGCCTGGACCGCGCTGGCCGGACCGTCGCCATCCCAAAAGAGGATGCGCCCGCGGAAGAGTGGGACGCCTATTATGGCAAGCTGGGCCGGCCGGCAAACGCGACAGAATACAAGCTGCCTGACTCGATGAAAGACGATCCTGTGGCGGCATCGTTCATCGAAATGGCGCACAAAGCGGGCTACTCACAGAAGCAGCTTGACCCTGTCTTTGAGTTCGTGGCCAAGCAGACCGAGGCCATGGCGGCGCAGCAAGAGCAGGCGTTCGCAGCGCAAGCGAATGCAGACATCGAATCATTACGGCAGGAATGGGGCCAGTCTTTCGAGCTGCGTGCGGAAGCCGCACGGCGCGCTACACGAGAGCTAGGCATCACAAAAGAACAAGCCGAATCTATCGAAGCTGCTTTGGGTGTAAAGACTGCTGCTGAGCTGTTCTTTAAAATCGGATCTGGTTTGATGGAAGATAAGCCAGAAGGTATCAGTTCTAACGGGTCAGCTGGCGGGAAGTTTGGTATATCACCAAGCGAAGCAAAAGGGCGCATCGACGCCCTGCGCCGCGATCAGGAATTTACAGCCCGTTTACTTAAAGGGGACGCCAGCGCAAAGGCTGAGTGGGACAAACTGCACAATGTAGCCTTCGGATAAGCCTTACCTGCCACCCCACTTTGGCCCGCTCCGGCGGGCCTTTTTTTATTATTACTGTTGATTTATTGGAACCAGTGGTGATATATTCACAACATATTCGGATACCGCCAATCATTTGGCGCCCGATGACAGGCGGGAAAGACCGCACCGCTAGGCGCAGCGAATAGCGCAAGAACGGTTCCGGCATCAGCTGGGGACGCCGCTTCGATCACGTGTTCAACCACTTGATGGAGGCGGAAATGTCCGTCAACTTACCGACCCATTACGTACAGCAGTACAGCAGCAACATTTCTCTCCTGCTTCAGCAACGCGGCTCCAAGCTGCGCAATGCTGTTATGAACGGCAGCCATGTCGGCAAGCAGGCCAGTCCTGTCGATCAAATCGGCAAGGTCGAAATGCAACCAGTGACTTCACGGTTCGCCCCAATGGGCCGTGTCGATGATCCGACAGACAGGCGCTGGGTGTTCCCGAGCGACTTTGATTTACCGCAGCTGATCGATCACTTCGACAAGTTGCGCATGATCACCGATCCTCAGTCGAGCTATGTGCAGAACGCAGCGATGGCTGCTGGCCGGCAGATGGACAAGCTGATCCTTGCTGCATTCACAGGCACCGCCAAGACAGGCGAGACCGGAGCCACAAGTACCTCGTTTACCGCTGCAAACGAGGTAGACGTTGCAGTGGGCGGCGCAAACAGCGCTCTCAATGTCGCCAAGTTGAAAGCTGTGAAGCAGCTGATGATGGCGAACCATATCGACTTCGATACGGAGCGCGCATATGTCGGCATCACGGCTGCAGACCACGCCGCATTGCTGAACGAAATCCAGATCATCAGCAGCGATTTCAACGGCGGCAGCGCTCCGGTGCTGAAGAACGGGAAGATCGAACACTTCCTCGGATTCGACTTCATCCACTGCGAGCTGATCGAAACAGCTCTCGCTGGGACCAATGAAGTCACGTTGCCGGTTTGGGTTCAGAGCGGCATGTACCTCGGCCTGTGGGAGGACATCAAGTCTGATGCCTCACAGCGCAAGGATCTGCAGGGCTTGCCGTGGCAGCTGTACACCTACATGACCGCAGGCGCAACCCGCCTGGAGGAAAACAAGGTGTATGCCATCGAATCTTACCGCGCCTAATTCAGGAGAAATGAATCATGGCCAACGTTAATTCCACATGGATCACCAACGCCGTTGCGACGCCGAAGGTGTTCAGCAATTCCAGCATATCGGCAGGCCGTCTGTTCGAGGCTTCCAGTGCTGCTACCGTGTCTGCAACGCAGGCATCTGGCGACACCGTCCGCATGGTCAGAGTACCAAGCAACGCGCGTATTTCTCAGGTGATTCTGAGCACCGGGGATGCGACCACTGCCGGTGCCATCGATATCGGTGTCTACCAGACCACCGATAACGGCGGCGCTGTTGTTGACGCCGACTTGTTTGCCAGCGCGCTTGCGCTGACGGGCGGGCCGTTCAACAACTCTGACCAGACATTTGAGTCGGGTGAGTTCACTTACGCAGAGTCTGCGAAGCCTTTGTGGGAAGCGCTCGGCCTGACAGCGGATCCTGTACGTGAATACGACATCGTTGCGACCGTCACCACCACCGGCAACGGTATGGACACGACGATTGCATTGAAGGTCCGTTACGTAATCTGACGCAACGCCGGGGGCTTAGGCCCCCGGTTCTCCTATAGGAGCGCCCAAATGGCAGATCGTTTTTACAGTGTTGTCAAAGGTGAGTGCCTACCGAGCCAGGTGACCGAAGGCGGCAGCACATCGAGTGAGGCGATAGAGCTTCGCGTGAGTGACACCATCTACACCGACAAGCTCGCGGTCATTCTCGGCCTGAGAGCGATTCTCGGGTACCTGGAGGCGACCGAAACTAACCCGATAGCGTGAGGCTGCCATGGTGAAGGTTGTCGATACAGGTGGAAATTTCAATTACCCACGCGGCGACAGCGTTGGCAATGCGATGGTGAAACTTGCCAGCCTGCTCAATGGCGAGCTGGCTCAGTTCAACCGTATGGCTGGCGGCGCAATCGTTCAATACGTGGATATCAGTGCCGATGGGGTGCCAGCTGGCATGTCCACGCCATGCATTTTCTATGGCGCCATGTGCATATCTGGCACGACACCAACGCTGGCGCTATATGACGCGGCCAGCGCGACGGGTGATGCCATCCTGAGCACAGGCACCGCCACAGCGGGTACCTTTTATCCGGCAGCTGGTGTTGGCGGCGTAGGCCTTGGTGTGTTGTTGAACATCGGCGGCTTTGCCGATGTCGGAGGCACAACCCCGAAATTCCGTATCTTCTTCGTACCAGCAGGCTGATATGGCTGACGTCTACTTCGATTCCGTCAACGGTCTGGACGCGAACGCTGGCACGCTGGCCGCACCAAAGCAGACATTTTCCGCAGCGCTGACCAGCCTCAATGCCGGCAACAGAGTGCTGTTGAAGACGGGCAGCCAGTGGTTCACGACACCAACGACAACTGCTGGTCTTGGCACCATCACGGCCACAGGCGGCTGTACTCTCACGTATTACGGCGATGTCGAGAATGGACGCCCTCCCATCCTGGATGGGTTCATCTACCTTGCACCTGGCAGCGGCGGCTGGACGTCATTAGGTGATGGGCGGTGGCAGAAGCTTGTTACCGGCATCAACACAGGCGTCACGTTCGCACGCGTGTTTCCTGGCGTCACGGCTGGCAAGATGCCGATTGCGAATGGGCTGATGTACGTGAGCACAGCAGCTGCTGTGAACACAATCGGCAAGTTCAATGTGGCAACCGGGATCCTGACCTTGTACACAGGCAGCACAACGATTGACCCGGTGAACTACTTCGGCGGTTTGGCGATATCCGCCAACGGCACGGCTAATTTCATTTTGCGCATATTCGGCTCGAACATCCTGATGCAGCACATCAGGTTCCTTGGCGGGGGTGGTTCAGGACTCTTACTGCAATCGAATGCGGCGGACCTTGTAAATAACAGATTTGAAGACATCGAAGTCATCGCCAACTACACCAACGGCATTGCCCTAGCAGCAAACAGTGCAACTTTGGCATGTCGCAACACAACAATCATCAGACCTTATGTGGATGCTGTGTCCAGTTTCAGCGAGAACAATGGCAGCAGCTCCAAGTGGGGCGGCCAGAATGGCATTCAGATCATTGATTACGCCAGTAATACGCGCATAGTTGATCCGATCATCAAGCGGCAGAGGCACACCGGATTAGACTTATTCGATTCAAGAGCCGTAGGTTCTGTGCAGGGTACGCTTGTATATACAACAGGCCCCCATTACGGGTTGATGGATTTCCATGATATAGATTATGGGCGCGCTATCGGTGTCTTATCCACAAACTGGAATATTTCAGGCTTAAGAATCATTGGACAATGTACTTATAGCCAGTTCTCTGGGATTGGCATCTTGTCCAGATGCTCATTCAGGAATCTCCGCCCATACGGAACGATACCCAGCGACGCCAACGTTGGAACTGATGGTGCGATCAACTGGTACAACTCCACTGTCAGCGGCGTAAATCTTTCGGTGCTTGACATCACATTTAATGGCAATCTGATAGAGAACGCATATGGTTATGCATTCCACCAGCAATACAGCAGTGCTGTTGCTGCGACGCTTGCTGCCAATACAGTCAAGGTCTACAACAACACCATCATCGATTTGCGCAACTACAACAACCGTCAGCTGGCCAACGCCACGACGCCGACACCCTGGCGTACCGCGACGATCATGCACGACGCCTTTGCAGGCGGCCTGAGCCCTGACCAGCTGTACAAAAACAATCTGATCATCATTCCGTCTGGAGCTACCACTGTCATTAGCCGCAAGACCGCTGCAGCCAACACCTTTGATGACTATGCAGTCAACGGAATGACAGGTGCAGCATCGAATCAGCAGTACGCAACTGCAGCAGCAGCCGGACTGGCCGCGGATTACACTCCTGAGACAAGTTCAGCTGCATACAGAGCCGGCACTCACAATGGCTATATCCGGGACGGGAATGGTCGGGTGCGGCACAACCCTCCCACAGTCGGCGCATTTGAGGCTGCAGTTACCAGGACCGAACGCTGATGGCATCGCAAACCGCCATCTGCAATCGCGCACTCACGAAGATTGGTGCTTCCCGCATTCTGTCAATTGCCGATGACGTGAAGGCTGCGCGCGAGCTGAACAGCATGTGGGACATTGTTCTTGACGCTGAGCTGCGCAGGAATATCTGGAACTTTGCCGTTACAAGAACGTCACTCGCCGCCTTGTCCGCCGCGCCACCATGGGGTTATGCCTACCAATACCAGCTGCCAGTCGATTGCATCAGGCTGCTGCAGGTTGGAGAAGGCTACTACGTGCATAACCTAACAGATTACAGGTCCATGCCGGAAATGCCATACCAAGTGGAGAGCAGCACAGAAGGTACAAAAGTAATCGCCACGGACCTGACTGCTCCCTTGAAAATTCGGTATGTGAAGAGAGTCACGGACACACAGCAGTTCGATCAACTCTTCATTGAGGCACTTGCTTCTCGTTTGGCTTATGAAACATGCGAGGCAATCACGCAATCGAGTACCAAGAAGGGAGAAGCGTGGGAGGATTACAGGGCGGCTCTGCGCGAAGCCAGGCTGGCTGATGCCATAGAGAACCCGCCAGAACCACTGGCAGACGATTCCTGGTTGCTATCCAGACTGTAAGGAGTTGGCATGCCAAAAGTCAGCCCGATGCAAACTTCCTTCGCCGGGGGGGAGATCGGCCCGATGCTGGAAGGACGGGTGGATCTTGAGGATTATGCACAGTCGGTTCGGCGTATGGAGGGTTTCATTCCTACCGTGCAAGGGCCTGCCCTCCGGTGCGCTGGAACTCGGTTTGTAGGAGAGGTCAAAGCCAGCGCCAACCGCACGTGGCTCGTTCGATTCGAATTCAACGTCGAGCAAGCCTACGAGATCGAATTCGGCAATCAGTACATCCGTTTCTATGCGAACCACGGTGTAGTCCTGTCTCTCGGTGTTCCGTACGAAGTAGCAACACCTTATCTGTTGGCTGATCTAACCGACGCAAAAGGAAACTTTATGCTGAAGTTTGTTCAGTCTGGTGACGTGATCTACATCACACACGTGGGAGAGGCGTATTCACCGCGGAAGCTCTCTCGATTCGCCGCCACGAACTGGACTTTGACAGAGGTTAATTTTACTGGCGGGCCGTTCGAAGATGTAGACCCTGATCAGACGATCACAGTTTATGCTTCGGCTGCAACTGGTAACGGGATCACACTCACCGCCAGCAGTGCCCTATTCACATCATCTCACATCAATGGGCTGTTTTACCTTGAACGAAAACTGACAGATGACACCCCAATGTGGGAGACAGCCAAAGCAATCACTGCAGGCAATGTCAGAAAGAGCGACGGAAAGTTTTATTCTGCGGTCAACAGCGCAACAACTGGCTCTATCAAGCCGACCCACACAGAAGGCTCTGTCTACGATGGCAATGCAGGCGTGCAATGGACATTCCTGCACCCTGGTTTCGGTTACGTCAAGATTACCGCTATCGGCGGCGGCGGAACCACGGCCACAGCAAATGTAGTAAAGCGTTTACCGGCAGAGGTTGTAGGCTCTGGAGAGGCCACTACGCGCTGGGCTTTTGGAGAGTGGTCATCGGCCAACGGGTACCCTTCGCACGTCACGTTCTTTCGTGAACGACTCGTGCTGGCGCGCGCCTCGGACCAGAAGGTTTGGGCATCTGTCACAGGTGATTATGAGAACTTCTCAGACCGCGACGACGGTGGTGTTGTGGTCGCTGATTCATCGATCAGTGTTGAGATTGCCAGCGATCAGGTGAACCGGATCGAATGGATGATTCCAGCCAGCGATCTGCTGATCGGAACTGCTGGCGGCGAATTCATCATCAGAGAGTTGACCAAGAATGAGCCTCTTGGACCGGCTAACGTGACTTCTGTGCAGGTCAGTGGCTACGGCAGTGCCCCTGTGCAGCCAGTGCGCGTTGGTAATTCAATCTTGTTTGTACAGAGGTCAGGACGCAAAGTTAGAGAGATTGCGTTCAGCGCTGATGCAGCGAATACGGAGGGGTATGCATCAATTGATCTGTCCGTGCTGGCTCCACATCTGGTCCCGCGCGGGGCATGGATTACCCAGCTCGCCTACCAACAGGAACCGCACTCTGTTGTGTGGGCGGTCAGGTCCGATGGCTACCTGCTTGGTTGCAGGTACAACAGCAATAGAAAGGCTGTAGCCTGGTTCAGACGCCCGATTGGCGGCTCAGCCGTAGTGGAGTCTGTAGACTGCATCCCACACCCTGACGGGGATCAGGACGAGCTGTGGCTTATTGTCCGCCGGACCATCAACGGGGGAGTAGAACGGTACGTCGAGTATATGGAAGCTGAGTGGTCATCTGATGAAGACGAAGACGACAGGTTTTACGTCGATTCCGGCCTCACTTACAGCGGAGTTGCTGCCACGACGATATCTGGCCTGTCCCACCTCGAAGGGGCGACTGTCGATGTCCTGGTGAATGGTGCTGCACACCCACAACGAACCGTCTCCGGTGGATCTATTACGCTACTCAGGGCGGCGACTACAGTTCAAATTGGCTTGCCATGCCCAGCAAAGTTGTTCCTTCTGCGGCAGAACGCAGGAGCTGCAGACGGCACATCGCAAGGCAAGAACAAGCGCATCCACACAGTGACTATGCGGTTGCTTGATACGCTGGGCGGCAAGATTGGACCGGATGAAAGCTCGTTGGATATTGTGCCGTTCCGCCGCGGCAGCGACAGTATGAATGCACCGCCGCCGGCATTTACCGGCGATATAACTGACATTCCTTGGCCGGACGGATACAACACTGACGGCTATATCTGTTATGTCAATGACCAGCCGTTGCCGGCCACCGTAGTAGCGGTGATGCCGCACATGGTGACTCAGGATCGGTGAGGGGGATCGGAAATGGCTTTCTTTGTTCCAATGCTGGCTGCTGTTGGTAGCGGTAGCGCGATCACTGGGGCGGCCTTACTGGGAAGCACAGCGCTATCTGTAGGTGGTGCTATATCCCAAGCCAGGAATGCGAAAGCCGCTGCGTCTGCTAATGCAACAATGATGCGCCAGCAGGCTTCATTGGCCAGGGCGCAGGGGAATGCAAGACAAGAAACTCAGCTTAGACGGGCCCGCGAGATTCTTGGCCAACAGAGAGCTGCTATTGGACAGGCTGGAGTCGGATGGGGAGGGAGCGCTCAAGACGTTTTGGAGCAATCCGCAACCAGTGCAGAGCTGGACACCTTAAACATTGGATACGAAGCTGAGCTTCAGGCCCTAGGCTTGATGAATCAGGCCTCGATCACGGACTGGGAGGGAAGGCAGCAAAGGAATGCTGGCTATATAAGTGCCGCGTCCTCTCTGTTAAATAGCACGGCTAATTATTTTGGGAACAAAGGCGGCTCCAGCTTTGGCGGAGATGGACTAAGCCAAGGTGACCGTAGGAAAATCGGGGTCTATTAAATATGCCGACTATCCCGATTTATCGTCAACAGACTGAGGTCAATGCGCTCCCTAGCATGGGGCGTGTTGATCCATCTGCAGCTGCTGCTCCAGCGGCTGCAGTAGGACGGGTCGCACAACAACTATCTCAGTGGGGTGAGGAACGCAGACAAGAGTTTGATGCTTTACGCACAGAAGAGGCATTCAATCAACTACGTGAGCGCCAGATGGCGTTGATGCTGGACCCGGAAAAAGGGTTCTCATCTGTCAAATCTCGTGATGCTGTACAGCGACCACTGGTCAAAGAATATTCTGAATTTTTTCAGCAAGCACAAAACGAGATTGCAGCAACTTTGCAAAGCGAGAATCAGAGAAAGAGATTCCAGCAACGTGCCGCCGGCGCAGGTCTTGAATTCCGCAATGCGCTGATGCGCCACGTGCTGCAGGAATCGAATCAATACGCACAAGAGGTTTATCAGGGCACGCTAACTGTCGAGTCGGACCGGGCCATCAAAGAGTGGAATAATCCGTACACGATTCAGTCATCGCTGGATCGGATTGACGCGGCTGTTGCGCAACGTGCAAAGCGTGAGGGTTTGGCAGCTGACGCCACAGATGCGTTGCTTAAAGATGCAAGATCAAAGGTACACACCAGCGTGCTCAAGGCCGCACTTGATGCCGGGAATGTCGGATACGCAGAAAAGTATCTTGATCTGAACGGTCACCAGATGAATGCGCACGACAGCTTGGCTGTGCGCGGAATGGTTAGAAAGGAAGCCGACACACGCTTTGCTCTTGGCGCAGCTACAGAAGCCGTTCAGTCGTTCCAAAACCAAGCCAATCCGGACGACTTCATGCGCCTTGCCTCTTTGGTGGAGGCCCGTGAAAGTGGCGGTAAGCAGGACGCTGTTTCACCCAAAGGCGCGCGCGGACTGATGCAGTTGATGCCGGCCACAGCGCGTGAGCTAGAGAGCAAGTTGGGCATGAAACCTGGACAGACAGACATTGATCCTGAATCCAACCGGCGCGCCGGGCAGGCCTACCTGGCCGAACTGCTGCATACATTCAAGGGTGACTTGGCGATGTCGCTTGCTGCTTACAACGCAGGCCCAGGTCGCGTACAGGCCGAACTAAAGGAGCATGGACCATCAGGCTGGCTAGACGCAATGCCTAAAGAGACACGTGACTATGTGGCGGCTATCGTGCCGCAATACACCGCCGGCAAGTCTGCAATTGCACGGCCCACACTTGAGCAGGTACAGCAATCTGTTCGCGCCAAAGTGGGTGATTCCAATCCTGAGCGTTTGCAGTTGGCGCTGACTGAGGCTGGACGCCAATGGAAGGCCAGCGAAGATGCGCGCAAGCAGCGCGCAGATGAGGCCGTTGGCGAGGCGTTCAAAGCGCTTGAAGCAAACGGCGGCCGATGGGACAGCCTGCCACCCTCATTGAAGAGTGAGGTGCCAGGAGACAAACTTGGCGCCTTGCGCGATTTCGCAGCGAAAGTTTCCAAGGGCGAACCAGTTGAGACCGACTTGGATGTTTACTACACACTCAGGACGAACCCAGCCACGCTGCAGGCAGCTAACCTGTTGGCGTTCAAAAACAAACTTTCTGATGCCGACTTCAAAGAGCTTGCACGACAGCAGGAGGATGCCCGCGCCGGCTCCGCATCACAAACCCAGGTTCAGACCGTCCAGCAGCGCATGAATATGCGATTGAATGAAATGGGCGTGGATCCTTCACCAAAAACCGGCGGGACGGACTCAAGGAAAGTTGCCCAGGTGTGGGTGCTTTTGGATCAGCGTGTACGAGCCGCTGAAGCTGCTGCCGGCCGCAGACTCAAGCCTGAGGAAATGGACGCGCAGATTGATGGGCTGTTCTCCACAGTAGAAGTGAAGGGTGCCCTGTGGGGGACCAGCACCCGCAGAGCCTTTGAATTACAGCCGTCAGATCAAATCGTAGTGCCCGACTCAGATCGGCAGCAAATCATGTCCGCACTAAAGAATGCGGGGCAACCAGTCACGGAAGAAAGAGTGCTTTATTACTACAGACGCGCAAGGGGTCTGCTGTGACCAACTATCTGAAGCTGGTTCAGCAGGACAATCCTTATGAGGCTTTGGTGCAGGGCGATGCCGCCATGCGGGCGCGTCAAGCTGTTGCAGGTGCTGCGTCACAGCAACCAGACACTGAGGCCAAGCTCCAGCAGTTGGCGCAGCGCGTAGGCGTGCCTATTGAGTCTGCGCGCTTACAACAACCTGAGATCGAACGCCAGGCAACCATAGGCGCCATCAATTACGACACACTGGTGCGTGACAACCCAGTCACAGCAGGAACTCTCACAGAGCATCCGGCTGTGGCGCGCGATGATATCGAAACCCTGTCCGCACTTGAAAACACGTGGACCGCGTTCAGGACAGGCATCAAACGCGGCAGTCTGCAGGATGATCTGGCGCCATTGCATTACAAGGCTCTGACTGGTGAGCTGACACCGGCAGAAGCCCAGCGCCGATCTGAGCTGAAGGTTCAGATGCAGGCGGCTGAAACTGTCGGCGATGCGGCGACCACCAACCCGCTGGCTTGGTTCCTTGGGGCCACAGGCTACACAGGTCGGCAGCTGGTCACATCGATCCGGGAAGGGGCCAAAGGCGGGCTTACTGGAGGCGCTGCCGGCGCAGGCACTGCTTTTGTGATTGGCCAGCTAGGGCCCCAGGTTGGGCTACCCGAAGAGATCGTCACCGTTCCTGGGGCCGCCCTGTTTGGGGCTCGGGCCGGTTACATCACGGCCAGCACTGTATATAACTACAAGGCTGAGGCTGGCTTTGCCTTCGATGAGTTCGAGTCGATGAAGGACACAGACGGTCGTCCGATGCCGCGTGATGTGGCGCAAGGCGCCGCCGCTGCCGTCGGTCTGCTCAACGCAGGGCTTGAAACAATGGGCGATCTGGCCCTGACAAAGATGGTGCCGGGCTTCGATAAGTTGCTGGCGCAAGGGCCAAAGGCAGCCATCAAGGCGCTGTTGGCCAGGCCGACGGCTCGGGCAGCACTGGCTGTTGCTGGCAAGAAGTGGCTCAGAGCGGCCTCCATCGAAGGTGTGACCGAGGGAATGCAGGAGCTCATCACGATCCTTGGTCGTGAGGTGGCCGCCGGTACTGCCGATGGTTCGTTCGAAACGCCAAACCTTGCCGAGGATGCGGCCAGGGTCGGACAAGCCGCCGCCGAGGCGTTTGCAGGCGGCGCAGGCGTCACAGCGCCTGGTGCAGGAGTGCAGGCCTATTCAGGTATCCGTGAAGTGCGGCGCGCGCAACACACACAGGAGTTTATGCAAGCACTAGGCGATGGCTCGGCGGCATCCAAGCTGAGAGAGCGTTCGCCCGAGGCGTTTCGCGCTTTCATCGCCAACGCCACCGAACAGGGTGCCGTCGAAAACGTCTACATCCCAGCGGAGGCGTTTACCAAGTATTTCCAATCCGCGGGCGTTAATCCCGCGCTCGTCGCAGAGCAAGTCGGCGCCAAGAATTTCAGCGAAGCAGCAGCGGCTGGTACAGACGTGGTGATTCCTCTGGAAGACTACGCAACATGGATCGCGCCCACCGAGCACCACGCCGGTCTGATGCCTGATATGCGACTGCACATGGGTGATCTGACGATGCGTGAAGCTGAGGCCTTCGAAGCGGAACGCGAAGAGGCTGCCAAAAAGATCGAAGCTGAGGCTAGGTCGGAGTCAGAAAAAGAACCTTCGGCAGAAAATCAAATTAAACAAGAAATCCTTGACCAGCTCAGTCAACGCTACGAGTTGAGCACAGCTGACAGCTACGCCACTCTTTACGCAAAGACCATAGACACGCTGGCTTCTCGCGCCGGAATTGACCCTCTTGAACTGCATAAGTCATATGGGCTCAACGTTACATCGCCATCTGATGGGCTGGATATCGAGCAAGAGAGCTCTGTTGTTCTTGAGCAAAAATCAGGAGACAAGCGCGGCTTCATTACATTTGGCAAGGACCGAAAATTCACCATCGGCCTGATGGAGAAGGCAGACCTTTCCACGTTCCTCCATGAGACCGGGCACTTTTGGTTGGAAGTGCTTGGTGATCTTGCGGATCGGCCTGGAAGTGGAGATCAAATTAAGCAGGATTATCAAACCCTGCTCACATGGTTTGGCGTCTCATCCCGTGGTGATATCGCGGTGGAACACCATGAGCTTTTCGCGCGAGCCAATGAAGCCTACCTGAGAGAAGGGAAGGCCCCGAGCGTAGAACTGCAGTCTGTCTTCCAAAGATTCAGAGCATGGCTTGGGTTGATCTATCGGCACCTTGCCAGTCTGAATGTCAACCTGAACGATGACATCCGCGGCGTGTTCGACCGCATCTATGCGACAGACGATGAAATAGAAGTCGCGAAGAGGCAGCTGGACGCACGGCCATTATTTGCTACCGCTGCCGATGCAGGCATGACCGATGCAGAGTTCGAGGCTTATCGGAAGAATGTCGAGCGCTCTACTACGGAGGCTAAAGACAAGCTACAAGTTGAGCTAATGCGGGAATACCAACGTACCCGCGAGGCTTGGTGGAAGGAACGTGAGGAAGAGGTTCGCGGCAAGGTCTCTGCCGAGATTGATGCGCTTCCTCATTACCGCGCCTTCGAAGAACTCACATCAGGCAATCTGAAGCTGAGCAAATATGATTTGACGCGACGTTACGGGGCTGAATACCTTAAGCAATTACCGCGCGGTAAGGGCTGGGTCTACAGCAAGACAAGCGGCGTTGATGCCGATACAGCAGCCGAAGTACTTGGTTATCAAACTGGCGATGAGCTGGTGAAGGCCCTTGCTGCACTCAGGCCACGCAATGATGTGATCAAGGACGAAGTCGCTAAACGCATGTCACAGCAGTATGGCGACAAGCTGCTTGACGGGTCCATCGCAGATGATGCGATGGCGGCGCTGCACAACGAGCGCCGGGTTGATGTTCTTGCAGCAGAGCTGCGGGCGTTGAATCGACTGCAGGCAGCTATCAAACCGGTTCTGTCGGCCAAGGATCGTGCTGAGCGCCAGCAGCGCGCCACAGCCTTATACATCCCGCCAGCCTCCGTGTTTCGCGACACAGCCCGAGGCATGATCGGCCAGATGCAAGTGCGCGATCTGAAGCCGCAGCAATACTTGCTCGCTGAGCGCCGCGCTAGCAAAGCCGCATTCGAGGCTGCTGCCAAAAAG
>JACCDR010293689.1_pt1 | contig 19735 bp, 19 predicted proteins | sample 7446431 | NCBI WGS metagenome assembly JACCDR01 (sample SAMN15323443, study PRJNA562643) | freshwater metagenome | isolation source: river surface water | place: USA:Blue River Watershed | collected 2017-08-17 | reverse complement strand
TACTAGCTACTCTCATCAGAGATTCCACATCTGGTTCTTTGTTAGTTTGTAGCTTGTCAATGTACAGATCGAGTTCACGCTGATACTGCATAGCGTACTCTTTATCTCTCTTTACATTAACCCAGTGCTTCTTATCAGCAAGAGAAGATTCAACTGGTTTAGATCCAAGAATAGTTCCAATCTCTTCTTGTGGAGTCTGAGCATACTTAGCTGCACCTTCCTTGTCTGGGACAAAGCTACGTTCCCCGGAACCCATCCCCTCTGGCTGCATGAATCGATCGTAAATGGCCTTACCACCAATGACTGGTTGCCAACTCATCCAAGCTTGTCTTTGCTCACCTTCAGTAGCCTTTGGATCTAACTGAGTACCCATTAACCCTAGTTGATCTCTAGTAAATGCTACCACAGGCATTAGATCCCAGATAGATTTATCAGGATTCTTTAGGGTATCAGAGATAAAGCCCTGGAACCGAAGACCAGAGCCAATATCAAATCCAGCTAGATAAGAGGGGAGTCCAACCTGAGCGGCTGTAATGGCATTATCTTCGTCCATACCTACAGACTGGTACATACTGGACATGGCTTTGTTAAGAAGAAACTTATTCTCTAGGATAGCACTATCTATTGGAGGATGAGCTTCAAGGAATTCTTCCTTCTTACCAAGTTTTCCTGCTATCCATTCCCCCATTGCACGTAGCATCTCATACTCAGCAACCATGACGGTACCAAAGGTACCACCCATGAGTGCGGAAGTAAGTAGAGTACTGATAGCTGGTAGAGTAGAAACTAGGGTTTTCTTATCCTTAATAAGCTTAAGATCAGCAATAAAGTTACCAAACTGGGCAGTTGGGTACTTAGACAAAGGAGCTATAACCTGTCCGATCCCACCCAACTTCTGTAGTAATGGAGAGGTGTGTTGTCTATTGTACAGTACCATTGTTGAATCTACAAAGTGGGATACTTCCTGGATCAACCCAAGTCGATCTAGTTTAGTTGGCTTACCATCAATTTGTCGGGTAGTATTCTTATAGAACTCATAACCAATAGCAGCAGAGATATATCTAGAGATAGAGTCTGCTAAGGCTGACGGGCTTTGCCCCGTAGCAAGTTCGTAGATACGTTTAATAGTAGCATGTCTACCATCCTCAAAGAACTGCTTACCGATTGAGTTAATGTCATTTCTAAACTGTGGAACCATTGAGTTAGTTTCGTTAGCAAAGTCTCTAACAAACATTCTAAACTCAGGAGTACCACCAGTAAGGATGTTACTCATTCCCCTACCAACAGCATTCATCACATCCAGTGGCCTTCCCTCACGAAGTATATAGCGAAGAGAGAATGGAGCGGTAAGGATCTGGCTAGCCCAGAAACCAGGGCGAGTTGTAAGAGCACCTATATAGAACAACTGAGCAGCGGCTCCATGTGCTCTACCTAAACTGCTAAACTTAGGAGTATTAAACTCCTGATCGAACTTGCGGTTAAACTGGGTAATCCTTTTAGCTAGTTCACTATCTACCCATTCATCTACTGTTCTGAGAGTTTCATTAAAATGATGCCACCCAGAATCCTTGGAGAACAAAGGCTCATTCATAGCATTCCGGAAATACATCTCAGCAATATCTACTTGCTTAGGAATAGCTTCTTTAATAGCTGGGTCACGAAGCATTGCTTCCGCTGTTTGGGATAGCATCCGCTTCTTATACAAAGCAGAGTACTCTTCAGGGGAATCAAACACAGCCTTACGGAAGTCCTCTGCATTCTGCTTTCTTGTCTTGAATAGACGATTACCTTCCTCACCACCTAGACCAAGACGGTGCTTATCATGGTATCCAAGACCAGCATTAGCAGCAATACCTTGTCTGATATCTTCAATAGTCCTAGCAGCATTTGCTTTGTCTGGATGATTAGAAGTCAGGAGCAATTCATTAACAATGTTAACCCCATTGAACAGATCAGGGTTGTCTCGCTTATTCATGAACTCGGTAGAATAGCCAAGTTTAGATTCTTTTAGTTGAGCGTCAAACAACTCAGCTTCAGCTTTGGTACGAAAGAATTCCATACGGAATGGAGATCCCATCTGGTCTCGTACAACTACTCCATAGTCTCCACGACGGATAGCTGGATACCAACCACCTCTAGGTGTTTTAATCCCAGTATCAATAGACATTCTAGCAAACATCTTAGCAGCAGCTTTATACATACTCTGTTCTAACGGATCTAGTTTAGCTCCGTGCTTTGCTAGGTTAGCATCGTAGATAGCCATGAGTCTCTCAAACTCACTCTTGAACGGAGCATTGGGAGCTTCTGGATTCTTAAATCCCATGTGGAACACATCCATTACATTACCTACGTTCTGCCAGGTCCCTTTATGCCAGAGTTCATTAACTGAGTTAGGATTTAGGTATTGATTAATTCGTTGGTAAGGACCAAACCCAATAGGATCTGTAGTACCATCGTAGTCAGTTAACCAAGCACGTGACTTTTTGATAGCTTCCTTGGTATGGGAGTTAATATGTTTGTAAGCATCCCAGACAAACGGCATGTGCTTACGAATATTATCAATAGACTGCTGATCTCCAAACCAATTGACTGCAGACTTCCGAAAGAATTGATTGATAACACCATCATCTGGATCTTTGATCTTTCCAGAAGTCACGTCTTTCATAATCTCATCCAGACTGCGGATCTCAGAGATAGAGTTTTCCAAGGGCTTCGGTTTCCCGTCACCTCCAAATGGAAACATAATAGCCCCACCTTGTTTCTTACCCACACCACCAAGAGGACTCTTCTTAGGAGTTGGTGCTGGTGGTGGAGTATTACGATGTTCCTCAACAAGAGCATTGATCTTCATATCGAAGTCATCTAGATCTTGTTTTACCTGAGCCTCTCGTTGCGTATACTCAAAAGGATCAACTTCCCGAGTAGCCTGTTGTTGTCTAGCAGACTCCTCAATCCCCCTTGCTAGATCGTTGTGGATCTGATTCTGGAGGTCTTGATCTTCATACATTCTGTCTGCCCATCCCTCGGGTGGTAGCTCTCCCTCACGTTGCTTCCAAGCTAACTCCTCTTGGATAGCCTTAGTTAGAGGATCTACTTCTCTTGCAGCAAATGTATTTTCAATCTGCCGGCGCTCGGCTCTGTTTCTGGGTATCTCACCAATATCCAATCTAGTAGGTAGCTCAGTAGCTACCTCCTCGGCAGCACGAGGTTGTTCAGTAGGAAGTTCCTTAAAGGAAATACCGGATGTATCAGCACCTTTTGCAGTTGCCAACTCTTGTTGGTACTTAGTTAGGTACCCTTTAGCTCCCTCGTAGTTAGCTTGTAGGAGATCCCGCATTTCCTCTACAGAAATTCCCCTTTCCCTAGCATAGTTTTCAAGGGCTGCTGGATCACCTAACAGTCGTTCCCGCTTAGCCTGTTCTGTTTTAGTTCTCTCTATATCAGCTACAATAACTCTCCGATCCCTACTAACTATCGGCTCAGTAGATACAGGCGCTTCCGGCTGTGGTTTTGATTGATGTGTACTAAGATGATGCTCTGCTTCCCTGATGTTATCTAGGTTCTTCTGGATTGAATTAAGTAATCCATCCCGCTTCTCACCAAGCTCAACAATCTTCTTCTGGGCATGTTCAACTTGTCCAAGTGAAGCTGACGGTAGATCAAGAATAGACTTGTAGTGTGCAATCAGTGTATCGAACTTAGCCAGTCTGTTCTGCTTCGGCGCTAGCTCAGCATTCTCACCAGCAATCCGAGTCTGTGCCATACGAATAACATCGGCTGTGACTTCTTCTTGTCCGGGTAGTTGTAGCCTTGGATTGATCTTATTATTCTCATCCAATCTCTCTTGTGGGGATTTGAAATCGAACTTACCATCCTTATTCATACGACCAAAGACAGCACCTGGACCACCACCAACAACAGCAGCTACTCCGTATTTCTCAGGAGAGACAGCGTAGTTTTCGTCAACTACATTCTGTGGCAGAATACCACGAGCAGCTACATCAGCACCAGCTTGTGATAATACGTTACCACCACCGCCATAAATAGCACCTTTAACAAGGCCACGGCCCATTGGGAATGCTACAGTAGCTGTATCAAGGGCAGTTTCTACCCCGGCTTGTCCAAGAGCCTCTGGTATAGAAGCTCCCTTACGGATATTCTGTGTAGCCTGTGAGCCAGCCATACCCCCAGATACGGCAGCAATAGCTGGAATAGATCCACCAGAAAGTACACCAGCAGCTATCATTGGGACAGTACTAGTAAGTCCAGAAATAACCTGCCCACCAAAACCTTGATTTAGCTTACTTAATTCTTCCTCACGCTGTGCTTGTCGTTTATACCGATCCTGTTTAATAGCCTCTGCATCCTCACTCCCAAACATAGAAGCAAGTCCTTGCGCACCTACATCAAGAAGATCTTTACCAGCATGGGCTATATTACCAAGGCCAATACCAATATCCTCTTTCCAGCCGGTATCCCTTGGTGGAGTAGGTGCTGGTTGAGTAGTCTTGGCTAGGTACTGAAGAATAGTATCTCTATCAGTACCATCGGGGAACTCGTAGTTCTTCCCGTTGTACTCAGCGGTTACTGGCATTATCGTTGGTTCCGGAAGGCAGCTAGATCAGCATCGGTTACTCGTACAGTATTACTAGATGGTGTAGCTGTGGCTGCTGGAGGAGTAGGTGTATCTGAGTCCATTCCGGCCCTCTCTTGGAGATGGCTTACGGTGCCAGCCCGCGACTTAGCTAGTGAATCTCTTTGTGTCTTTAGAGACTGTGCTTCTCCCCACATGTCTGTTTTCTTTAATACCTCCAAAGCCAGTTGTTGTTTCTTCACTGGATCTTTTTCTTTACGAACTGTCTCATTAAGAGTCATGATCTGATTAAGTTCCGCTGTCATCTTTTCCGAGAGTGTGGCAAGTCTGGTGTTAATGTTGTTAAGTAAAGTAGTCTCAGAGCCGAGTACAGTGCGTGCAGCAGCATTCTCTACTCCAGTAGCGCCAGCCTTAGCTGCTTGTACACTGTACTCCCCAGACTTCGCGGCCTTGGCAATATCTAGACCACCACGCATGGCTTCTATAGCCAACTTACTCAGAGTGGCAGGATCAAGGGACATGGAGTTAGCAAGTTGCTTATTCTGGTCATCAAGTAAGGTAATAGTTTTCTCTGGACCAAAGTTACCAAGAATACCTTTAACCTGGTCTGGAAGCGAAGAAGGATCTCCGCGACGAATAGCATCAATGTACTGGTTAGTTTTGTAGAAGTTTCCTAGAAGACCTTTAGCAGCAGCTTCTGTCTCATTACCGGCATTGGTACTTGCAATAGTACTACCAGAGGTAGCTACCTTATTAGCCGTATCATAAATAGTTCCTGTGTTCTTAGCCATCTGTGCATCTAGGTCTGATTGCCTACGGTCATCCCTATTAAGAAAAGCCATGTCAGCCAGTTTGTACTGATTCTCTTGTTGTTTCTGTTGGTCTAGAATGTTAGCCAACTTCATAGACTCGAGAGCTTGTGCTTGTTGCTTCTCACGGGTGTTCTGTTCCATACCAGCAAACAGAGCATTCAGTGGGTTCATGGCTAATCTACCCGATTCGGTCATAGCCTGTTCGTAATTACCAAAGAGAGGATTCATTGCCATGATTTTAACTCCGAGAGTTTCCAAAGATACTACCTAAACTTCCAAGTATAGGTGATGCCCACTGTGATCCAAGAGTATTACTAGTGGTCATGATATTACCGTAGTCAGATGTACCTGCAGCAGGATTACCACCTGGTTTAGCTGCATTAGCTAGACTAGTTGCGTTACTGTTAGTATTACTATACATGTTTCCGTACAAAGAAGCAAGATCTCTATTAAACCCTTGGTTCTGATTCAGGATATTACCCATAGCATTACCAGTACTAATGTTGGTACCAGCTACGTTGTTATACATACTTCCGTAATTCTTAGCTAAATCATTTCTACCAGCCTGTACTGCATTACCGACAGTACCAAGGGCAGTACCGGCAGTAGTATTACCTGAACGCATGGTATTGAGGTACCCACCAACGTTGTTCAGAGTACTGTTAAGTCCAGTGCGGTAGTTTCCTAGATCTTTCAGGAAGTTCCCTTGCATCTCAACTGCTCTAGAACCATACTGACTGTTCCTACCTGCAGCCGCATCCCTACGTTCGATCTGGTTACGGAAGATGTTATTAAGACCTTGCATCTCTGCTGAGTTATACACAGCAAGGGGGTCATCATAGCTCTGACGTAGGCGATTCTCGTAGTAGTCATAGTCACTTCTATCTACATCCTTGTTCAGGAGTGCCCTACCTTCGTCAATCATACCAGAAGCAGTAGGATCAATAGTAGCAAACTCGTTGAACTTGTTGTAGAGAGGATCAGTCTTAGACTTATCCCGGAGAGTAGCTAGAGCTTCATTACGAAGTGCCGACTGTTCTGGAGTCTCTTGTCCATACTTCTTGGTAAGATCAAACATCTCTCCAGATCTACCAGACTGCGTTGCCTGTTGATCCATGAGGGACTTGAGGAATGGGATCTCAGTTTCTTTACGGAAGTTACGATAAGGATCAGCATTATCAATGACGTACTTAGCAAGATCACTCTGCTTGTCAGCTAGTTCATTGGCAGCATAAGCTGAGTAGAGACCACCACCAGCTTTTAGAGCATCCCCAATGGAGAAGTCATCCATACTTAGCTTACCAGAGAATAGATCCCCAAGGGACTTACCACTTAGAGCACTACCACCAGACAATCCCAGTACTTTAGCTATCTTACTAATGTCACCTACTTTACTCCCAACTCCACCAAGAGTTGTCATTAGTTGATCTAACGTGCCTGCGTAACCTGGTGTCCCACCACTGGCTATATAATCTTTAAGTAGAGTACTACCACCCTCACCTGGAGAAAACGGAAGGCCAGTAGTATCTGGTAAAAACATACTTTCATCTGCCCCAGAAGCTAGGGTTTTAATTTCATCAATAAAGGACATACCGGGTGCTCCTGAAGTTGCAGTATTAGCTGCTGCTGTAGCCGCATTAGCAGCCGAAGGTGAATTAAACATCTGTTCTAGAGTTGTAGTATCTGGTACTGAAGGCACTGATTCTGGTACTTCGATGTTCATAGAGTTCCAGTCATACCCCGGAGCACCAGCAATATCTGCCGGAATATTGGCGGTAGTAGCAGCGTCAATTACAGCACCAGGGTTGTATGTCTGTCCCATTGGGCCAAATCCAGCAGCCCCCGCAAGCATTGACCCCAAAACCATATTAGTTCCCATCTCAAGCAAGCCGCCGCCGGTATCTGCTGCACGGCGCTTCGCTGCGTAGTCTGGGACATACTCAGCCCCGACGATTCCGTTGTATCCGCCGAAATCGACACCAGGATTCAGTTGCTGTGCTAGAGTCTCACCGGGACGATACAGTCGATAGCCTCCAGTACCAACCTCAATGGAGCCTGCCGGAGTATCACCAGCAAGAGCGCGTACCTGGTCTAGGGTTAATGCACCACCAGTGGATTGATTAAGTTTTGAACGAAGCTGATCCCATGAGGTAATTGGTGCTACAGAAGGATCAGTAGCTGACACCTCTCCTGTATCTGTATTGTAGAACCCAGACCAACCATCATTCTGATAAGGCATCCAAGGCATATCTATTCCTTTTTAGATTGTTTGTTCGTGCCAGTTGAATGTGGCAGACAGGTTAGAAGTACCAGTAAACGAAGTTGCTACAAGAGTAATAGGTACCTGAGTAGCAGTTAGTGCATCGATCTGGCTAAGTACAAGCGGGTTACGGATATCAGCTTCACCACTATAGACACCACGTACTACACCAGCACCTGAGATAGCATAACCACCTTTAATGACGGTACCACCACTAATAGCATCTGCAGTAACATTATACTCAGCGCACGAGTCTGTACCAACAGAAGTGAATACAGAAGCAACTCCACCTGTAGTAAGAGTACCTCCCACTACTACTTCAATGAATGCATTGTTAGTAGCTGCAGTAATATCAAACTCAGCTACCTCTATGTGTGCTCTGTTAGTCCTAGAGTTATAGGTAGCCTTTGGTCTAATAGACAGGATTGGACGCCGTGAAGTTACACCAATAGTTGTAGTTCCATTACCGATAGATCTTGGGAATCCACGAGCTTCTCTCGCACCTTCCGACTGTACCGTGCAGCAGACCATGTTGATGGTACCACCGGCTACTGCTCTTGTAGTTTCAAGATAGAATCCGTTTGCATGATCGAAGTAACCACCACGAGCCTTGGACTCTGCAACACCCGTGTTTCTAATCTCGTAACGAACAGGTAGGTTAAATGTCTGGGTGTAGGGTAGTGCTAGTACGTTTGCGTGGAGGAACTCATGGGCGGGCCAAAGACGACCATCGATGTCGAACCCCATGATGACACGCCCAACACCTAGCCACTGTGCTCCAATGAACAGGATCTGTGTCTTAGTCAGGTCAAGCGTGATACCGCTTGGCCCAGTACCATCAAACTTATCAATGTTCCAACTAGATTGAGAAACCTCCTCTTCTACTGGACTACCGCTTGTGCTGGTACGGCGAACTAATTTAGCAGTATAACTACTACCACTAGCGAACACTCCGGTCATCAGCACCAGATGTGAGTAACCAGGGATATATCGAGTATACTGTCTAGACTGTAGAATACTGTAGTGGCCATTAGTAGTACTCACAGTGATCGGAGTCATCCGAGTACTGGTGTTCGTTGGCCCTACCGCATTACTACCGTTGGTTACAGAACCGTCAGTTGCCCCTGTAGCGTAGGACAATGTACCATTAGCGGCAGCATCCCAAGTCCGGAGAGTATCAAGACCGTACTCCTGCTGTGCATCAAACAGCCTGAACGACTGAGATATACGCAGTCTTTGAAATGAGTCAAGTGCTGGGGTATCAGCAAACCCAACATCACGTCCAAACCAAGTCATTTTATACTATACCCCAAACTGAGGTAGTCAGACACCGAAGAGTCACTGATGATCCTTTTTGTGTAAGCCTAATAGTTGTATCACTAGTAGGGAGATTAATAGTATCTGAACCAGAACGAGTAATGTCGACATAACCCTCAACTCCTTGAATTATAGTCCACTCGTTACCAATTCTAGCAGTACTCGCTGCCGGAAGAGTTATGGTTACGGCAGACGTAGTTACATACGCAGTATGTGATGTATCCGTTAATGTTACGTTTCCACTTACAGAAGTAATAGTCTCATCATAGACTTTATCAGTCCAGATAGTTAGAACAAGGTCTCGTAACTTACGAAACCATTCTAGCCATGTAAAAGTACCCATCTGGTCATAGACGGGTACCGGGGGTTGTGCATTCTCCAGAAGAGCCATTATGTGGTTCCTTGGGACACAACAAACTCTAAGCTTTGTAAGCGTAGAGGATAGTTCTCAGTATAGGTAATGTTAAACGCTCTGCGTCTAAATGAACCTAGCCTGTGTAATGTTGGTCTAACTGACATATCCAAACTGAACATATTGCTCCAAGTCTGGTAGTCATTATCAGACCATTTAACTACAATGTTGTTTTCAGCGTAATCACCTACCACGTTTAACCTATGGAGGAACTTCCTCTTATAGGTGTTGAAATCAAATATAGGTGTATTGATTTCACACTTAATAATTTCATTAATATCAGTATACAGGGAAGTGTCAAACTTTGCAACAAATCCATCACTTGTGTGTAGTAGATACACATCTCCACTACCAATATCAGTAGCGTGTCTGTACTTAAACTGTGTAGTATCAAACGACGTACTTGAATTACCGTTAAGTACTAGATCATTGATATAGGTACCATTGATCTGAGATTCTGTAAAGGGGCTTAGTTCTGTAGAAGTCCATTCATGCCATTCTTGCTCATCGATGTCGTAAACAAAGGTACGAGTATCTAGGTTAATTACATAGAAGAAATGACCGGCAAGACGAAGCAGTAGTGCCGTTGCTTCTGAGATTGTACTTCCTTCGTAGTCAAGTACCCGTTCAATAGCATCTGTACTAATCTTGGTTGGTTGAAATCCATCGAGCAACCACACAGCACGACCACCCGAGTTGGACTGAGCAATGAACATACAGTACCGTTCGTTCTGACCTACAGCATACGGAGCAGCAATACCAATCTGTAGGAATGGTGCCGGGTTTCTAGTAAATGGAGAACCAGTAGCATTTCCAGCATTGTACAAGAATTCAGTACTGTTCTCTCCGAATACTACGATCTGGTTGTTCTGTCTTGCTAGGGACTTAGCTCCATCTGGGAATACTTCAGCAGTAATGAAGTTAGATGCATCCCAAGATAAGGGTGCTTCCAGATCTGAGTTATACACATCAGCAGTAGTATCACTGATAAGAACAACATACCCATCGATATAGACAGGTGTAGGTACATGGGGTGATGGAAAGTCAACATCACTGATCTTGGTGATTGTTTCTGTATTGTCAATTACGTAACCGTCAGTACCATCACAGAAGAACATAGCTGGAGTACCGGAGATTGTACAAGCAGTAGCCCCAACAAAGCCAGTAGAGGTTGCTAGTGTTGTCGCTGTGAGAGTGCTGTTCTTATACAAAGCACTACCAACAACGTACCAGATCTTTCCATTAAAAGACCAGATACCCCTACCTTCGTCAGATACGCCAGTACTATAGGTACTTTCAATTCCAGGTCTCTTTACAAGTAAACGTCGCTCCTTGTTAACAGTCTCAATAAACATGTTAACAATTCTCTGGTCTTTAGTAGTCGTAGAATCACGACCTTCAAAGTTACCAGTAAAATTGTAGCGAACTGTTTCTTGCATTACCAGTCCCTCTTATCCAGAGTAAAGTAGATACTACCTTCTTCAGTACCAAAGCTTAAAGCAGTATCCTTATGGTCCTTTGCCTCTTGTTTCAGAATAGCACGATCTTCCTTAGACAGATTGTACTCCCCAGCTAGTCGATCTGCTAGGTTGTACTTCAGTGCTTCAAACCATTCTTGCGGAAAGTCCGGCTCATCAGAAGCGGCATCAAAGTCCTCAAAGGGACGTTGGTAGACAATCCGGATTGTAAAAGTAGAAGCGTCAGTACTAGAAGGAACAGGGAAGACATAGAGATCTCCGTATGTGTTCTGTGGATCGTAGAAGATCTGGATTGGTGATCCAGAACTAGTCTTGTTACCTAGTACATTGTATTCCTGTCTAGTAAGAATACGCATAGGAATGTCAATGTTTGTACTCGTATTATGAAGGAATGCCTGTATAACTTTTAGGGGCTTAGGAGTGTTCACAGTCTGAGACGTACCAATTCGATAGGAACTAGTACTGGCTGTCAGGGGTACACTATATTCTTTAATCGCCCAGAGAGGCATGCCATCAGCAGCAAACGCCTTGACCAGCATGTTAAGGGCTTCACTTGCCTCTGTTACCTGCGTAGAAGAAGCGGTCTCTCCTTGTGAAAGAACTCCACATAAGCGGAGTGCTCCTGCAATAAGAGAATCCCTATTTGTGGCGAAGTTGGTAGATCCAGATGTAGCCATTATTAGCCCTTCTTAATCTCTTTAAAATTGTGGAGTACGACGACGAGGTAGAAGGCGCACAAGCCGCTGAGGATCAGCGGATCAGTGACGACGAACCAGATCGCCGCGCAAACCAGCACCTTGACCGCGATGAGCGGAGCCAAGTGATCGCCGAAGGCGTCGAACAAGGATGCCATGACGGGGTTGATTTCCCTACCACCCTTCGACAAGACGCGATGGGTGGTATAGACATCCCCAGCTTGCAGGACGCAGAACAGGACGAAGAGGATGATGGTCATTGCGCAACCTTAGGTGAAGTAAGTGATTGTGAAACGCAGGTATCGACCAGTTCCCGCATTGTGCGTTAGATCAGCCCAAGCAGCGTTATCTACGGTAGATAAGAAGTAGACAGACGTACTATCTGCATACGCAGCGAGAGAAGCAGCCCCCGCACCGAGGTCGAAATTAAATGCAGCCACCGCCCCATAGCCACGAGTCGCCGCGGTAAAAGGAAGTCCGTTTATAAATACGCCACCTGTCGCTCCAGTGGTATCTACGTTATTAAACTCTGCGGAGATAGTCACCTGTCTGCCTATCTTTGTATAGACAGCAGTAGTTGTTACAGGTGTAGTTGGATCAGCGGTTCCTTTGAGGGTCAAAGTAGCAGTCCCCTCCTCATAGTCATCCAGCGTATTTGCATCCGCTGACGCATTCTGCGTTGCGGGGAATTTGATATGGCCGGAGGAAGCGGCGGAGATGTCGAACAGTCCGGTTAGAGCGAGGCTGGTGCTATTAAGCGTCATGAAAGTGGAGCCGCCCGCAGCATTGCGGAAAATATGCTGTGCGGCGTCCAAATACATATAGTTGTTCGCGCCCGCTGCGGTCGAGCCGGCTAGGTAGATCGTCGCGCCTGTCGAGTTAGCGACGGTGCCGCCAACAAGCGTCAGGTAGCTATCCGTGACATCGCGCTTCAGCGAGGTCAACGAGCCGGATGTAATTGCGCCGGTAAAGCTGCCAGTCCCAGTGACTGCGACCCCGGTGGAGGAGACAGACGCAACCGTGGTGCCAGCATTACACAGCGCAATAGTTTGCCCAGCGGGTGCGGTTATAAACAGCCTGCCGCTATCTCCACCACTGCCTCGCCCAACAAGCCCAGACATCCCCGCGAAAGTCTCAACCGCGTTGAACGTGATCATTCCATACGATGTTGCGTCCGACAGCCGGCTGACGATCACCTTGTCAGTGGAAGCCCCGAGCGTACTCGCCCCCGCCGTCAGCGCGCCCGTGCCGATATTCAAGCTCGGATTCGTCCCGCCGCTGATCGAGGTGATGCCGCTGCCGAGGGTGAGGGTTGTAGTGGAGAGGGTCAGTCGATCAGCACCAGCAGAGAACCATCGTAGGTCTGTAGTACCTGAAGGAACATACATCTCCCAACTGGCTGCGGCATTAACCGTCCTAGAAAGTACAAGACTGACCGCGTTTGCTGCTGCAGTCGTGACAGTTAATAGCCCGGCTGCGGTTCCTGTAATAGTTGCCCCGGAGCAGCCCAACGTACCCAGCCCGCTGATGTTCTGGTTGTTGCCGGTAATCGCTCCGCCGAGGGTCATCGCCGGGACAGTCCAAGTGCCGCTGGCAGTCCAAGTGCCCTTTGCCACAGATGAGTCTAGAGTCTTGTTATCTAGTTCTTCAGACCCCGCTAGAGTAGCTAGAGTACCTGTAGTAGGTAGAGTTAATGTAGTTGCACCAGTAGCAGTCAGTGTGGTACTAAAGGCACCACTCGTTGCTAGGGTAGAACCATCCGCCAAGGCCAGAGTAGCAGCAGTAGCTGGGGCTGTAAAAACAACCTTATTAATCGATGTTGCAGTAGCTACTCCAAGTACTGGAGTGACCAATGTGGGAGTATTCGCAAATACCAGTGAACCACTTCCTGTCTCATCAGAAATGACCCCCGCGAGTTCAGCCGAAGTAGTAGCAGCGAAGTCCGAGAGTTTGTTAGAAGTAAGTGCTAGTGTTCCAGAAGCATCTTGTAGGGTATACGTTCTGGTCGTACCAGTAGTAATACCGGACAATTGAAACTGAGCTACCTTTGTATTATCCGAGTTATCCTTGAGAGAGAATCCGTTATCAAGTACAGCTAGATCGGTAGCCGTAGATCCGGTAGATTGAAGAAAGTTAGTAAGACCGGCAGCAGTAGCACGAAGCTCTAGAGTAGAGCCACTCGGGAATGCGAATCCACTAGTACCTTCCTGTGCTCTTACTACAGTAAGAGTATCTGTACTACGAGCAGTAACCTTTACAATCTCAACATTAGAAACTCCATCGTACATTGTTGCGTAGAAGTAGTTACCTGCTGAAGGGTTTGGAAAAGAAGCTCCTTGTCCTGGTGAGAGAGGAATCGACGTAGCGATAGCAGTGATCGTACTTTGTAGTGTTGCTGTTGCATTATTAGCAAATAGTTGTAACGCCATGTTTAAAGCTCCCCGTTATTCGTTCCAGATGGTATCGTAGTATTCTGGGTGTCAGCATAGGTGACACTGGTAAACTGATCAGTTGGCTGTGGTCTAGTAAAAGGAACAGAGATCTTATCTGCCCTTGCCTTGATGAAATCCATTGGATGTCTTTGTTCGTAATCATCAGCACATACCTGAAAGCCATCCCATCTCTTTTTACTTTCAGACGCCTTTATCTTCCGTGAACATACATCACACAGAATCCACCAATCCCCAGAAACGTAAGACCAGCCTCTAGACATGATTATCCTAGATTATGGCCGTGCTCATGGTAGCAAGCACCCTCTATCTTAGTGATACGTCTATCTAGTTCTGTGATACCACCACGAAGATCTTTCTCAAGGGACTTCACAGTGTCCTTCACTTCCTTGATTTCCCCCTTGATACCATTCAGTACATAGACAACAAGGAAACCAATAATGGTTGTGAAGTAGGGAAGCAAGTCTGAGGGACCAAAAGCTTCAGTCATGTTAGCCGCCAAAATAGACAATGTAACCAGCGCCAGTACCAGTCACATCAGCATAGATTCCATTCTCAGCATATACTGGATTCTCAAACAACACATGGACGGTATTCTGTGCACCAGCAGCAGTTACCTTAGCTAGTTCTTTACCACTAGCAGTGGATGCATTGTCGTATACAACAACGGAAGCCGTGTTGGTTCCATCAGTAATTAGGGTTACGGCATTAAGTCTATTTACACCTGTAGCAATTACTGCATCAGCAGACTTAAGACCACTTGAACGGGAAGATGCCATTTTCTCACTCCTTTATTGTCACTCATGTAACATCATAAATTTATTTTTCTTGCTAAGATTCTCAGTTGCAGGAATTACCCTTAAATTTAGTATAGTATGTAAGCCACATACATCTATCCCTTGTAGTGGAATAATATGATCTACATGCCACTTAATACCAGTAAGATCTGATCTTAACTTAGCTAGGGTGTAACATTCTTCTATTAACCATAGATCATCTTCAGTTGTCCATTTTGGAATAGCTTGCAACTTACTAGCATGGTACCTAGAACTGGTTGCTGCTCGTTTACCAGCATTATCTTTAGCCCATGTAGAGTTGTAAAAAGCAAGCTCCTCTTTATGTGCTTTACGATAGTCTTTCATATATTGTGGATTTTTATCTCTCCACTTTTTACTATACTCTCGTTGTTTTTCTTTTTTAGAAGCTAGCATGAGATCAAACGGTTAAAAAGGAGGGGCATTGCACCCCTCCGCAAAGCTAGTTAACTGGTAATCGATTCACCAGAACCAGGTACAACGTACTCAATCTTTACAAAACCGAGGGCACCAGAAGTGGTAGAATCCCCAGCAGTAAAAGTAGCGATGACCTTTTTATCGGCAGTCAGCTTGGTACAAGCAATGAGGTCTGCTCCAGCTTTCGCACCAACCGCATGATAACCAGCATCATTAGTTGAGCAGTTGAAAGCATTAACAACCTCAGTACCACCACCAGACCAACCTACCGAGATAGTACCAGTGGTACCATCGACAGCAACAGACTGAATAACGTAGGCTCCAGTAACGATAGCGTCTTTAGGAATCCAAGCCTTCTCAGTCGAACTGTCAGTAGAAGCAATAGGGATAAACTTTACAAGTGTATCCTTAGCCTTTGGGTAATAGAGTGTAACCGGCATAGTAATTCTCCTATTGGATTACTTAATGAGTACTTTTATGCGCCGGGTGAACCGAACACTCCTCTTGGATCACTCCAGCCGAAGCTGTAACGAGCAGTCGCCTTGAACTTAGCATTCTCGGTATCGAAGTCGTTGTCCATCTCGAACGCATCAGCACGACGCTCAAAGTACTTGAGACCATCGTTAACGTCGGTGATCAGGAACCAGGCATCTGAGTCAGTCAAGAAGTGGTTAACCACAACTTCCTTAACGATGCCCATATCCTTGAGGGCGTTAGGATCGTTAAGATCAGTACCAGTACGGCCATCAGCACCGAGGATACGGTGAGCTTCAAACTGAAGCTGGTAGGGGATGATCAGCTTGGTAGGCTTGGCTGCGATCAGGAGACCACGATCATCACGGAAACCAGCGATGTCGATAGTAGCCTGCTCGAGAGCGGCTTCACTCAGGTCAGCAGCAGTCGTGAGTTCGTTAGCCCAGGTACCACCAGCCACGTTCGGGTGATCGGTAGCACACATCTCTTTACCATCACCACCAACATACGAGTTGCTGAAGGCACGGTTGAAGATGTTAGCACCAACGATTTCCTTGGTGTGACGCATGGAACGAGCAAGACCCTTAGCCTTACGGGAAGCAACCACATCATACTGGTCGTCTTCAAACGCCTCACGAGTTACGATAAAACCAAGTGCGTACACAACATGGTTGTAACGAGTCGTGAAACCTTGACGCTCGCTATCGTAGGTGATAGGAGCACCCTCAGACTTAACCGAGGCTAGACCAAAGCTGGAGAGACCGACATCCTCTTCGTAACCCTTTTTAGAGGTATTCTTCTCGAAGCCGAGTTTGTCCCATTCAGTTTGGTAATCATTGTAAGCCTTACCATACCAGGCATTGACGCCAGGCCAAAGTGCTTTTGCAAAACTTGACGAGGTAATAACAGACATTATTGATCTCCCTTAATTAGATACCAGTGGTACCAACACCGTTGTACTGGTGAACGTTGAAGCGGCAGAGCATCTTAGCCGACGCGCCAACTTCATTGTCAGGTCTGCGAACAAACCCAAGAAGTTGGAAGTTGAGAGTAGACGTAGTAGCTTCAGTACCAAAGTCCAGATAAGCCGGAGAGGTATAGGTAGAAGCAGTACGAGAACCGTTTGCGTGACTGATGTTTAGACCGATATCAGTGACAGCAGGGGTACCGTTCGACGCTTCTGCTTCAAGGACAACAGCGGGGTCGTCAGCTACAAGAATGTAGCCAGCAGCAGAGGCAGCGATTTGGGTAACAGTGGGGAGGTCCAGAGTAATCGAACCATTGGTGAGCTTACCATCTTGGTCACGCTTCGGATTCACGATAGCGACCACAACCCCAACAGGCACATCAGTTGCGCCACAGAGGTCAGCAGTAGGAACACCACCAGCATCAGCCGTGCCGCCAAGTTTGACGACATCGCCAACGAGGATTTCGTCAGCAGCGGATGCTACGTAATAGAGGTTGGCCTGGCCGTTGTAAGGAGCACCAGTCAACATTTTAACAGGACGGAACCCGTTAATTCTTGAAGTATTTGCCATATTATCTTCCTTAATAGAGGATAGGTTAGTAACTACAAATCACTAACCCATCCCTATGAAAGAAGACTTTACGTGATAGATAGCTTTCCGTAGTCAGCATTCTGCGCGGTTTCTTTTTTCATAGCCGCCTCAGTTTCGTTGACAATATTCTGTTTGGTTTGCTGGTCTTCTTCGTACCATTCCTTTTTGATTCGCATCAGGAAGGCTTTCTGACCACCACCCACAGAAACTTGTACAGCCGAACCTTCGGCAGTTGGGTTAGCAACACGACGATCACCAATCTTCACAGACGTATCTGTTACCAATTCGTAACCTTGTTCTTCAAACTGAGAAATACGATCACCCGTATCATTCACAATTCGGTAATGGAAGTTAGGATCTTTCCCTTTAACACCTAGGATACTGCGCTGTCCCGTGATCGGGGTACGCTTAGTTCTTTCAGTTGTTTTAGCCATGATTATGCTCCACGCACTCGCTTGATTTCTTCGATATACTGTTCCTTCGTCATCACACCTTGCCTAACGAAAGTATTCATCACACGCTTCTCATCTTCAGTAAGTTCAAAGGAATCCTTTGATTTACCGCCGTTTGATCTGGTAGAAGCTCCCTCAACTGCTGAAGGTCTCTCTTTGTTTGGATTACTGAAACGCTCAGGATACAACCGCTTGATACGGGTCTTTACATAATCCAGTACATCTTTTGGATCTTTCTCAGGATTAGAAGCAGCATAAGCTGTACCAATCTGATCTGCAGTTACTCGTAGTTCAGCATCCTTAGCATACCAATTATTCTGTTGGACCCAAGCAATAAAATCAGGGTGCGGGGAATTCTTGGTACTTGATTCTTTAGCCTCTTGCTCAGACTGTCGTTGTGCTGTCTTAGCCTCAACAATCTTTTCGTCAATTGCGATAAGTTTCTCAGCGTCACCATCAGCCAGAGCCTGTTTCTTTTGCTCCTTAAGATACTCAAGAGCATTCTTGAACTCAGCTTCTTTAACTTGTTGGTGGTGCTCTGACAGAACCTTGAGAGCTTTACGAACTTCCTTCAGTTCTCGACTCTGGTGGTCAATCTTATCGAAGAGCGGCTTACGTCTTACGAACTCCTTAGCATCGATGAAGTCATCTTCTTCTCCATCAAAATCCGCTAGGGGTTTCCAACCCATCTCAAGAGCACGTTGTTCAATACTCGAAAGTTCTTGGGTCGTTTGCGTTTGTTCATTGGTCTGGTCTTCACCAGTTCCTGTGTTTTCAGTTTGTTCCGTGTTTACTTCACTCATCTCTGATCACTCCTAAAATGTCCTCGTCGTTAAGCCAAATGTGTTCCCCATCTCGTGTCTCTGCTCCAGAATACTTTGCGTAGTAAACTTTAGCACCGGGAACTACACCTTCCTTCTCAGCAGTAGAATCAAAACTAAGGAATGCAGTATTACCAACTTTCACTACAGTTCCAATTACACCAGCCTTGTGTTCTCTCTTATCAAGTTGAACTACAATACCAGCTTGTTTTGCTCTACGCAGAGTATCGTCTGCTTCTGTAACATCTTCTGGTTTTACCAGGATTCTATGTAGGACTGGGTTAAGATTACTCATCACCATCCTCCATCAGATCGTCGATTCGGAAGTCAGGCATCTCTCTGTAAGCTGTGATAAACCCACGAAGATAGTTATCCTGATTTGAATCTATTCCTGCACTACCAGCTAGAAGCTCCTTAGCATCTTCTACTCTTTCTTCTGCTGCTTGGAAAAAGGCCCTTGTTACGGGATTTACTTTCCAATCTGCCCACTCGGACTTAGTAATCATTTATTCTTTATCCTTTTCCTTTCCCGCATCCTCTGCAGCTTGCTGTGTTCGGATTTTCTGAGTTAGGAGAAATGCTCCAGTTTTTGATGGGAGTTCATCAAGAACTGCTAGGATAAAGTTAACTTCATTTGCTTCGAGACTTAGATTCATTCTTCACCTTTCTGGTAGGTTTGGTTTCTGCTGCCCTGCTTCGCTCTTTTTGAGCGGTTACTACTAAATCCATCTGATGCTTTTCAGCCTGTTGCTGAAGTTGTTGGGAATGTTGTTGAGCACCTTGGGCAATAGCTGCTCTTGATTCCATGTCAGATTGCCTAGCCTTGAAGATAGCTTCTCTTTCTTTACCAGCAAGATCAAGCATCTGTGCTTGTTCCTTAAGTCTGAGTTTCTGTTCTTCACCAGCTAGTTGCATCTGTTGTTTGGCACGGGCTAGTTCGATATCGTTGTTAGCTTTCTGTTGATCAACCTGTGCCTTCATCTGAAGAGCCTGTGCCTTCGGATCTGGCTGTGGTTGTGGCTGCATAACAATCTTTTCGATATCAGGGATCTCCATAGCCTCCAATAGACGTACTGTTACTTCCATTGGATTAATAGTACCTAATTGCAATAATTGTAGCATACTTTGAGCTTTTTGTAAACGTTCTTGTTGAGAAGCAGCATTTGGATCAGCAGCAGG
>JACCDR010305287.1_pt1 | contig 19759 bp, 36 predicted proteins | sample 7446431 | NCBI WGS metagenome assembly JACCDR01 (sample SAMN15323443, study PRJNA562643) | freshwater metagenome | isolation source: river surface water | place: USA:Blue River Watershed | collected 2017-08-17 | reverse complement strand
GAGCGCGTGCTCAAGGCCCTGACCGCCGGCGCCGGTCTCACCATCGGAGAAATCGCCAACCAGGCCGCGCTGCGTAAGCCGGTGGTGGCCGAAATCCTCCGCACCCTGCGCCAGAATGGCCAGGTGGTGACCGAGGGGCAGCGCCGCGGCACCCGCTACAGCGTGGCCGACGACGCCGCCGTGGCCGCTGCCGACGCGGGGGCTGCCCTGCAGGCCTCCGCCGGGTAAGCGGGTAAGCCGGACTACGCAAATAGCGAGAGGCGAGCAGGAGGCGGCCCCGATTCAGTCCCGGATTTGGTAGAAACGCATTTCGCGCTTTTACTAGGAGCTGGATCGCATATGGTAACCATTCTTCCCCTCGCCGCGCTGTCGCGGAAAATCGAGCGCCTGGAGCGCGAAAATCGCGCGCTCCGGGCCTGGATACGACTCAAAGCCCCCATGCCGGCCCACCAGGCCGTGCTCGACGATGACGTCCTCGATGACGACGACGGCCCGGGCAGCCCGGCCGACCCTGATGTCATCGACCCCGATGAGCTCGATCCGGTCCCACCCGACCCCGAGCCGGCCCCCGACTCGCCCAACCCCGACGACGAAACTCCCGAAGCCGAGCCCGAGGCGCCAGACGGCGACGACCAGCAGCCCGAAACCGACGTTGGGATGGTTCCGGGCGTGCCGCCCGGGGTGCCGGCCCTGCCGGTGGCCGTCGCATCGGCCGGTGACCTGACCGCGGCCACCCAGCTGGTCTTGCAGACCCTGGCCAACCACCAGGGCCTGCGCCTGTCCGAGATCGTCCAGCAGACCGGAGTGCCCAAGTACGAGGTCTCCGAAATCTTAAAGACCCTGCGTCGGCAGAACCGGGTCACGGTCAGCGGCCAGAAGCGCGGCACCCGCTACCACGGCGTGGGCTAATCGATGACCGCTCCGTCATGGGGCGGCCGCCTGCCCGGACCGCCCGACCCGCGCGACCCGCGCGACCCCCGCAACTGGGACGAGCTTTTGTTAGACGACCCCGACGGCGAGCCCCAGGCCGAAGCCGAGCCGCCCGAACAAAAGGTCAAGACTCTGACCGGCCAGCTGGCCATCGTGGCCCTGACCTTGCTGGTCGCGGTCGCCACCGGGCTTTCTGGCTACGTCCAGTCCTGTAATGCCAAGGCCGAAGCCGCCCGGGCCAAGGAAAAAGCCGCCGCCGCCCAGGCCCAGAGCAAAGCCACCGATCAACAAGTCGACCAGGTGGAAAAAAAGCAAGAAAAGGTGGAAGAGGCGGCCGCCGAAGCCGAGGTCAAAGCTGCCGATTCGGCGGCCCAGGTGGCCGAGACCGATTACGAGCTGGACGCCACCTACGAGGCCACCCGGGAAAAGCTCGACGCGGTGGCCGGCGCGGTCGATGCCCTGGCCGATTCGGATGCCCGCACCCGCCGCCGGCTGTCGCTGCTCGAGAGCGCGGTCAAGACCGCCTTGCCCAACTCGCCGGCCATGCGCCGCTACCAGCCCGAGGGCCCCAGCAAAAAGCGCTTCTCTTTGCGCCGGGTCAAAAAGCGACTACCCAAAACCGCGGCCCAGGCCGCCGCCACCGTCGACCCGGCCCGGCTGCCCGAACCCCCGCCCACCGCCCCGGTCGACGACGAACCCACCCTCAAAGCTCGACCGCCCAGCCCCTCGCCCTGATCTGTGCTAGACTGAGTCGCCTACCGGGCCGGCCATGGTGCCGGCGGAGAGCGCCGGACAGATACGCTTGCGTCTGGCCACGTCTTGCGAGCGAAATCGACATGAAACAGCCGGCTCGGTAGGTGTTTCACATGCCGCCTCGTCCCGTTCGTCCCCTCGATTTTACCGTCCTCGAAACCCTCGGTTTTGTCCGCACCGGCCCCGGTCGGGTCCAGCTCCTTGACAAGCAGGCCGGAGCCACCCTGGGCGCCGAACTGGCGGTCATCTTGCGTCCCGACTTGCGGCCACCGCCGCGCCGCCAGGTGCGGGCGGCGGCCGCTCCGGCCCAGTTGGACGCCTCGGTGATGGTGACGTTGCCGTCGGGTGAGGCGGCGGTGGGAATCAGCCGCGTGCTGACCCAGCCCAACGACATCTTGCCGCTCATCGCCGAACTTTTGGCCCAGCTAAGAGTGACTGGGTTCGACAGGTTCGCCCCCTTTCACCCGGCCCGGGCCGGAGCGGCTGGACCCCAGCTGACCGCCGCGCGACCACAGGCGGGGCGGACCCACACCCGGTTGGTCCGCGTCGATTCGGAAAATCTAGCCCAACTGGGCTATGATCGCGCCAGCAAGATTTTGGAGGTGGTCTTTGCCGATCGGCCGACCACGCTCTATCGCTATAGCGACGTGCCGGCCAAGACGTTTTTGAATCTTCTGCGCGCGGCCTCCCTCGGTCGCTATTTCGCTGCCCACATTCGCCTCAAGTATAAATTCGTCACCCAGGAGTTGCCGCCGCCATGAATCCCTATGAGGTGCTGGGCATCGCTCCTGGCGCCGACGATGCCGCCATCCGCGCCGCCTACCGGGCGCTGGCCTTGGCCACCCACCCCGACCATCACCCTGGCCACGAGGACAGGTTTCGCCAGGTGACCGCCGCCTACGAGCTTTTGACCGACCCCATTCGCAAAGCCCACTACGACCGGACCGGGCGGGATCGGCCCTGGCAAGTGGCCAGTAAAAAAGGCACTTACTATATCGAGGGACCGGCCGGGTTTAAAGGTCGGGTGGCTGATTTTCACCACGCCATCGGTCCCCCCGCTGAGTGGTACGATGGGACCCGCATCCTGCTCAAGGTGGCCAAATCGCCGCGCGACAACGACCTCTTGGAAAACGAAGCCAAGGTCTTGCAAACGCTTTTGCCGCTCAGCCCCGGCACGGTGCTCGACCCCCAGCTCTCGGTGCGTCTGCCCGTCGTGGTCGACGCCCTCAAGTTAAACGATGGCAAGGCTCATCGTCAGGGCAATTTCTTTCTCTATCAGCCAAATTTCGTGCCGCTGACCCAGGTGCTCGCCCGTTCGGGTCCTGGATTAGCGCTCGCCCACCCGGTGTGGATGATGAACCGGGCGCTCGAGACCTTGGCCGTGGTCCATGAGGCCGGCTACGTGCACGGGGCGGTCTTGCCCCAGCACATCCTGGTCTACGCCGGCCCGGAAGCCCAGCACCCCCACGTGCACGGCGGCAAGCTCATCGACTGGACCGCGGCCGTCCCGCTCGGGGCCCGGCTAAAGATCATGGCGGCCGGTTGGGAGAAGTTCTATCCCCCCGAAGTCCTGGCCAAAAAGCCGGCCACCGCGGCCACTGACCTCTATCTCTGGGCGGCCAGCTACGTCTACCTCCTGGGCGGCATCGTGCAACACCGCGGCCACCTGTCGACCCTGCCCGACTCCCGGCCGCGCTACCTGGAGGGGTTTTTGCGCGGCTGTCTACTCGCCAACCCCGGGGCCCGGCCGCAGTCGGCCGCCGCCCTGTCCGCCGAACTCACCGAACTACTCGAGAAGATGTACGGACCGAAACGCTACGTCCGGTTCGACCTGCCCGCAGCCGCGGGCAGCAACCCGTAAAGGAGACCACCATGGGTGGAACAATCTGGTCAGACACTGATTACACCGCTCGCTCGGCCACCAAGAAGGCCAGCCACGGCACCGCGTTTGCCTACGACGCCGACATCAAGACCGGCAAGGCCGCGACCGCCGCCCACGCCACTCTCGACCCCAAGGGCCTGGGCATGCGCGAGAGCCGCGACTCCGACGCCCATCCCACCTCCAACGCCATCGCGGTGTGGCTGGACGAGACCGGCTCGATGAGCGCGGTCATCCAGGAAATCTACGACTCTTTGCCCCAACTCATGGGCATCATCACCCGCAAAAACTACATCGTCGACCCCCAGATCATGTTCAGTGCAGTCGGCGATGCCAACTCCGACCGGGTCCCGCTCCAGGTCGGCCAGTTCGAGTCGGGTGCCGAGATGGAGGGCGACCTGGGCAACTTCTATCTCGAGGGCAACGGCGGCGGCCAGATGCCGCCCCAGGAGTCCTACGAGCTGGCCGCCTACGTGACCGCGCGCCACACCTCGATCGACTGCCTGGAGAAGCGCGGCAAGCTGGGCTACTGCTTTATCATCGGCGACGAGATGCCGTACGCCAAGGTCAGGGCCGCCCACGTGAGAAAGCTCATCGGCGGCGGCCTGGAGGCCGACATTCCCACCGTCGACATCTTCGAAGAGCTCAAGGCCAAGTACAACGTGTTCTTCATCCTGCCCACCAACGCCACCGGCGGGCGCGGCCGCGGTCTGACCAAAGACCAGCTGCTCGGCACCTGGCGCCAGCTCTTGGGCCCCGAGCACGTGCTCGAGCTCGAGGACGCCTCGGGCGCCGCTCAGCTGATCGCGGCGCAAATCGGCATGTGCGAGGGCACCACCGACCTGGACGGCGCCATGACCGACCTGGTCGAGGCCGGCACCTCCGAGGCCCTGGTCAAGGTGGTCAGGTCCGCGGTGTCCAAGGCCTACGCCGGCGGGACGGTCGCCAAGGTCGAGGCCGGCGCCCTGGCCGAGCCCCGCCCGGATTCGGGCGCCAAGCGCATCTAAGGCCAATAGCCGAAACCGGCGACGGGAAAGAGAGGGTTTATGACCAAAGTATTTCTCGTCGCCGGACTGGGCTTCGGCGACGAAGGCAAAGGCACCATCACCGAGTCGCTCTGCTTTGCCCACCGGGCCAACCTGGTGGTCCGCTATAATGGCGGGGCCCAGGCCGGCCACAACGTGGTCACCCCCGACGGCAAGCACCACATGTTTTCCCAGTTCGGGGCCGGCACTCTGCTGGGCGCCAAGACCCACCTGTCGCGCTTCATGGTGCTTCACCCCGGCGCCATGTTGGCCGAGGCCGAGCACCTGCGCCACCTGGGGGTGAGCCAGCCGTTTGCCGGGCTCTCCATCGATCAGAGCGCCCTGGTCATCACGCCCTATCAGCAGGCCGCCAACCAGCTGCGCGAGCTTTCCCGCGGCGACGGCCGCCACGGCAGCTGCGGCCTGGGGGTGGGCGAGACCCGGCAAGACTACCTCGAGCACGGCCTGGCGCTTTACGCCGGCGATTGCCTGGACCCGGTCCGGCTCAACGCCAAGCTGACCGCCCTGCGCGACCACAAAGTCGCCCAGCTAAAAGCGGTTCAGGTCGTGCCCAGCCCGGCCTCTTCGCGCGCGTTCGCCGAGTTGACGCGGCCGGTGGCCGAGGTGGCTGACCTGTTTGCCAGCTGGGCCCACCTGTGCCGGATGGTCGGGTCCGAATACCTGGCCCAGCTTTTGGCCCACACCCCGGCCGCGGTGTTCGAGGGCGCCCAGGGGGTCTTGCTCGACGAGACCTACGGCTTTCAGCCCTACACCACCTGGACCGATACCACGTTCGCCAACGCCACCCAACTTTTGACCGAGGTGCGCGGCCTCGATGCCATCGAGCTCATCAAAATCGGGGTGATGCGCAGCTACATGACCCGGCACGGGCGCGGGCCACTGCCCACCCAGTCCGACTGGCACCTGCACGGCGAGCACAATCAGACCGGGCTCTGGCAAGAGAACTTTCGGGTCGGCCACCTCGACCTGGTCCTGCTGCGCTACGCCCTGGCGGTTTTGGGCGGGGTCGACCAGCTGGCGGTCACGCACATCGACCAACGGTCCAGCCTGATGGCCAATACCTACGGTTTTACCGAGCCCCACCGCGGGGTCGGCTACGTCTCGGCCGAGGGCGACCTGATTTACAGCGAAGAGCCCAGCTACCAGCGCCAGGTCGCTCTGACCCAGGCTCTGACCTACGTGCGCCCGTATTACCGCAACCTGCCGACCGGCCACGTCAACCACCCGTTCCAGGGCTTGGAGCCGTTTCTGGGTGCGCCCATCGGGATTTACTCGGGCGGACCGACCCGCTCGCACAAGCGGTTTATCCGGACCGGTCGGATTTAGGCGGAGCGGTGCGGGCCTGGCCGGCCAGGACCTGCACCTGGGTGGGCCGGCCGGCCCCGCCCAGCACCTGGGCGGCGGCGTGGGCCACCTGCATGACCTGGGTGGGCGAAAGGTAGGGCCCGTCCGACAAGGTGATAAGACACACCCGGCCCGAGCGGCCCACCGCCAGCGGGCAGGCGCAAAGCTCGCCGCCCCGCTCGTCGACCAGGGTCAGGCGGCGCACGGTGCCAAACGGGGCGAAGCTATCCATCTTGGTGCTGAGCTCGCTGACATAGCCGGCAAAGGCGGCCAAGGAATTGGTCTCCTGGCCCAGGCCGGCAATCGGCAGGCCCTGCTCGTCGGCCAGCGCCACCGCCCGCACCCCCTTTTTGCGCAGGCGGGTCAAAAGTTGGGTCAGCCGCTCGGTCATGCTGAGGTCGGCATCCTGGGCCGCCACCATTCGCTCCAGCCGCCAGCCCGGCGCCTCGGCCCGGCGGCGGGGCAGCTGGGCGAAACACCAGCCCGCGGCAAAAAAGCTGGCCGCCCCGATCAGGCTGACCAGCACCAACAGCACCTGCAGGCTCATGACGACCCCATGATAAACTGGATTTCCACCCGCCGATTGCGGCGGTGGGCACTCGGTGTGCGATGTTTGGTGAGCGGCTGACTTTCGCCAAAACTCTGGGTGTGGATGCGCTCCGCCGCCACCCCGTGCTGGGCCAGGGTGCGGGCCACCGTCTGGGCCCGTTGGCGGCTGAGTTTTTTGTTAAAGCGGGCCTCCCCCTGTAAATCGGTGTGGCCGCTGACCACCACCTGCCAGCCCGGCTGTTCGGCCAGCTGCTGGGCCACCGCCGCCAGGGTCAGGGCATCGCCGCTGCGCACCCGGGTTTGGCCCAGACGGAAGTGCACCGCCAGGGTATACCCGGGCGGGCCGCCTGTCTGTGCGACGGGCTCTCGCGCCGGTGGCGACACCGCCTTGGTGTGCGCGAATGACTCCCGAGGGAGTGGTGGCGACGGCGCCGCCACCGGCGGAGAAATCGGGGCCGGCCGGTCAGCCGGAATCACTTTCGGAAAGATATAGAGGTTGAGCATGAGCAGGTCGAGCACCCCGACCGCCAGATAGCTCCCCAGGCGCACCATACATCCTCCGGGTCAGATAATGCGCGACAGTTCGGCGACCGCCCGCTTGAGCTCGAGGAAGATAAGACCCAGCTTGGCGTCGCGGGTGACCAGGAGCACCAGCGCCGATTCGGCGGTGATGGCGTTGATGATCACGTAGCCCTTGGGCGAGCGGACGTAGACCTGCTCCATCTCGGCCCGCATGAGGTCGTGCCCGATCCGTTCACCGACCCCGAGCAAGGCCGCCGCCATGCCGCCGATCAGCTCCTCGTCGACCTCTGACGGGATGACCGACGAGACCACGAAGCCGTCCATGTTGATGACGACGGCGCCGATGATCTCGGGCGTGCTGGTGCGTAGTCCTCGCAGCTGGTCAGCTACGCTTCTCGCCAAAGTGGTCACGCAAGCCTCCTAGGGTGGAAATCCCCCTCCACCATGCCGGGTCCGGCCCTCCTTTGTCAACTGGCGGTCGGACAGACGGTCGGACGAACGAGGTTCCACGGTTTTGGCCCACGGCCACGGTCGCTCGCCGACCTCGGCCCCGGGGTTGGGTTCGGCCAAGACGTGGGCCGAGCGGGTGTAGCCGTCGAACAAATCCACCCCGGAGCCGGCCAAATGTTCCAGGATGCGAGTGGGGGTGGGAAAGATGTCGACCCCGTCGCCCAGCGGGCGGGTTCGGGCGTTGCGGACGCGGGCCCACGATCGGTTGCCCTCCCAGACCGGTCCCGACCCGGCCGCTCGGGTGGGCGCTCGCGGCAGGGGCCGTGCCTTGGGCAGCGCCTTGGTCGGGCCGGTCGGTGCCGGCGCCGCGGTCACGACCGGCGGGGCGGGTGGGGGCTGCGGCGTGACCTGTTCGACATCGGTTGACACTCCCGAGTCCGGTTGCACGTAGACCACCTCGGCGGAGGAGAGCTCGACCGCGGGTGTCGGATCGGGGGCTGGCGGCACCGGCGTCTTGCTCCTCGCCACCTCGGGGGCCTCGGGAAACAGGCCGCCCAAACACAGGGCCAGCTCGGGTGCCTGGGTGACTTCGCCGGTTCCGCGCAGGTACGCGCGCAGGGCCAGGGCCAGCTCGTGGGCCTGGTCGTAGCGCTCCGATACCCGGCTGGCCATCGCCCGCAGCACGATGTCCTCTAAATGGCTGGGAATCCACGGCGCGTAGTGGCGCAAGGGCATCGGCGGATCGTGCGCAATCTGATGCAAGAGCTCAAAATCGTTGGGCGCGTGAAACGGCCAGCGCAGGGCCAGGCACTGGTACAAAACCACCCCCATCGAGTAGACATCCGAGCGCCGGTCGGCCGGTTCGCCGCGGATGCGCTCGGGCGCCAGGTAATGGAACTTGCCCTTGAGCGCGCCCGACCGGGTTTGATAGGGGTCGGGTGCGGCCGTGGCCACGCCAAAGTCGAGCAGCGCCACCCGGCCGGCGAAGGTCAGCATGATGTTGCTGGGGCTGATGTCGCGGTGGAGCATGGCGAGTGGCTGGCCGTTGTCGTCGGCGTAGTCGTGGGCGTACTGCAGGCCGTCGCACGACGCCGCCACCATGGCCAAGACCACTGCCACCGGCAAGCGCCGTCGCACTTCTTGCGACCGGCGCAACATTTGCGCCAGCGAGCGGCCCGACAGATACTCCATCGCGATGTAATGGAGGCCATCGACGCAGCCCAAGTCGAAGACATGGACGATATTGGGGTGGTCCAGGCGGGCGGCCAAGGACGCCTCCCTGACCAGCATCTGCGCATAGCCTGGCTTTTCGACCAGCTCGGGCAAGACCGTTTTGATGACCACCCGCTTCTGAAAGCCGCCCGGTCCGCGTGCGGTGGCCAGCCAGACCTCGCCCATGCCGCCTTGGGCCAGACGGGATTCGACCACGTAGCGGCCCAAGCGCGCGCCCGCGGCCAACCGGGCCGGTGCCTTCACCGGCGCACCCCGTCTCCGCATTCACGACAGTGAAACTGCCCGCCCGTATCCCAACCACCCATGACAGAGTGCTCCTGCTGTGATAGAGGTAATGCGCAAGGAGGACTCCCTATGAATCCATCTCCCGCGCCCGAAGTCAAGCGGGCTCCGCCGACCATCGCACAAAATAATTCGCGTATCGATGTGGCCAATGCCCTGTCGATCGTACGTCCCACCTTGGGCGATAACGCCGGGGTGGCACTTTATCGGCTCTTGCGTCTGGTCGCCCTGGAAGAGATTATCGGGCGAGGTGCGGCCGGTACCGCCTATGTGGCCGGCAAAAAACTGGGCGGTGCGCTCGGCCTGGTCAAATTGGATCAGTTTCTCGAGCTGTGCGACTCCCTCAAGATCGGGGTCATCGAGGTGCCGATTCTCACCGAATCCCGCATCTATGTCGATGTCTACGAGTGTGTGACCTGTTCCGGCATGAAAACCGTGGGCCGCACCTTGTGCCACTTCGAGGCCGGCCTCATCGCCGGGGTGGTCGAGACCATCGTCAAAAAGCGGGCCCGGGCCCGCGAGCTCACCTGCATCGGCGGGTTGGGCCATGATTCGTGCGGGGTCGAGGTCGAATTGGGCTAAATGGGTGGGAAGTAGCGTGAAAAAGGCGGGAGGCCGGACCGCCCCCGCCGTCCCTGTGGTAAAGCCAGAGCCATAGGAGAGACGTATGGCACTCGGTCTTTGTCCGGTCTGCGAAAAACTAGTGGCCATTCGGCCCAAGCCCGGCACCGCCACCCACGGCCGCCAGGCCGCCTGGGTGCCGGTGTACCACGACCACCCGCAAGGCGGGTTTTGCCCCGGTTCCCGCAAAATCATCCTCTAATCACCCGAGGTTTTCATGGCGATCAACCGCCGCCTGCGCCGCGCCCTCGGCTTGGCAAAGTCCCCGCTGCGTCGGCTTTTGCTCCGGGCTCTCCGTTTCGACAAGCCGTCCGCCCTACCCATGCGCAGCCTGGGCGCCCGCCCCGGCGATACCACCTGGGAGGACTGGCGCGAAACCACCCAAGCGGCCATGCCGGTCAGGTATTTTTTGCTGGAAGAGCTGCCGTTTTGGTGGCGGGTGCGAGTGGCCGGTCGGGCCGACCGCGCGCTTTACTGGCTACAAGCCCACACCACCCACCGCTACCACCTACTCGACATGCGCAGCCGTGAATACGGCTATGCCTGGGGCTGGATCGACTCTGACCAGCAGATGCTCTTGGCCTGTTTTGCCATCCTGAAAAAGTTCGTCGAACAGGAAGACCCGCGGGTCGGGTTGCGCACCGCCGAAGCCGATTTCGGCACCACCGTGGCCCAGACCCCGGCGCTGGCCGGTCGCCTGGAATCGGAAAAAGAAATCCGCGCGCTTTACAACTGGTGGACCCGCGAACGGCCGGCCCAGGAGGCCGCGCTCAGCGCCCGCTGGGCCGCCCTGGCCTCGGGCAAGGACTTGCGCCAAGACTGGCCCACCATCGGTCGGGCGGAAAAAGATGCCCTGCGCGCCGAGCGCGAGGCGCTCCACTTTCAAGCCGACCAGATGCTCGAGCGGCTGTTGCGGGTGCGCCATTATATGTGGACCTGAAAGAATGGGAAGGAGTGTTGGTTTGATGCCTTATTCTGTGATGCGCCGGCGTCCCCTGCGCCGCGAGGTGCTGATGCCGGTGCCGCCGCCGGCCCGCCTGGTCCGGGTGCTCGACCGCGGTCTCGACATCGCCTCGGGCGCCGCCCTGGTCGCGCTCAGCTTGTCCTGGCTGCTCTTGGCCCTCGATTCGTGGATGCACTGATGAGTCCCCGCAAACCGCCCCGCTGGGTGTCCTCCTTTCCCCCACACGATCTGCAGCAAGAGACCTGGGTGCCCCTCGACAACGCGTCGCTCGGGTTTTTTCGCCGTGAGTCTCCGTTTTGGGATGTCGTCATCCTACTCATCTTGGTGGCGGCCTGTCTTGTAGCGGTGTCGCCGCTGTTCGGGATGTGGAGCTGGCTGTATCTCTAGTTGACTTCTTTTTGGCCGCCGGAGTAAAAACTCTCATGGCCAACGCCAAACCCGAGCGTGAACTTCATTTCAGTGTCCTGTGGTCGGCTGCTGACGGCGAGTACGTAGGTCGGTGCTCGCGCTACCCCAGCTTGTCGCATCTTCACCGCGACGCCGACCAAACTCTCATTGGCATCGTCGAATTGGTGCTCGACGTCCTCCAGCACCCGCTCGAGCCGGAGCCCGACTGATGAACCTCACCCCCGACTCCTAGGGCAAAAGCGCCTCGACCTGGCTCCACAGGCCGTAGCGGGCCCGCAGGGCCAGCTCGGCCGCCTGCGCTGCCTCCAGCCACTTGTCGGCATCGTCGCCACACAGGCCCTGCAGAAGTTTTTCCGCCAGAATCGAATGGCTGCCGCCGTCCAGCTCCAGATGCCGCTCCAGGTAGAGCAAGACCTTGTCGGCCGGCTCCCCCGCCCAGCACAGGCCCTTGACCACCGAGGCAAACATGGCGGGGATCGCCTGCTCGCGGCCCACCGTGAACGCCGCGGCCAGGGTGTGGGGCGAGCGCATATCGATAAACGAAAACGTATTCTGCACGAAGGTGTGGGCGGCAGCCGGCACCTCGCACATCTTGAGCGCGATGTGCAGGGGAACCCCCTGGTGGACGGCGTGGACCAGCTGGCGGGCGGGCCGGGCGTTGGCCCCGATTTCGTCCATGGCCAGCAAATAGAGCTCGAAATGCGACACCACCTGGCCATCGACGATATCAGACTCTTCTTCCAGCACGATTTCGTTGATGAAGCGGCGGATGGCGGGGTCGCCAATGGGCACCCAGGGGGCATCGGTGCAGGTGAGCGCGCTCTGCAGCGCCTTCAAAAGCGACATGAAGTCCCACACGCAAAACACATGATGCTCGAGAAACGTGCGCAGCCTGGCCACATTGGTCAGTTTCTGATAGAGCGGGTGCCCGGCCAGGGCCAAAAGCTGCGGCCGCACCAAGTCGTGGATGGGAACGAAGGACGACGCGACCGATTGGGGTGAGGAAATGGCGTCAGCTAGCATACCTGCTTTCTCCTTCCTTTTTCGCACCTTGCCAGCTCGGGACCGCTCGGTCAACCATCTTGGCACCGAAAGCAGAAAAAAATGCCGGACGCTGAAATTGCATGGCTGATTTTACCCCAGCCCGGACCCACCTTGCGCCTGCACCGGGTCGAACAGGCCCTGGCCCTGCGCACCCCGTGGGTCGAAGGCCAGGTCATCCTCTGGCCGTGGCCGGGCCAATGGTTTATGATGGTGGCCGCCCCGCTCGACCCGGCCATGGAGGGTCGCCTGGTCACCACCTCGCGGGTGCTCTCGGCCACCTACCTGCCCACCGACCGACCCCACCCCGGTATCCAGTTTCGCACCGAATCGGGCTCGCTCTATTTTCTGGGCCCACCGGGCCGCTCGGAGATCCCATGACCATGACGCTGTTCGACGACCTGGAGCGCGACGTCCAGCGCCTGGCCGACGAGCAAACCCCGCAGCTTTTGCGCCGCCTGGTTGTACTGCTCGAGCTCCCGGTCCACCGGCCCGCCTTTTGTGCGATTCGGGTGGCCTATGCCCGGGCTAGGATGGCCCTGACCCGCGCCCGTCGCCAGGAGCGGCTGGGCTACGGCCGTCTTGCGGCCGTCGAAGTCGCCCACCGTCACGCGCAAAAGCTGCGTGACGTCTACCACGCCTCCTCTCATCTCAACCACTGTCCCCTCTGCAGGAGAAACTGACTCATGGAACCCACCACCCCCGCCCCGCCGGCTGAGCCGCCGGCTGACCCACCGGCTGACAAAGATTCCGCCGCCCGGGTCATGGCCGAGATCGCCAGCCGCCTCGACAGCTCGCTGGCCGACGTTCGCCAGGGCCTGGTCGATGCCCTGGTGCAAAAAGAGCTCGACGAGCGGGTCAAGCTCCTGGTCAGCGCGGTCGGGCGCCGCAACGAGCAGCTGTCCGAGCTGCGCAAGGTCGACCGCCCCGACGTGGTGACCTACGACGACGCCGGCCAGGTGGCCAGCGGCACCTACACCAAAGAGCGGCTCAAGGACATCAAGGACCGCAAAGAAAAGCTCGCCAAGCTGGAGACCGCCATCGCCCGCGCCCTCAGCAACGACTTTTCCAAGCTCAAGGACCAGGGCAAGTAGGCACTCGACATGCGCCCGCTCCAGCACGGCACCCTGACCGCGTTTCGCTACTGCAAGTGCGAACCCTGCCGGACCGCCAAGCGGGCCTACATGCTGGCGTATATGCGCCGGAGGCGGGGTCCGCCGCGCGGGCTGGCCCCGCTGCCGGCCCACGGCCAGCGGGCCCGCTACCAGAGGGGCTGTCGCTGCCCGGCCTGTAAAGCCGCCCACACCACCTACATGCAGGCCTATCGCGAAGAAAAACGGTGGCAGCGGGCCGAGCGCCGCGAACAAATCGCCGCCGCCCACCGACGCGGGCAAGAAAAGCAGGAAGACGGCACCGTATGACCACTCATGTGTTATTCACGTATGGAACACTTCTCCCCGGCGAGCCGCGCCATTCCATCTTGGTCGAGGCCGGCGCGCACAGGCTGGGCCCCGCCACCACCGACCAGGGCTATGCCCTGCTCGACCTGGGCCCGTTTCCCGCCCTGGTCAAGGCCAAAACCGGCCAGGTGGTGGGCGAGCTCTACCAGATCGACCAGGCCACCTTGAACTACCTCGACCGCATCGAGGGCCACCCCCACTTCTATCGCCGCGAGCCGGTGTTTCTCGACCCCGCCTCCAGCCGGCTCGTGGCCGGCCAAATCGCGATCTCGTATTTCGGCCACGAGGCGGTCAGGCGCGGCGACCAGCGGCCCGGACCCGACCTCCCCATCATCGCCTCGGGCGACTGGCGCAAGCGTCGGTAATGTACCGGCCCAAGACCACGTGCGCCCACTGCCGGGCCGTCATCGGGGGCCGCAGCTTGACCCCAGCCCAGGGCGGCGGCTGGGCCATCGACGGGTTCGGCTCACCGGTCGGCTGGCTGTGTCGCCCCTGCGCCTCGCTTTTATACCCGGCCCAGCCCTCCGACCCGTGCAGCGAGTGCGGCTTGCCGCTCGACCGAGCCGCCGCCCACAACGCCGAGCACCCGGGTCTTTGCTGCGACTGCTTTGATGAAGGCTGGGGTATGCCGGCGGCGCAGCGTACCCGACCTCGCCCGACCAGCGGGAGGTAAGCAGCAGGCGAGTCGGAGAGCAGCGAGAGGCCGGCTCAATGAAAATCGACTCGTGGTAGCAAGAGACATCCGCTTCCCGAGGTGACCCATGCTGCTCAAGCTCGCCCCCGATCGAATCCGCCTGTCCCGCTCGGCGCTGCGTCTGGGTTTTATTCTGTCTCTGTTATCGGCCAGCTTGCTGTCGGCCCTGACCCACGGCTCCTGAGGCTTTCCATGAGTGAGATGACATTTACTGGTTCCTACCATTTTTTGTGCCAGAACGGCCACCTACACGCGTGCGGAGCCTTCGAGGTCGATGCCGTGCCGCGCGACGACAGCGGGGCGATTTCCTGTCCCGATTGCCGGGGTCGGTTTGTGTGGTGGACCCTGCTCGATGAGACCAACGGGGTCGACGAGACCACCGGGCGCTGCCCCGGCGAAATCGAACTCGAGCTGGTCGAATCGCCCAAAATCTGCACCTGCATCGGCTGCGGCCAGACCCATTTGAAAGCAGCCCCCCGCTATAAAGTGCCGCCACTCGGTCTGGGCCATCACGAGGACTACTTTCTTCGCTATCCAGAGGAATGGGATTGATGATTCCGCTCACCCAGCTTTCCGCCGACGAAAAAGCCCGCCGCCGCGTGCTGGCTCACACCATGGAATTTCTGTCCCGCTTTTTGCTGCTGGCCGCCGCCCAGGGCGCCCGCGACGATGCCGGCCGCCTGCAAGACCTCATGGCCCAGACCCCGGCCGGACCGCAGAAAATGCGCATGCACTACGCCCTCGAGCACTACCGGATGCTCGAGCACCGCTACCTCAGCCGCTACGCCCAGAAGAGCCCCGACCGGCTCGAGCCCGCCGACCGCCTGGCCCGGCTGTACCAGCTTCTGCCCTAGGACCTGAGCAAACGAGGGGGCAGGAGTCGGCCACCCCAACCGACTCCTGCCGCTTGACCGGGATCGTCCATGCGCGAGGGAACCCGGCTGCCTCCAGTCCCCCTCAAGCCTCCCAGTCTTGCCCTCCTGGAAACGCCCTCGCCCGCCACCCTAGCAAGTCACCCCGCTGGGGTCAAGCCACCTGTGCACGAAGGATGAAAGAATGATTCTGTGGCTCTTTCTGGCCGCCTGGCTCTCGCTCCTGTACCTGGGGTGGCGGGCCTGGCAGGCCCTGGTCCGCCGCCCCTAGCGATTTTTGCTTTACCCGCGCGACCTGCCCACGGTATGGTGCGGCCGGCGCCATGGCTCTTGACCACGATTTTCAAACCATGATTCTGAAATCGGTGGCCGTGTCTCTGTTTTTTTCGCGCGATCGGAAAAAACACCGACAGATCGTCTATCGCCACGCCGACCAGCTCTTGACCGCGCCCTATCGCCAGGCGCTCGACCATCTCTTCGCCCTGGCCGAACAGGCCCCGCCGATCGAGGATGTGGAGGCACTGGTCCGCTTGCCCTCGGCCCCACCCACCGCCGGCCAGTTGGCCGGCGCGGCCTATCTCTACGGGTGGCAGTTGGCACAGAAAAGAGATCAACGTGGGAAGTAAGATTCCGTCAGTCTGCGTTTTTCAGCAAGGAGAGTATCGATGAGCACCAACAAGCCCACCCCGGCCCAGGCGATGGAGAGTCGCCTGCGCACCCGCCTCGGCGGTGACCCCAAGAACGTCTCGGTCGCCCTGACCGCCAACGACCACCTGACGGCCCAGGTCAAGCAGCCCGGCAAGAGCCTGCTCACCCTGGGCCGCCACGTCAGCGAGTTCAAGGGCGGCGAGGACTACCAGAAGTTCGAGGACGACATCGTCCGCACGGTCGACACCTTCCAGAAGGGCTAAGCGCAAGGGAATCGGCGGGGGTTCCTGGTCGGGCTCCTTGTCCCCGCCGGTTCCCGGTTTCACTTCGGGGACAGCCATGACACTGGTTTACTGGGTAGGTCCTTTGCCCACCGCCTGCGACCTGTGCGGTGCCCAGCTCAAGGACGCGTTCATCGACGGCAAAACCCAGCGCGGCCCGTGGGCCATCATGTGTGGGGCCTGCCATGCCCGTGCCGGCCAGGGGGTGGGCACTGGCCGCGGCCAGCTCTACACCGTGCAGCCGGGCGGCCGGTTTCTCAAAGTTCAATGAGGAGGTAGCCCGAATGAGTGTGGTGGTGTGGATTCACCCGCGCGACCTCGATCCGCCTCACGGCCTGGACCTGGTCCACGGCTCGGACTTGCACCGCTGCTTGGCCCTGTTCGAGGCCTTCGAGCGGGACGGCTTCGACCGCCAGCGCCCGGCCTTGATCGCCTATCCGCAAAGCGGCCGCATCCAACTTCTGTCCGGCACCCACCGCCACCAGGCGGCGCTGTGGGCCGACCTGGCCCTGCCGGTGGTCTTCTGGCTGCGCTCATCGATCGAAGAGGCGTTCGGCAACCTCGACCACTGGCTCGAGGTCATGCGAGAGATTCCGGTGGTGACCCTGGAAACCTGGACCCGCGCCGACCTCTACCAGGCCGGTCGGGCGAAAGCGCCCCATGACCAAATCGCACCCGGCAAGGCAAGTGGTCTCGCGCCGTGAGGCGCACGGCTACTTTTTTCAGATCATCCGCACCCACACCCCGTCGGGCAAGTCGACCCGCTGGGTGGCGCAAAAATGCGTGGGCGGCTACGAGCCCGAACACGTGCTCGACGAAAGGGAGTGCGCCAGCCACAAAAATGCCAGCTGGTACTTGAACCGCTGGATCGAAAGGTACTGCGCCGACAGTCCGGCCGGGGTCCACGTCTACAGCGCCGACGAGGAGATGGCGCAGAAGTACCACCTGTCCCGGGCCGAGACCCCGGTCACCTGCGAGTATTGCGGCGAGAACTACAAGGAAGACGGCTATGGATAAGAAGCCCAGCGCGGCCGCGGACCCGGATATCGACCGCCGCGGCTACAGCAAGGAAGAAAAAGACGACTACGGGCGCAAGCGGCTCTTGGCGAGAATGGCCGGCAACATTGCGGTCGGGGTCTACCCCAGCATGACAGGGTACACCGGCCATGAGGGCGCCAAAGAACGAGATTGTGCCGCGATTTCGGTGCGAGTGGCCCATTATATTCTGGAGGAAATCGGCCTGTGATGGTGTATCTGCTGTTTCACCGCTACCCGCCCGGGCTGTTCGGGGTCACTCAGCAGCCCGCCCCCTATCACTACCGCCGCACGTTTTCGTCGCTGGCCGGGGCCCAAAGGGGTGCGGAAGAGGATTTCGCGTACATGACCAAAGACCCGCAGGACCCGGTCACCGGGCTCTTTGACCTGCCGCGCACCGGCCCGGCCGAGAGCCTGCGCTGGGACTCGCCGCGGGCCAAGGACCACCCCCACGAGCACCACGCGACCTCGACCACCGGGGGCTACCCGCTCTTTACTGTGATCGAGGACGACCTGGTCGATTAAAGGGGTGAAGCGACCCGACCAGGTGGGTGGGAAATAGAAGAAGGTTGCGAAAGAGGTTCAAATTCCTTGAACCGACCGCCAACCGATGGGCTCGCATTGCCAAACGAACGGCCCAGGAGACACCCCGACCGATGACTGCTTATACCCCCTCTCCCGACGAAGTATCCTTTTCCGTAGACGTCTGCAACCTGGTGCGCGCCTTTCTGGCCGACCCAGCTCTGCGCCTCGAGGTCGGCCGCGCCATCAAGGCGGGCCCGGCCACCTCGATGACCGAGAAGCTGGGCTACTCCAACCGGGCCGCCGCTGGCGAGCCGCCCCGCTGGGCCACCCTGTTTCCGGCCACCCAGAAGGGCAAGCACCCCGGCGAGCCCGGCCTGTTCTGGATTTCCAAGGCCTCGCAGAAGCCGGGCGAAGCGCCGCGCCCGATTTTGCGCCTGCGCCCGCAGCCGCCCCGCGACCAGCAGGCCGGTGCTGACCCCGGCGCGCGCCGCATCGAGGCCAAGCTGTCCCAAGACGAGGCCGACGAGATGGCCGCCGCTCGCCTGTTCGGCATCTCGGTCGAGGAGCTGCGCCGAGCCCGCCAGATGACCGCCTCGGCGGTGCTGGTCGAGCCGCCGGTCGAGACCGCTTCGGTCCAGACCGACGAGGACCTGCGCGACGTGCTGACCGAGTCCGAGTAATCGGTCGCCGGCCTTGACAAGGCCGGCTGCGGTTTTTACCCTAGACGTTCGACTCCCACGGCCCCCGCTTCGCGCACCCCCCGCGTCGAGGCGGGGGCCTTTTTTTCGACCCTACTTGCCTCGTGAGGACCTGTGAAGCCGCCGCCCGAGTCCACCGCCGCCTACCTGGCCCTGCAAAAGGCCTGGGACGAACTCGATTTGGATGGGCTCGACCGCGCGGTCGACGACGTCCGTCGATTGTCCAAAAATCTCCTCAACCTGGCCACCTTGCTGGGGGTCAGGTTTCGCCGCGCCGACTTCGAAAAACAAGCGGCGCTGTTAGACGCCGCCTCGACCCGCTATGCCGAGCAGGCCGCCGCCTTCACCCGCACCCGGTTGCCGGCCTGGATGGCCGAGGTGGGCAGCTTTGCCGCCCGCACCCACGCTGACAACCTGCACGAGCGCGAGACCCAACTGGCCCGCGAAAGCGACGAACTTTCAGCCAAACGGGCCCAGCTGGCGGCCGAGGCCGCCGAAGCGCTGCCCGTCGAGCCCAAATAACATGCAAGCCCCCAGCCCCGATGCCGCACCGTCGCCGGTCACCCGCGACCAGCTGCAAGCCGACTCCAATCAGCTCGAGCTGCAGACCACCATTACGCTGCTCAACGATATCCGCACCGACGTCCAGTTCATCTGGCAAAACTTGGTCAGCCACACCAGCTTTGAGGTCCTGAGCGAGCGCGAGGCCAAGGTGGCGGGCCTGGTCAATGAGCTGGTGGTGCGCGCCCACTCGATCGCCACCAAAGTGCCGGCCTGGACCAGCCAGGCCCTGGTCTACGCCAGTCGCGAACGGCTGGAGGACATGCGCAAAGAGCTCGATGAGCTCAACGCCAAGCAGGCCGCCCTGCAAGCCGCCTACGACGACGCCCTGCGCCGGGCGCTCCTGCCCGACGATGCCGGGCTCCCCCTCGGGCCGCGCAAAGTGGCGGCCCAAGTCAAGAAATAAGCGGAAAGGGTATGCGAATTTTACGCGCCGACCTTTTTTCCGAAGCGATTTTGCGCCAGGCCGATGCCATTTGCATCACCACCAACGCCCAGGTCAAGGCCAACGGCCAAGCGGTCATGGGCGCCGGGGTGGCCAAGGCCGCGGCCCAGAGGTGGCCCGAGCTGCCGGCCCAGCTCGCCGCCACGCTGGGCCGGTATGGCAACCACGTCAGCCTGCTCAAAGAGGTCGCCACTTTGACGGGGACCCTGTCCATCCTGTCCTTTCCCACCAAGGACCACTGGAAGGCCGACTCCGACCCCGCCCTCATCGTGCGCTCGGCCCGCGAGTTGGTGCTCATGGCTGACGCGCGCGACTGGCGTCGGGTCTACGCCCCGCCGTTTGGCTGCGGCAACGGCCGGCTCAAGTGGGCCGACGTCGAGCCGCTTTTGCAGCCGATTCTGAATGACCGCTTCTGGATTTGTTCACTGCCGATTTGAGGAGGTTCCATGTCTGGTCCGAAAAAACCCCACAGCTCTTGGAAGGGCCTGGGCGGTCCACCCGGCGGCCCGCCCGACCGG
>JACCDR012303998.1_pt1 | contig 19760 bp, 39 predicted proteins | sample 7446431 | NCBI WGS metagenome assembly JACCDR01 (sample SAMN15323443, study PRJNA562643) | freshwater metagenome | isolation source: river surface water | place: USA:Blue River Watershed | collected 2017-08-17 | reverse complement strand
GGCTTGCCGTCGAACCGCACGCCGAGGTAGCCGAAGCGGGCCGCACGGTGCAGCGGTTCCGTCTCCCCCGAGAACCGGAACTCCAGCCCGATCAGCGCGGCCGGCTTCAGCCTGAGCACCGGAGACAGCGGCTGCGAGAGGTAGCCCTCCAGCCCCATGCTGCGGAACGTCGTAGGGTCCGCCAGGTCCACCGTCGCACCGGGCAGCGCGCCGAACCGGGCCACGAGGTCCATGCGCGGGGACTTGTTCGCGTCCGCGACGTCGAAGCCCAGCGACAGCTCGCCCGTTGGCTCGCCCGCCGATGCCTCGCTGGACAGCGAAGCCACGACGCCCAGCCCCGCGTCCATGACGAACGTCTCGGGGCACTTGATGAAGGCGCCCGTTACGACGTCACGGCACGGCGCAGCGTAGGCTGTGGTGCTCCAGAGGAACGCCATCACTAATGGGCCTGCCTTCAGCGCGTCCCGGATGCCGTCGCGGATCTGCGCGCGCAGGCTGGTCGCCTCGAACATCTTGACGCAGGGCTCGCACACCGGCCCGGGCTGGGGCTGATGGTAGATCAGGCAGCGAGGCTCGTTCGCCTTGGCCCACCACGCACGAAGGCGCGCGAACATGGCCTACTGCGTCACCGTGACGGTGATCGGCTCCGATGCCGACACGCCCGCGATGGAAGCCCGGATGACGCACGTCCCGACCGCCTTCGCGGTCACGATGGGCGTGTAGCTCTCGGGGTTGTTCAGCTCGCACACCAGCGCGCTCTGCGTCACCGTCCACCGGACCTGACGGAAGGCGTTGCAGTGCTCGTCCGCGTTCTTGTTCGGCGTGGTGTCAAGAGTGACCTGGTTGCGCGCGGGGTCGCTGACTCGGAGGGTCGCGTTCTTCACGCCGCCGGCACCGAGCAGGCCGTTCGTCACCTCGACCACCGGGCCGCAGGTTCCGGGGCTGGGGCTGGACTGCGGGTTCGTCCCGCCGTTGCCGCCCTGGCCCTGTGTGTTCGTCTGCGTCTGGATGATCGTTATGTCGGGCAGGGTCGGGGGTGCCTGGTCGCACCCGAACGACAGCGCCGCGACCAGCAGCGCCCCGATGGCGAGCCGTACCCCGTACTGGATTTCGTGGATGTCCTTCATACGGCTTTCTCCTCGCGGCGATGGGCCGCTTCCTTTGCGCAACGTGCGCAGTGCGGCTGTTTCATGTTTCGGCCGGAACTCGCAATAACCCCGTCCGGCTCGTCGAGCCACGCCATGAACCGACGCCAGAGGCGGATCAAGACTTCCCCTCGTGCGTGAAGGAGAAATGATTCGAATCACGAAAACGCCCTCCCCAGCGGGCGAACGTGTGCTGCTTCTCCCAGAACTCGCCGATCTCTTTCCACGCGGGGTGGCTGCCGTCGGAGACGAGCTTGCCGCCGATGAACAGGTTCAGGTCTTGGCCGAGACGCATGTAGTGCGTCCCGCCCTTCATGTGCGGACCGTCGTGGTCGCCGTCCTTCGCGTCCGTGTCGCCCACGTAGCCCTCGCTCATGGTCAGCTCCCACGAGGGGTGGTCGTAGACGAAGGCGATTAGCTTCCCGAGGGCGAAGGCGAACGCGGACTGCTTCTCGCGGAGGGTCATCCGTAGAGCTCCCAGGAGAGCTTGTTCAGGATGCGGGCGGACTCGTCGTCCAGGGGTACCGAATCCACCAGTAGCCGCGCGTGCAGGGCGGCCCGATAAATCATCTCGACCGAGAGCGCGGGGCCGTCGCTGAAGGACGGCAACCATTCGACACATCCGTCACGACGACAGGACCCCGTGCAATTCCAGGGGCTCAGATTGTGCGGGCTCGGGTCGATACAGAGCACGCCCTCAGCCGGGTGGCTCTTGAGACGGACGCGGTCGCCGACCTTGAATGCGGGGAGCGACGGCTCCGGGGGCAGGGCGGGGATGTTCACGCGCCCCACCGGATGACGCCGGCAGCCTCAGCCGCCTCGCACAGCTCCTCGTAGCAGATCGGGATCACGAAGCGCGGTGCGGGGAGCGACGGCTCCAAGCTGGCAGCCGTCGCCCTGACGCCGGGAGTAGCGTCGGTGGTCGTATCGGGGGCTGTGGGGGTGGACGCCGCGTCGGCCAATAAGCCCTCCATGGGGGAGTCTTCGTGGCCGGCGTGCCCATAAGGGGCGTAGGGCCGGCGTTTTCTGGTGCGCATTATACCGCCGGTAGTGGTATCCAGCAAGGGGAATCTTACCGCTCGTGTTCCAGCTTCGGAGCTTCCGATGGGGACCTTTCCCCCGGTACCGAGAATTTGGTTGCCTGGATTCACACGCGCTCCCTACTTCTCACATTCTCAGCTTCCGCGCTCACTTACCACTGCGCCGCGACGGACGAGGCGAGAGCACGAAAAGCGAAGGCCCGGTCCCCGAGGAGCCCTAGGAAGCTTTCGGGACCGGGCCGTGGTGGGCTTCGCCGGAGGGTGTTGCCCGTTGGTACGGGACGGCGCCTTATAAAACGCTAGCTATTGTAGTCGGTCATAGTGACCTCGCATTATACCGCCGGTAGTGGTATCCAGCAAGGGGAATCTTACCGCTCGCCCCCTGCGGTGTCCGGTGCTGCGAGGGCGGCGCGGGCAGAAGTGACCAGCGCTTTTGGGCAATCGGTCGCGTGCAACAGCGGACGTGAGGGCACTGGAGAGAGATTGACCCACTTTGTACTGCGCACCGACTCAAAGCACATCGGGCACCTGAAGTCGCCGGGGCCGTTGGGGTCATCCTCGAATGGGAAATCCGGAGTTTCCTCCACAGATTCAGTCAGTTTCAGCAGCGCCTCCTCCAACCGCTGGACCCGCGCAGAGCCCTCCGCCAGCCCGGCCTTGTAGCGGTCCTCGGCCTTGCCCGGCCAGTAGCAGGACGCTTCAGGGTGAGCCGCGCGCATCTTGTCCAGTTCCGCCTCAAGCTGCTTGACCCGCGCCTCGGCGGAGAAGGCGGCGTCGAGTAGGGCGTCTCCATCGCCAGAGATAGCGACCTCGCAGAACACCCGCTCCCACTCCTCCCGCGTTCGGCCCCCGATCTTCTGCTCGCTCATCGAATCCCCCTTCTCCGTTGGTCTCGTCTCCGGTCCCGGCAACGCCGACAGCGCCACGTAGACAGCCTCGCCGTGACACGCTCGCATAGATCGCACCAGAGGCGGCGTGTCATCGGACACGCTCCTTCTGCCGCCGTCTCGCCCACTCCGGGATAGATACGCCAAGGGCTCTAGCGGCCTTGCGCGCCCTGTCCCGGTACCAGCTACGAGTCACACGCGGAGGCTCCGGCTCGGCCCCGCTGACCCACGCTGGAGCTTCCAGCCACGACCGCCACCGGGCGCGTTGTTTCTCCTCCTGCTCGCCTACGCAGCGACGGGAGCGCGTGAGTAGCCACGCCTTCATGGCCCGGCGGAAGTCGCGTTGGGCCGCGCTGCCCTCGACGAAGCCATCGGCGTCCCTCCCGTGGAGGAGCTTGACCGCCGGCTCCGTGCTCACTTGGCGCCCACCGTGGCGGCGTGGATGCGCTTGATGGCACCGCAGACGTCACCTTTGTCCAAACTGACCGAGCAGTCGTTGCAGATCCAGTAGTCCGAGCTGACCTCTCGCGGTTCGTGCGCCTCCACCTCTCCGCGCAGGGCCGCGAGCGCCAACGGCAGGACCGTGCGGGCGGCGGCGATGAAGTGGCCGTTGGAGAACTCCGGCATGTCCGGCGATCCTTCGCCGTCAGAGCATGACGTTGACGCTACGTCTCTCCCGCCGGCCGTGATCTCTCCCCATCCCGGGCGGGGCCGATAGAACTTCCAAGGCCCGGGAGTCACGAGCAGGCACAGCGCCTCCTGCTCGGCGAGCCACTCCAGGATCTCCGCCCGCAGGTCGCTCATCGAACGCCTCCCTTCATGGACTCCACCGGCTCCGGAGCGTCGGCCAGCAGCGCATCGGCCCGTTCGAGCGCCTGCCGTAGCCTGCACTCCGGGACGTGGCAGCCCTTGTCGAAGGGCCGGGCGGCAGCGGCAAGAGTCTTCAGGGCCACGAATGCTTCCAGGGTCACGCTCATCGGCCCCCTCCCATCGCCGTAGACCACGTTGCGATAGCCTCCTCAACCCCCCTACGGGCGTACGCGAGGCTCGGAAGGCGCTTCCCCGGATTCATACGCTCGATCGCCCCGAGCACCACCCTAAGCGGTATCCTGCGCTCCATCCACTTCCACAGGATGTCCCAGTCGATCGAGGTCGGGTGCTTTCCTCCTCGAGCGCGGAGAGCCTCTATCACCGCCTGTCCGTACTCCACACGCTCGTCTGACGTCGGCGCCCAGGTGACTGGTTTCGGGCCCGGCAACCGATCTAGCATCAGCGGGCGACCGGCGCTTTGAAATAGCGCGCATACAGCTTGTCCACAACTTCAGCACTCGGCGCACCGCCCGCCATGAATCTCCACAGCGTCGTGTGGTTCATGGCGAGAGTCCTCCCAAGCTCGCGTGTGGACCGCGGCCCCTGCTCCCACGCCAGCTTCGCCCGCAGCATGTCAGTCAGAGTAGACGGCGCAGCCTTACTTCCCTCCATTCGATCCTCCGTTCGATCCTCGCGATTCGCCGAGACGGATTGTGTATTCTTGCCCGCCCTCTCGGAACTTGAACTCGCCCCGCTCGAGCAGTGCGGCGACGATCTCCGGGCGCATCCGCCGAAGGCGGGCGGAGAGCGAGTCCTCGTTGACCCGGCGCATGATCTCCGAGACGTTGTGTATCACTAGCGCGGCGCCAGACCGGCGAGCGCTTCCGTCAGCAACTGGATCGACTGCCGCCGGTCGGACTCGATCTCGTACGCCTCCGTCAGCGTGCGCAAGGCGTCGAGAGCGGCCTCGCGAAGCTGCGGCGCCTTCGAGATCAGCCTCGCGTCGTCCTCCGACAGCGGCCAGTGCTTGCTGTGGTCGCCGCAGATGCCCGGCTCCTCGTCGTGGTACGCCCGGGACACAACCCGGGGGCGCCCCGTCTTCTCGTCCTCCTCGACCGCCCAAGGCCCTGGCGTGTGCGGCAAGGACTCGTGGTAGCGCTCGATCTCTCGGACCTGCTCCTCGGTCAGAACGTCCTCTGCTTCCATTCGGATGCTCCCTTCAAAGAAACGGGTAGATACACGAAGTCCCTTGCGACCGTTACTCCCGTCGCCGGCCTATTCGCCTCTCTTGGAGCTTGCGAGGCTCCAGCCTTATACGAGCGTTCGGTTAGAGTCGCTTGTGGACCGGGGCGTCTTCGTATCGCTGGATCAGAGCCCGACGACTGCTCCCGGACCAAAGTCCGACCACCAGCCCGTTGCCCGGAGAAGCCCCCGCTTGCGCGGGTCGAACACTCTTTCGGTTGAGAGACCGGGCGCGCATCGTCTTTGCATGGGAAGGGCTCGGCTCGCCCGTATCTGACTGCTCCCTCCCAGGAAGGACGGAGCATGACGAACGAGCTTCCACAACCTGTAGCGTTGCCACGCCGAGTTGGGGTATAGTCGTTGCGGTCAAGGGCACCATCCTTGGCCTCCCGCCGCTCAACCGCTCCGGCTTCATCCACCGGGGCGGTTTTCTTTTGTGCGACGGTCGGTATGAGCATTCTACACCGTGTCGATCTTTCGCGGCAAGATGTACGTTTTAGCCGCGGGTCACGCCCACTCACGCAGAAGCGAACAGATGGCGTTGTACTGCTCGGCCCCGCCCGGGTGGCCACACATGACGCCGTGATAGAGCAGCGGCTTAGCCTCCAGTAGCGCCTTGTGGAGTGCGTCACCGCGAGCCTTGAGATCGGCCGCAGCGGCCTGCGCCATGTGGGCCGCTAGCGCGACATCCTGGCCCATCCATTCCTTCGGGCCACCGAGTATGTCGACCTGCTCGGCCGGAGCGTCCGGCCAAAGGATCATCCCCTGGGCGTACTGTCGTAGTCCGGCGTGGTCTCGGTCGTAGCATGCGTTGCAACTGTCGGCAGTGCTACTATCCTGCTCAGCCATGGTGCTGACCCCCCTTAGTGCTGTGGTGAGGAACTGGGTCGGAGCCCATCCGATCCGGTTCCGCTAGTATCCCCGTAGGCTGTGCCGCATCAGGACCGCGCACGCCCATGTCCCGCTCGACCGCTTCAGCCAAGGCCAGCGACAGCGCCATCGGCACCTTGGCCCGTTCCGCGCGCTGCTTCGATCCGTAGCTCTCCTTCTTCCGGCCGAGGTCCCCGCGCACCTTGAAGGCTGGCATCCGCCCCCAGAGGTAGAACGGTCCGATGCGCCGCTGGGGCTGGCGTCCGACCCAGCGGACCGCGCCCTTTACGTTCTCGATGACCCACCAGCGGGGCTGAAGCTCTGCGATGGCCCTCTCGGCTGCCTGCCACTGCTCGAGCGACGGAGCGTTGCCGGTTCGGCACCACGGCATCGACTCCCGCGAGAACTCGGTGCAGGGCGGAGATGCCCAGATCAGGTCGAACTGCCCGCGGATCGGCAGGCGGGAGACGTCCGCCACAACGTCCGGACAGAACTTCGGGTCCAGCTCCACGGTCACAACCTGCCAGCCTCGAGCCCGCATCGCCTGGCTGGCGCCGCCCAAGCCCGCGAACAAGTCCAGCATGCGCGGCTTCACCGCTTGCTCCTCCGCGCGTGGATCTCCCGATGACGTTGGAACTGCTTCTTCTCCCGCTGGTAGCCTCGTCCGCCCCAGCCGCAAGAACAGCGGCCCCAGCTCAGACCCGTGCGGATGTCGAAGAACTCGCACAGCCAGGAGTGCTCGGTCATTCGACGTGCGCGCCCTCCATGCCGCAGGCGCCCTCGCAGTTGTCCAGCTCCGCACTGACGGCCGCCGCCACCGCCGGCCACTCGGTTGGGTCGATAGCCGCGAACGCCTCCTGAAGCAGCACGTGCAGTCTCCGACGCTCCGCCTTGACGTCCTCTGTCACAACGCCTCCTCGCGCAAAATCAGCCGGTATCGGTGCGGCCGTGCCACGTTCCCGCGCTTCAGGTCACGCTCTACCCGGAAGCCCTTCGACCGAGCCTCACGGATACGAGCAGAGACCGAGCAGGGCAGCGCCCTGAGCTCGGCCGAGAGGCTCATCAGGTCGTGCCAGTCCCCGTCAGCCAGCAGTCCGATGAGGGCGGCAAGGATCGTCCCCTCCCGGGGAGCCCCGACCACCGGGGACAGAATCCGGGGCCTGTGCAGCTCGTACCACGCATTCGCGCAGCGCTCGGACGCGAACCGCTTCTGCCGGCCCGCCAGCGGAGCGCAGCCGTCATGCTCGCAGAGGGGCCGCTGAGTGCCCGTAGATAGCGCCGCAGTCGCTCCTGCGGCGTCGGACGCGAGGGTTGATATCTGGGGTGCGGACTCGCTCATGCGCTCGCCTCCAAGCCGTACCGTTCGGCGTACCAGCACTCGAAGTCAGCGCCGCCCCGCTGGAGGACGGTCGCCATCTCTTCCAACTCCACCCGCGTCCACCGCTTCTCCTGCCCCCGCTTGGCCTGGATGCGCTGCAACTCGGCCAGCCCGTACACCTCCAGGAAGTGGGCGACGTACGCGGCCCCGTTGCCCCGCAGGAAGCAGTTGCACCGGCCGCACTGGCTGTGGACGTTCTTCGGCTCGTACCGGATGACAGCGTTGTTGCCGCTCGGGAACATGTGGCCGGCGTGCCAGTCGTAGGAAACCAGCCCGGCCTTTCCGCAGGAGAAGCACACGTTCCCGTCCCGCTGCTTGACGTAGGCTGCGAACAGGTCCCACGTCTTCGTCCGCTGCGCCGGCAGCTTGTTCTTGCTCTTGCTCCGCGGGCGCTTCGTCCTCGCGGGGGCAGACTTGCGGGCCGGACGGGACGGCACGAAGCGGCCGGCGCTCGGGATGTACGTCTGGCATTCGGCCCCGCACTTCTCGCACCAGTCGTCCGTGCAACCGGGCGCGCACGTATGCAGCCGCTTCGGGTGGCCGCAGATGCACTTGGGCTTGCGCGGAGAGCGGAGTACGGAGGAGCGGGCAGGGCGGTAGCGGTCGCATCCGCAGGGCTCCCCGAAACGGGAGGCGATGCAGGTGCCCTCCTGGTCGTGATCCACCCACCGATGCTTGCAGGCGCACTTCGGCATCGGACGCCGCCTTGGAGCGGGAGCGGGCTTCTCGGGCTTTGGGATGGGGCTCAACACTCCTCCTGTTTCTGACCGCAGTTGACAGCACCCGGCTCCGCTCCGAGCCCGAGCGGACCGATCCCCAGGGTGAAGAAGTCCAGAAGCCCCCAGGGTGGTTGCAGGGTGCTGTCAGCTACGGTCATCGCGGCTCTCGAATAGTCCAGCCGTTGCCGGCTGCGTAGCGCAGGATCTTGTCCAGGAACTCCGACATCTCCGCTATCGAGACGTCGGCCAAGCTCGGCGTGTACAGCACCGGCTCTCCGCTGATCCGGTTGACCCGGGTGTGCTTGCACAGGAACTCGTCCTTGAGATCCTGGTGCAGCAGCCGGACATCATCGGCCCCGCTCTCCTCGGCGAAGTCCGGCAGCACGACCGAGTGGTAGTAGCCGAGCTGGTCCAGAGTCTTGGGATGCTTCCGCTTCTCGACCGTCAACGTCACTTCCTTCCCGGCCATCGACCGCCCGTAGGCGTCCCACTGCTCGCGGTTGCGCAGCTTCAGCCTGCCGAGCGCGTCGAAGTGGCCGGGGAAGTTCATTTACGTGAACAGCTCCGCAGCCTCAGCCACAGCGGGGTCGGTCTGTGCCTGCGTCTTGACCGGGTCCCATGCCTTGGAGCACTTGAAGCAATAGAAGCCCGGCCCCTTGCGGGAGACGATGGCTTCCGCGTTCGTCTTGCAGGTCGGGCAGTCGGGGATGCCGACCTTGTTTCCGACCGGGCGGTCCTTCGAGTCCACCCGCCGGCCCGGACGGGCGGTCGTCTCGGCTGCGGCGTGGCCGTGCTGCGCCACGTCGGCATCGTCGTCCTCTTCCGTCGCGATCCCGAGCAGGCCGGTCAGGGAGTAGCGCCGGGCATAAGTCAGCGCGGAGCCCATCTCCTGCGGCTTGGCCGCCGTAGCGAGCGGGTACGTGCTGCGCATCCACTCGCCGGAGGAGTGCATCAGCCGCGTCTCCAGCGTCATGTGCAGGCCCGTCTCGGACCAGACCGTGCGCTGGACGAAGGACAGATTGTTCTTAGCCAGCACCGGACGGACGGCGGCGATGACCGTCGCCAAGTCGGCGTAGTTGTACGAGTAGTTGCCCTTCTCACTGCGGACCTGCGCCGTCCGGTCCTTGGCGATCGAGGGAAACTCGCCCTGAGCCTTCGCCAGCGCGTCCGCCAGGTTGGCGATGCTGACGCTTTCCATGCGGGATCGGCGGATCTTCTCGGTCACTTCCACTTCGCTCACTTGGCCTCCACTTGGGGGATCTCTTCCGTGTCCATGCACTCGACGCACAGGCGCTTCCACATGCGGTCCGTGGGGAGCTCGCAGGAGCAGCGCTCGCAGAGCATCCGGTCCGGCTCGTTCGCGTTCACGCAGTCGGCTGCGCAGGAGCGGATGAAGTCCAGCAGGTCGTCGCTCACTTGGGCGGCTCCGGCAGCGGCATCCAATGGGATGGGTGGATTTCGTAACGGCCGGTCATAGTGTCGAACCAGCCGCTGTGGTAGCCCTCCGGCACTGCGTCGCCGAAGTCCACGTAGCTGCCCAGCAGGAACAGCGGGCAGTCGTCCGGCACGTCCGGCTCGTAGAGCAGCAACTCCACGCCCTTCGGCGCGGTCTCGATCGGCTGCCAGTCGCTCATCGGCTCCTCTTGGTACGCCAGCTCTTGGACTTGCACCGCGCGCACGACTTCGGGAGCAGGTACGCTCTCCACGAATGCCCGCAACGCTGGCACCGACATGCGTACAGGGCGGCGGTGTCCGGTAACGGCCGTTTGGTGTAGCTCACTCCCGACAATCTACGCTACTCGGTAGCGCGATGCAAGCTCTTTCTTTCTCCCGAACGAAGAACTCCCCGGCCACGCTGTTCAGGCTGAGCCGGGGAGTCGTCGACCCTGTTGGATTCCAGTTGAGCTACCGTCGCTAGGCTACCCTCCCATCCACCTTCGCGAGCGCACGCCACGCGCGGCGTACCGTGCCAAGGGTGATCGCCACCGCCTGCTCGTCGTCCAGGTCGGACGTGCCGGGGTCGTTCGGGTAGGCGGAGCCGATGATCTCGGCAACGGCCAGCAGATCCGCGTGGGCGTTGACAGCGCGCACGATGAAGGCCGCGTCCGCGATGCCCTGTTCCCCGCGCATGATCCCGGTCTCCGCCACGCGGCCGTTCCTGCTCATGATGTCGCTCTTGTAGTAGGGACCAACCCACCACGGCAGCGCCTGCTTCGTCAGTTCTTCGGCCACGGGCACCCCGCTTCGCGCCAGCAACGCGCACATACCGGCTTACCGTCGATACGCAGGAACAGAACCAGCGTCCGAGGACAGCGTGAGCAGCCAGCCAGCAGCGGGGCCTGGTAGGGGGCGCTCACTCGCCGTCCTCCGCATCGAGCACGGCCGGTGGAACGGTGTCAGGCACCAGGGCGGGATGGCTGTCCGGGATGCCGTAGCGCGAGCACTCCGTCTCGAGCACGCGCTCCAAGCTCGCCTCTCCCCATTCGCCAGCCGGCGCGCGGTAGTAGGCGTCTGCTATAGCTCTCAGGTACGCCACCGCCTCCGGGGCCACGACGCCGAAACGTCCGCGGACTTCGTCGGTCATCGGTTCTCCGCATTGGCGATTGCGGTTCGAAGCTGGTCGTTCACGCTGCCCGGAACTCCTCGGTGGAGTGGCGGCATGCCCATCGCTATCAACTTCGCATCCTCGCGATCGAGCCGAGCCAGAGCGTTCCGGGCGGCGGCCAGAAGGCCGGGAGCCGCCGCGATCAAGCGGGCGCGCTCCTCGGAGAAGCAGCCCTCAGACTCGATGCTGTCCGAGTCTCCGAAGAGCACGTACCAATTCCCGGGTGCGAATCCTTCGGCCTCACGATATGCCCACGACTCGCGCGATCCGTCCTTCGTCTCGCTCATGACCACCCCTCCCTAAGCTCCCCTTGCGTCTGCCTCCATGGTGTGGGATAGACGCGCCAGGAATGGACCGCGAACATGTGAGGCTCGCGTAGATTCCGCTCTCGCTCCGGCTCTGTCCTGCGGTTGATCTCCGCCAGAGTCTCAGGGCTCACGTAGTCCTCGCGGCGGAACCAGTCGCGCATCAGCGGAACCAGCCTACGACTCGGGCAACCACGAAGCCGGAGAACATCAGACAGAACGCGAGGGACATCAGGAACCGCCACCGGCTGCGTCCGTATTGGTGCGCAGCCAGAAACAGCCACGATGTCGCGGCCGACGAATGCAAGGCGATCAGCAGCTCGTTGGTCACAGCTCCACCTTTCCGTTGCAGTCGCAGCCCGGGACGCGCAGACCGGGGATGTGCAGGCAGATCCCGGCCGCGAACATCAGGCCCTCGTGCGCCCTGTCCTCGATGGTCCTGCCGTTGCTGATCTCCAGCCGCTTGGCCTCTCGGTACATGCGCAGAGCAGCGTAGGTACCGACCAGCAACAGCCAGTAGATAGCGAGCAGGGATACGGAGGCGATGAGGATGAGCCAGTCTCGGGAGATCATGCGGGCACATCCGCCCACATGAAGCCGTTCCAGCGAACGCGGCGCTCGCCACGGGGCACCCAGACATAGCCGTCGTCCGGGATCTCAGCCACGTACTTGTTCCAGTGATCGTGGACGGCGTTGGCCGGCGTCACCCCGTTGCCGTAGGTTCCAACCACCACGCCGCTGTCTCGTGCCTCCTTGAGCATGATGTCGGCCGACACGTACCAGTTGCCGGGCGCCCGCATGCGCAGGCTGTGCTCCGACAGCGCCTGGAATGCAGCCAGCTTTTCCTCCCACGACAACTTGCTCATCGGAGCACCCCCGCCTTGCTGTTCAGATTGAACTCCATCGGGCTCTCCGTACCGTCCAGGCTCAGCCGTGACACCTGTACGCTCGGGTCCCACTCCATGATCTTCATCACCGCATCCACGTGTACGACGTCATGGATGGCCGACTGTCCCCGCCAGTCCGTATAGCGGACACGGTACTCGGGGCGGGGCTGGTGAGCCTTGACCGGGACCGGGCGGAAATGGAGGCACTCGCTGCAACGGCCGTCCGCCTCCAAGATGCGCAGCCGCTCGCAGTCCGCGCAGCGCGCCCGGCCCGTGCCGATGGCTACGTCCTGCTCCAGGAACTCCGCGGTCATCGAACCGACTCCAACAGTGCGGCCCGCTGCCGCTCCAGGCGCTTGCGATCAATGGAGTGGTACTCGTCCAGCAGGAGCTGCGGGCTCGGCGTCTCGCCCGTGTGGTAGCTGTGCAGCTCCAGCCGCTTGACGTCGCACCAGTCCAGGAAGTTCTCGATGACGGTGCGGTCGTGGACGTTGGCCGCCCAGTGGTCCAGCTCGTCGCGCTCGATCATCGCGCCTCCTTCGCCCGCATCCGGGCCATGTCCGAACGCGCCTCCGCCAGCGCAGCCGTAGAACAGGACGAGCACACGCCGTGAGACTGGAGCGGCTCTCCGGGTACGTCCGGCTTCTTGGGGCAGAGGCAGCCGGGCAACGACCACGCGCAGGAGGTGGTCATCGACCGCCCCGAACCAGGAGCAGCGCCGCGAGGGAGCAGCCGGCGAAGATCAGCCAGCCGGCCACCATGGAACGAAGCGGTTCGAGCTCCGGTAGAAGCACCCGCACGCCCGTGTAGACCATCAGGTTCGCCAGCCCTCCGACGAGGAAGGTCTTCACTCGGCACGCTCCGGCACATGGCACATGGCCACCCCCACCACGGTCTGCACGGTGTCCTCCATGACGGGATTCCGCTCCCAAGCGTAAACCCGCGTGCGGTACAGCCACCCGCCGGGGACGCGGAGCACCTCCGTCCGTTCGTCGCCCTCCTCGGTCAGCGTCTTCCACTCGGCCGGCTGGTTCATCGCACGCTCCTGTTGTAGTGACTTGCGTACGCTCCGAGAGCCTCCCCGATCGTACGCTCCCAGCTACCCTGATGACCGCAGGAGCAGCCGACGCGCCACCTACGCTGGCCCGTCAGCAGGGGCTCGCTCTGGAGAGCACCCTGTACGTGGTGACGCACGCGGTTGACGGCGAGGACCGTGATGTCCGCGCTCATCGGCCTTCCGCCTTGGCGACGACACCTTCGAGCCCGTACACCGCGACCGCCCAATCCTCCGGGCGATCCTCCTGCGCGACCGCGATCAGCCGCTTGGCCCAGAACAGCAGATCCGGCGCCGCTGCGATCAGGCGGGCGTTGGCGGCAGCGATATCGAGCGCGACATGGTAGGGGTTGATGTCCGGGATCACCGGGAACGCGATCACTTGCCCCCATGCCGTCATCACGCTGCGCGTCTCGTTCTCGTTGTACCCAACCGTCCACGGACCGGCCGTGTGTGCCTGCGTCGTGCCCTGTGCTTCCTTCTCCGTCTCGCTCATGACTTCTCCTCAGTAGAGGGAACAGGATTCGACTGTGCCCAGATTGTGCCCGGCTGGCATGCGTGGTCGGCGGCGCAGCTACCACAGCACGGCCGGCCGCAGTGCAGGCACGTGAAGTCGGCGGCGTCGCGGCAGATGTAGCACTGAGTCCTCGCGCTTTCCGCTTGCTTCGTCTGCATGGCCCCAATATGCGCCACTCCCGGTCCCCGGTCAAGCGAAATCTTCTCATGGGCGGATTTTTCTTGACTGCGGGCCGGGCGCTCTATATATTGGGGCCATGGAGAACACCGACCGATGACCGGCAAATCCCTACGCGCACTCCGTAAGAGCCTGGGCATGTCCACCGCCGCCGCTGCTGCCCTCGTCCACGTCTCCCGTAGGACGTGGGTAGCGTGGGAGGCTCGAGCGCGCGTGCCTGAGACGGGGGCGGAGTTGTTCCGGCTCAAGGTGGGCAAGGAGGCACAGTGACTGGAGACGACGCGCTGCGCAAGGCTGTCGCTGAAGTCCTGGCCGACTTCTCCGCGAAGATGCGCGCGATCGGCGACCGTTGCCGGCTACTGCAGGACGCGCTGCCCGTCCTAGTTGGCGGCGAGCAGAAGGACCCGAACGCCCATCTGGTCCTCGGGCCGACGAAGGTTCAGTGATGGCCAGGGACGCGCGGGGCAAGAAGCTGAAGAGGCCGGGGCGATGAGCCGCCCGAGGGCGGGCCACAGCTGGACGTGGGACGACCGCGGGCACTCCATCTTCCAGAGATCCAACGGTGAATGGGTACCAACCGAGTTCGCGCAGGGCTGGCCGCGGTGCTCGCGCTGTCGCGGCCCGAGCGAGGACATGGGAGCAGGCGTCGGTCCGAAGCTGTGCGTGACCTGCTACTTCTACCACTGCTTGTCGGTGGCAGAGTTCTGGCGGCTCCATGAGGCCGGCTACAGGCTGGCACCGTACAACATCGGGCGCCGCTGCATGGCCGCTCCCCCGCCACGCCGGATACGCAAGGAAGCGCGGGCACGACGGCTCACGAAGGAGGCGAAGTGAAAGAGCGCATCCGCGATCTGGCGCGGACGATACGCAAGCGGGACATCCACGGCGCCTTCAACGCGGCCTTCAACGAGGGTCGGATCTACGCCAGTCCCGAGAACTGCCCGAACGAGACAGACGAGACCGGCACGACCGCGAAGCAGTACCGTCGCCGCTATCAGGAGAGTGAGCGGCGCATCAAGCGCCTGTGCGACCTGATCCTCGCGGAACCGGCTCGCAAAGAAGCGCGGAAGATCGGAGCCAAGCGTGACTGAGACGATCCCCTGCCAGTACTGCCACACCACGCCGCCGTGCCGGCACGTGCCCGTCTCCGATCCCTCCGAGACGCTGGCGCTCATAGCCGAGTACCGGCTGACGGTCGGGCCGGCGGACGGCGGACGCTTCCACGAGACCGGATGGGCGGCCGACCCGCAGCCGGGCGGCACTCACACGCTGGGCGCAGACGGCCCCACCATCGGCGACGCCGTACGCGCGTGCGTGGCCCGGATCAAGGCGTGAGGTTCCTCGCGCAGTGGGCATGGCTTTCGTTCTGGATCTACGCCCCGGTACTCATCCGGAAGTACGGCCTGCGCCCGGTCTCATTCCGCCATATCAAGTCCAACCACTAACCGGAGAAACCCATGATCCGACGCCTGTTGTTCGCTATCGCCTACCTCGCCGCCATCGCCAGCCAAGCCTCACCCGACACGGCCGCGCCGTGCCCCAGGGTGCTGGTCGAGTTCGAGCGGTGCAACCCGGGCGACCCGTGCCACGTCGTATTCGTCCACCCGTTCGCCTCGCCAGACTTCAAGGTCGAGGCGTCCAACGGAATCCCCTACGTCTGGATCCGGGACAACGCCGGGACCGGCCCCGGCTGGGAGCAGATCGGCTTCTACCGCGACTTCGACCAGCGGTGGGAGAGCCTGTTCGGGTTCGACCTGTACGACCGGGTCACGTCGAAGGCGGACCCTTCGTGTTCGGTCGCCCTGCAGCGGCGGCCGACGAAGATGCCGCCAGTCGTCACCCGGTGATGAGCGGCAACGGAAGCGGTTCGATCTCCGTAGAGAGCGTTACGAACCGCTTCGTTGCCCACGAGTGCGGGAGGGCATCCGACATCAAGCCGTAGATGACGTCGGTATGGCTGTCCCCGTCATGCGGCACTACGACCACGGGGTAACCCCCTAGCGTTCGCTTCCATTCCTGCATGAAGGCCAGCCGGTCCGCGTAGCTCTCGCACCGGACCGTCATTGGGACGGCCGTCAGCTCCGACGTCCCCATCGCGTACACCGCCGGCGCGCCGAACCTGTGCGGAACGCGTACCTGCTGGGCAGAGTAGTTTGCCTGGAGCGGAAGCGCAGGGCCGCGGAAGCTCTCCGGGTCCCCAAGCACCCACTCGCCAAGATAGATGGCCGCGCTGTTCGTGTCCACGAATGCGATCCGCCAGTAGCGGTAATAGGCGCGCGTAAACGTTGAGTAGAACGACGGCTGCACGAGGGTCGGGGTTGAAATCAGGACGTCGCTTGCCACGAAGTTGTCCGTGCTCGCGCGCAGTACCGGCGCCGAGCGACCGTCGATGTTGTGGCCGTGGACGCTCGCGAAGCTCACGCCCGGAATCAGGCTGATGTCGTCAGCCCACACCTTCCCCGGGTCTGCGTTGTAGATCTCCACCCGCAGCGTGGTCAGCGGCCCGCCGCACGTCGCGAGGTCCTCCGTGGGGATGGTCGTGATCTCGTCGTCATAGACGGCCGTGCCGCTGCTGGCCCACGGCGTGGCGGCGGCGGTCCACGACGCCCCGTCCCAGTAGTTCCCGGTCTGCTGGTTCCTGATGCGACCTCGCGCGATGCCAACTCCGTCCGTCTTGAGCCAGACCGTGAGCTTCAGCAGGCTGCCGGAGCGGACCACGATGTCCCGATAGACGGATGCGATCCCGCCAGCGCTTGCGTCCAGCTCCACGCCGTAGTTGCCGGTGCGCTGCTGGGTGATCGTCAGGCCAGTGACGCCAGCGCCGGAGACGGCGGCCGTCCATCCGTCCAGGGTCAAGTCCCCGAGCTCGAAGCCGCCGTGCCCCTGCACCATGTCGATGTCGGTCGTCAGCGTCGGCGCCGCCGTCAGCGAGCCGAACTTGAAGATGCGCCCGGGGTGCCGGTCGTAGAGCGCGGTCGTAGGGAACAGGGAGTCTGCGCTCGGACTTGCCGTAACTCCCCCACTGGACTCAAGCACATTGGCCTTCGGGCCGCCGAGCCACAACATCCCGCTCATGGCTGGAACCTCCAGTTAAGGAGCAAACCGGCTGACCTCTGCGTCAGAAAGTACGACCTGCGTCAACAGATGCCGCGTGTACGAGGAATTGCAGGCCGCGCCCGCCGAGTTGCCGCCCCGGTACATGTCCGCGCTCGAGTGCGAGGGATCGCCGGCTCGCGTGGCGTCCGTACCCTTCACCCCGTCGATAAAGATGGTGTGCGTGCGGGCCGTCAGTCCCAACTCTCCGGCCGACGACGTCCACCGCGCCGCGATCTTGTATGTCGTCCCGCGAACCGGCGACCACGCCTTCGTGGCGGTCGTGGTCGTGCCGGCCGCTCTGATCTCGAACAGCAGATTCCCCGCGCTGACGTCGTAGTAGACCCGGAACCAGTTGGAAGCGTCGTAGGTCATGTCGAGCAAGTACAGATCCGTCCCGCCCGCGAGCGCGTCCGCCGCCGTGAACAGCGGCTCGACTTGAGCTAGATACGTACCGCACGTGCTGCTGATCGGCCGCTTGCCGGCCGTGTTTGTGACGCTGTACGTCTGTAACGCCCGTGTGTACGGGGTCGCCGTCGTCACGATTCGGGACGTCGCCCACGCCTTGTCCTCGATCTGGGCGTGGTACACACGGGCGATGCGTCCCGCCGTCCCGCCGCTCAGCAGCACCATGGAGAGGGTCAGCCTGGTCGCACCGGACCCGACGTCGATGCGGTTGGAGATCGCGCGGGTACGGGTGGGCGCGAGCGTCAGCGGGTTGTCCGTGGCCCCAACGACCCACGAGCCGGAACCCGAGTCGTCCCAGTACATCCCGTCCGACCGCCGCACCCGCCAGTGCAGCCGATCCCCCGAGACCGACCCGTTGTCCATGTAGTCGATCGAGACGCGGGTAATGGTGTTGGCGCTAAGGAGGGCGGTCGGTGCCCACGTCGCACGGAGGTCCGCAGAGTGCGGGCTCCCAGCCGTCCACTTATAGTTGTTCGCCGTCACGCTGGAGTCGAACAGGGGCTGCGTGCTGGCCGTCTCGGACGTGACCGCACCGGAGGCACCCGACAACGACAGCCCCGCCACGGAGCCATCGACGTTGCTCGACAGCGTCAGCAGGTTCGTAGCGGAGGACTCCAGCAGCAGCCCACCGTAGGCCATGGGCTTCTCGTTCACGGCCTTGAGCACCACGAGACGAGAGCCCGGGTCCTCGACCCACATGCTGGAGGCGCGGGTGTACGTGTTCGTCCCGCCCACCCCGAGCCGGGCTACGCCGTCCTCGACCGCCGAGGACGAGCGGGAGGCGAACGCCGTATCCCAGTCCGTGCAGAGGAACGCCCTCCGGCCTCGGCTGGTGTACGAGACGGTCATGTTGTTGAGGTCGATCGTCTCCGACCGGAGCTGGTGGAGGCGGCGCTTCCAGTTGGTCGCCCCCCACCCGGTGCCGTCCGAGTTCGGGCCGGCCGGGTGCGTGACGCTGAAGTCGTCCCCGAGCTCCAGGTCGAGCATCGCCAGCGGGACGTCAACCGACATCTCTTCCAGCGGCCGGCGGTACAGGCGCAGCCGGTGCGACGCGATCTCCCGCGCCGGGCTGATGCCGGCTGGAATGGGCTGGTACTCGACCGTCACGTACGTCGAGGTCACGCGGACGGAGTCCACCGAGCCGGACGTGTCCTGCGTTCCGGCCACGATCATCAGGTCGTCAAGCTGCGCCTTCGTCCACGGGGCCGAGGTCGCGGGGTTCGTCGTCCACGTCTTCGAGGACGTGGTGTATCCGGCGACCGGGGTAAGCGTGCCGTTTAGGTAGTTCGTGGACCCGATGCGGATTCCGAAGTCGAACTCTTGAAAGGCCCCCGCCCCGGCGTTGTTGTAGATGCTCCAGGCCGTGATGGACAGGATTTCCACCGCGTCCGTCATCGGGCCGAGGGACATGTACAGATAGTCCCAGGTGGTGTTGGAGCCCTGCGTGTACGTGGCGTCGCCGTCAGGGAATCCGATGGGATCGTCGGTGGCGGCGTTGCTCGTGGCCGCCCCGACCGGACCCCACGAGCCAGCCGCTACGACACCGTCCGGGTAGAGAACAGCGGTGGCCATTAGACCAGGCTCGCCTTGGACCACGTCAGGAGAAGCTCGTCGGCGTTCTCCTCAGTGATCGAGTGGTCGCGGACTTCCAGCGTCTGCACGAACTTCCCGTCCGCCTCGCTGTAGATGTACTGGATGCTCAGGCGGTCGATGATCGAGTCTCGGTCGTAGTCGAGGCGGAAGCTGTCGCCCACCTCATACTGGTCGTAGCGCAGCCATCGCGGCTCGTCGTACCAGAGCGTCGTGACCCGGTGGTCATCGGCCGCCACTGTGATCTGGCCCGCTCGGGTGAAGAACGCCATGAGCTGGAGGCTCTTGCAGAAGTCCCCGATCAGCTCCATGCCGGAGGTCTTGTCGGTCCCACCGTAGCGCCGGCTGACTTGGTTCCAGCCCATGTCGGTGAGGAACGTCTGCGCCGCCGTGAACGCCGTGGTGTTGATCGGCACCGTGCCCACGCTGGCCCAGTTGCCGCCCTGATAGTCCCCGTACACGAAGTTCACGAGCGCGTGCTTCAGGCAGTCCACGCCCGTGAGCAGCGCGCCCGAGCCGTCGCCCGTGGCCTCGTAGCCCTCGACGTCCGCCTGCACCTCGACGCCATCGGCCGGCGGCGTCACGTAGTGGATCAGGGTGAACAGGCGCCCGTTGATCGTGGGGTGCGTGATGTTGTAGTCCGTGACCACGGTCCTCTGGGTGAAGGTCCCCGAGGCGTTGTCGTAGACCCGTGGGACGTCCTTCGCCCAGCCCTGACAGACGAGGTAGCGGCCCTGCAGGCGGTCCACGCAGGGGCACGGGACCATGCCCTCGTCGGAGCTGCCGCGGCTGTCGTGGACGCCGTAGATGATCGGGACGAACTCCCCGTACAGCGTACGGTCGCCAACGCTCGGCCAGTCGATGGCGAGGATGGGCGTCTTCGGGAAGCTCGGGTTCATGAGCGGCTGATCCTTCGGGCTGATCTCCAGCGTCCACTGGAACAGGCCGGACATGCTCCAGTTGGCGAGGTAGC
>JACCDR010344066.1_pt1 | contig 19760 bp, 12 predicted proteins | sample 7446431 | NCBI WGS metagenome assembly JACCDR01 (sample SAMN15323443, study PRJNA562643) | freshwater metagenome | isolation source: river surface water | place: USA:Blue River Watershed | collected 2017-08-17 | reverse complement strand
GGCCGGACATGGCCCTGTTCCTGTTCACCAAGGCCATCCTCGAGGGCCGGCCGATCGACGTGTTCAACCACGGCAACATGCGCCGCGACTTCACCTTCGTGGACGACATAGTCGAGGGCGTGATCCGCGTCACCGATCGCATCGCGGCGCCGAACCCGCAGTACCAGTCCGACACGCCCGACCCCGGCACGAGCCACGCGCCGTTCCGCGTGTTCAACATCGGCAACCACCAGCCGGTGCCGCTGCTGGACTTCATCGGCGCCATCGAGGACGCGCTGGGCCAGAAGGCCGAGAAGAACCTGCTGCCGCTGCAGGATGGCGACGTGCCGGCCACCTACGCCGACGTCGATGCGCTCACCGAATGGACGGGCTTCGCACCGGCCACCGACATCCGCACCGGCATCGGCCGCTTCGTCGAGTGGTACCGCGCCTACTACAAGGTGTGAGTCAACGGACCTCGGCCATCAGCGCCCGCAGCGCGGCCACCGGCACCGCGTAGCTGATGCCGGTAGGGCTGGACAGCGCGCTCTCGCGCCCGGCCTTCACCAGCACCATGTTGACGACGCCGATCACGCGGCCGGTGGCAGCGTCGAACACCGGCCCGCCGCTGTTGCCCGGGTAGGCCGTGGCGTCGAGCTGCAGCAGCTCGAAGTTGCCCTCGCGCAGTCGCAGCAGCGCGCGCGGGTCGAGGTTGGACGCCGTGGCCGCCGGCAGCGCCGCGGTGGTGATGCTGGCGACGATGCCGCGGTGGGTCACCATGGCGAAGCCCAGCGTGCCGCCGATCGGGAAGCCCATCAGCGCGATGTCCTGGCCCTCGCGTGCGGTGCCGGCCTCGGCCAGGTCGAGAGGCTTCAGCGGCGCGCCTTCGATGCGCAGCAAGGCGAGGTCGCGCACGCGGTCGGTCGCCACGACGCGGGCGCGGCGGCCCATGCCCTGGTCGCCGCTGCGGCCCGTCATCACCATCATCTGCGGGCCGCTGCCGGGCTCGCTGGTGTCGGCGCCTGGCGCCAGCACGTGGAAGTTGGTGGCCACCAGCGTGCCATCACCCACGACGAAGCCGGTGCCGCGGAAGCCGAAGCGCGGCGTGTCGGTGGGGCTGAAGGTGCCCACCGGCAGCACCGAAGGCTTGGCTGCGGCGATCAGTGCCGGCAAGTCGGCAGCGGCCCGCGCCGCCCCGCCCGCCAGAACCAGCGCCAGCGTTGCTTCGAGCCAGCGCCGGCGTGTCGTCACAAGGTCTTCAGCAGCCGGGCGACTTCGGCCTGGTCGCGGAAGCGATCACCCAGCTTGGCCAGTTCCTCGAGCTCGGCGCGGGCATAGGCCTTGTCGCCGGACTGGATGAGCAGCCGCGCCAGCGTGAGCTTGAGCGAGGGGTCGTTCGGCGCGCGCGCAATGGCGGACTTCTGCAACTCCACCGCCTGCGGCAGCTTCTTCTCGGCGGCCAGCGCCAGCGCCAGCGTGTCCATCAGCTGCGGGCGGCCGGGCAGCAGGTCGTTGGCCTTCTGCGCCAGGTCCAGCGCGCCGGGCTTGTTCTGCTTGATCAGCAGGTAGGCGATGTTGTTCATGGCCAGCGCGTTGCGCGGCTGCGCCTCCAGCACGGCGCGGTAGTGGCCTTCGGCGGCAGCGAGCTCGCCCTTGCCCAGCGCGAGATCGCCCTGGTAGTAGCGGAAGCCGGCATCCTTGGGGTTGGTGCGGGCCCAGTCGGCGGCCAGCTTGTCGGCCTCGGCCTGGCGGCCCCCGCTGCGCAGCGCCATGTGCAGGCGCACCGCGATGTCGGTGCTCTTCTGCAGGTTCAGCGCATTGCGGAAGGCGGCGACGGCAGGGTCGAAGTTGCGGCGGCTGGCCTCGATGTCGCCCTCGAGCACGAAGCCGTCGATGTCCTTCGGGTCGGCCTTCTGCATCTCGCGAGCCAGGGCCAGTGCGTCCTGCGGGCGGTTCTGCCGCATCGCCAGCGAGGCCTGGGCGCGCCGGGCCGGCGTGAAGTCGGGCCGCAGCTTCATGGCGTCGTCGAGCGCGCGCTTGGCGCCGTCCATGTCCTGCGTGGCCATCAGGGCTTCGGCCAGGCGCACGAGGTACACCGGGTTGGTGCTGTTCTGCGCCGTCAGGCCCTTGAACGTGGCCACGGCGCTGGCCGCGTCGTTGGCCGTCAGCTGGGTGCGCCCGAGCGCCTCCTGCACCGTCGCGTTGCCCGGCAGCGCGGCGGCGGCCTCGCGGGCCGCCGTCAGTGCCGATGCCGTGTCGCCGCTCGAGAGCAGCTGGTTGATCAGCATCAGGTGCGGCTGTTGCTCCCCGCCGTTGGCCTTGACGGCGTTGCGCAGGTGCTTGATCACCGCGTCCGGCGCCTCGCCCGTGCGCAGAGCCAGCTCGGCCAGCGACAGGTGCGCCTGGTGGCTGTTCGGGTTGCTCTTGAGGTGGGACTCGAAGCGCTGGCGTGCGCCTTCGGGCTTGCCGGCGTCGAGGTCGATGGCCGCCAGGCTCGCGATCGCCGGAAAGTAGCCCGGCTCCTTCGACAGTGCGGCCTCGAACGACTTGGTCGCTGCAGGAATCTCGCGCTTGAGCAGCTGGACGCGGCCGCGCAGGTGGTAGGCCAGCGCCTTCTCGGGCTGCTTCTTCTCGATGTTGTCGATGGCCTTCAGCGCGCCGGTCAGGTCGTTGGCGCGCAGCCGGGCGCTCACCAAGGCGATGTCGGCGCGCGTGCCCTTGTCCTCGGCAGCCACGGCTTCGAGCTTGGCGATCGCGCCGCTGCTGTTGCCGCGCGCCATCTCGGCCAGTGCCACCGTGGTGCGCACGCGGGTGTCATCGGGCGCCACCTTGGAGGCGGCCGCGAAGGCCGCATCGGCGCGCTTGTTGTCCCCGAGCCGGGTGTAGGCCTCGCCGGCCAGCGCGAGGCTGGTGCCATCGGGCGTCTTGCCCTCGATCACCGGGTTCAGCACCTCGATGGCCTTGGCCGGCTGGTTGAGGCGCAGGTAGGTCTGTGCGAGCAGCTGGCGCGCGAGCAGGCGGCCCGGGGCGTTCTTGATGGCCCGGCCCAGGAAGGCCTCGGCTTCCGTCAGGCGGCCGAGGCGGAAGTCGGCCGCGCCGGCGAGTTCGAGCACGCGGGCGTTGTTGGGCACGCCCTTGAGCAGGCGGTCGGTGTACTCGCGGCTCTTCTTGAAGTCCTGGTCGACAAAGGCGAACTGGGCGTCGAAGAAGATCGCATCGGGGTGGTTGGGTGCCACCTTCTTCAGCTCCGCGAACTGCGCCCGTGCGGCATCACGCTGGTTCAGCTCGTTGAGGATGGTGATCGCCGACGTGTGCGCAGCCACCGACTTGGGCGTCTTCTCGAGCACACGCTTGAAGGTGGCGAGCGCGGCGTCGCGGTCACGCTTGCCGAACCACTGCACCTCGCCCTTGAACACGCCGGCGCGTTCGTTGTCGGGCTCGCGGCCGAGCACCGAATCGAGCAGCGCCAGCGAGCCGTCGAAGTCGCCGCCGGCGGCCTTCAGGCGGGCCTGCAGCACGATGGCCGGCGCATAGCCCGGCGCCAGGCGCAGCGCGGCGTTGGCCAGTTCCTCGCCACGCTGGGCGTCGTTGCGCACGAGGTGGGCACTGGCCAGCGAGGTCAGCAGGTCGGCCTGCGCCTTGGGATCGTTGAGCTTGGCATCGCCGTACTGCGCCAGCAGCTTGGTCTCGTCGCCCACCGACACGAGCGCACGTGCCAGCGGCGGGATGACCTTCTCGTCGCCGACCTGCAGCTCCTGCGCCTTCTGCAGCTCCACCAGCGCCGAGACGGGGTCGCCGATCTCCAGCAGGGCCAGGCCCAGCTGCAGACGCAATTCGCCTGATTCCGGCTCCTTCTGCAGCGCGCTCTTGAACTGGATGACAGCCGCGGTGTAGTCGCGCTGCTCCATGGCGGCCTTGCCTGCGGCACCGAGCTCGTCGCCGCTCTTGCCACCGCAGGCCGCCAGGCCGATGGCGGCCGACAGCAGGGTGGCCAGCAGCAGGCCGGGTGCTTGACGGCGGGCGTTGCCGGTTCGGCTGGGTGCGGGGGCGAAAGGCTTCATCTGGGTGTCTCCCGGGGCACGGTCGGTGCCGCGCCCGCTCCTCGGTGGTGTGGGCTCGGCGCGGGCTACTTGATCGCCAGCTTCTTCATCAGGTCGTAAAGCGTCGGCCGGCTCACGCCCAGCAGCTCGGACGCTTTCACGATGTTGCCATTGGCGCGGGCCAGCGCGGCCACGATGGCCTGGCGTTCGGCGGCCTCGCGCACGGTGCGCAGGTCGAGTTCGGCGGCCGGCGTGCTGCCGTCGCGCAGCGGCGAGGGCAGGCCGAGGTCGTCGCAGGTGATGCGCTCGCCGTCGGCCATGATGGACGCGCGCTTCACCGCGTTGAGCAGCTCGCGCACGTTGCCGGGCCAGGGGTGGCGGTCGATGGCTTCCAGGGCGTCTTCGCTGAACTGCAGCGAGCCGCGCCGCTGCTCCTGCGCAAATCGGCGCAGGAAGGCATGCGCCAGCAGCACGGCGTCGCCGTTGCGGCTGCGCAGCGGCGGGATGTTCACCACGATCTCGGCGAGGCGGTAGTACAGGTCCTCGCGGAAGCGGCCCTCGGCGATCTGCGTCTTCAGGTCCTGGTGCGTGGCGCAGACCACCCGCACGTCGACCGGGATCTCGTTGCGGCCGCCCAGCCGCTCGATCGTGCGCTGCTGCAGAAAGCGCAGCAGCTTGGCCTGCAGGCTGTGGGGCAGGTCGCCGATCTCGTCGAGGAACAGCGTACCGTTGTTGGCGGTCTCGATCTTGCCGGGCGTCGTCTTGCCGGCGCCCGTGAAGGCGCCCTTCTCGTAGCCGAAGAGCTCGCTCTCCAGCAGGTTCTCGGGGATGGCGGCGCAGTTGATGGCCACGAAGCGGCCCTGCCGCTTGCTGGCGGCGTGCAGCCCCTGCGACAGCACCTCCTTGCCGGTGCCGCTTTCGCCGAGCAGCAGCACCGTGGCATCGGCCCCGGCCACGCGTTCGATGAGGCGGCTGATGCGCAGCATCTCGGTGTCGCGCGTCATCAGGCCCGACAGCGCGTCGGGCTGGTGCAGCGCCTGCAGCCGGCGGTTCTCGGCCTGCAGCTCGGCCAGCCGGCTGGCGCGCTCGACCACGAGGTTCAGCACATCGGGCTCGAAGGGCTTGGCCAGGAAGTCGTAGGCGCCCAGCGCCACGGCCCGCAGCGCGTTGGCCTGGTCGTTCTGGCCGGTGAGCACGATCACCTTGGTGGCGGGCTCGATGTCGAGGATCTGCTCGAGCAGCTTGAAGCCCTCGGACACCGAGTCCGGGTCGGGCGGCAGGCCGAGGTCCATCGTGACGACGGCCGGCTGGTGGCGGCGCAACTGCAGCAGCGCGCTCTCACGGTCGGACGCGGCCACCGACTCGAATCGGTCCAGCGTCCATTTGATCTGCTTTTGCAGCGCGAGATCGTCCTCGACGATCAGCAGCGGGGCTTCCTGGCTCATCGGAGGTGCTGCTTCATGGGGGCGTCTGGCGCATCAGGTCGGAGCCGTGCGAGGCCTCGAAGGCCGGCAGCAGCACCGTGAACACGGTGCCCTGGCCGGGCTGGCTCTGGACGTCGATGCGGCCACCGAGCTCGCGGATGTACTGGGCACTCTCGAAGCTGCCGATGCCCATGCCGCTGGCCTTGGTGCTGCTGAAGGGGCGGAACAGTTGGGTGCGCACGAATTCCTCGGTCATGCCACTGCCGGTGTCGCCGACCTCGACCTGCACGCTGCCGGCCGAACGCGCCGTGCGCAACCAGACGCGGCCGCTTTCGGGTGTGGCGTCCAGGGCGTTCTGCACCAGGTGGCCCAGCACGCGTTCGAGGCGGTCGTCGTGGCCACGGGTGAACAGGTGTTCGCCTTCTTCAGCTTCGAGGGTGCGGCCTTGGGCCCGGGCCATCGCGACCAGGCGGCGCACGATGGGTGTCAGCTCGACGCCGCGGCTGCCACCCGGGGGCTTGGCCCCTTCGCGCAGCTGCAACATGAGCCGCTTCATCTTCTCAAGCGAGCTTTCGACGGTCAACAGCATGTCCTGCTGGAACTCGCGGTTGTCGTGCAGGCGTTCCGCATTCTTGAGCATCAGCGACAGCTGCGCGACGATGTTCTTCAGGTCGTGCACGACGAAGGCCGACATCTTGTTGAAGGCCTCGAACTTGCGCGCATCGAGCAGGGCCTCGGTGGCCTCCATCTGCGCCAGGTAGCCCGCCGCCTGCCGACCGGCGGTCTTGAGCAGGTCGAGCACTTCCCAGTTGAGCTTCAGCGCCGTCAGCGGCCGCGCCAGCACGACGAAGCCCTGGAGCTCGTCCCCCACCAGCAGCGGCACCACCAGCCAGCCGTTCTTCGAGCCCAGCAGCCAGGTCGGCAGGGCCAGGTCGCCGTACTTGCGCGGCGAGGAGCGGAACTCGTCGAGGTCGATCACCCAGCCCTGCGTCGACAGGAAGCGCACCAGCGACGAGTCGGGTGCCTCGCTGTCGCCCAGCCGGGGCGTGTTCCAGGCGGCGGTCTGCACGAAAGGCTGGCCGCTGCCCTGGCGTGTCCAGAGGCTGCCGGCGGGGCACTCCATCATCTTGGCCAGACCGCGGACGATCATCTCGCCCATCTCCTGTGGGCTGCGCTTGGCCGACAGCATGGCGGTGAAGCGCAGCCACTCCTCGCGGTAGTCGTAGCGGTAGCTGTAGAAGTGCTTGCCGACAAAGACCCGCAGCCAGGAGCGGAAGGCCCCGGAGAAGACCAGCATGCCCAGCAGCGCAAAGCCGGCGACGACGAGGCCCAGCTGCAGCGCACGCCCCCATTCGCCGCCGAAGAACCGCACGTAGTAGCCGACGGCGGCCATGAACAGCAGGTAGGCGCCGGCCAGCAGCAGCGATGCCGAGTAGAAGGCCGCCGCCCGTGACACCTGCAGCTTGGCGATCCAGTTGGCGCTGCGCCGGGCCGCCACGAGCAGGAACGGCACGGCCAGCGCGTGCACGGCCCCCCGCACGGCCAGGGCGTCACGGTCGAAGGTGGCGAACAGCAGGCCTTCGGAGAACAGGTAGATGTCGAAGAGGAAGACGCAGGCCAGGCCCAGGCACACGGGCTTGGCGTTCCAGCGCTGGTCTTCGCGCAGGTTGCGGAAGAGCTGCTCCACCATCAGCAGGCCGCACACGGGCAGGGCCAGCGAGCCGGCGATGGCCAGACGCGAGACTTCGTCCTCCAGCGCGCCGAGCGCGTGCAGGGTCATCGAGAGCGCCGCGATCGCCACGATGGCGGCTGCCACCCGGCGCATCAGCCGTGTGGTCGCGGAAGGGGTGCCATCCACTTCGTGCGGCAGCAGCATCAGCAGGAACGTGAACCACAGCCCGTAGCGGGTGAGGTCGGCCGCCTGCGTCAGGTAGTCGGCTGCCAGGTCATTCCAGACCAGGCCGAGCAGGGCCAGCGCGCACCAGGCAGCCGAGGCGAGCAGCGCCGCCACCACCGGCCAGCGGGCCGCCGGCGAGCCGGTGACCGAACGACCACTGCGCGCCAGATACAGCCCCAGCGCCAGGTGGGCGACGAGCCCGAGGCCATAGCCGACCGAGGCAACGCTCATGGGCAGCTGGGCCATGCCTCTGGGGCTCCGGGGGAGGGGCGGGCCGCGCGCCGAACGGGCGCGGAAACGAGGCAGGGCACCCCTAGCGGGCGCCCTTGCCCGTGAGCACCACGCTGACGGTTTCCATCAGGACCACGAGGTCCAGGAACAGCGTGTGGTTCTTGACGTAGTAGAGGTCGTATTGCAGCTTTTCCTGCGAGTCTTCGACGGTGGCGCCATAAGGGTAGCGCACCTGGGCCCAGCCGGTGACGCCGGGCTTGACGCTGTGGCGCAGCGCGTAGAACGGGATCTCCTGCGTCAGCTGCTCGACGAAGTACGGCCGCTCCGGGCGCGGGCCGACGAGGCTCATCTCGCCCACCAGCACGTTGAACAGCTGTGGCAGTTCGTCGATGCGCAGCTTGCGGATGACGTTGCCGACACGCGTGACGCGGGCGTCGTTGGCCGAGGCCCAGACCGGCTTGCCGTCCTTCTCGGCGTCGTTGCGCATGCTGCGGAACTTGGCGATGCTGAAGCTGCGGCCATTCAGGCCCGTGCGCTCCTGGCGGTAGAGCACCGGGCCGGGGCTCTCCAGCTTGATCAGCAGCGCGGTGACCAGCATCACCGGCATCGTCAGCACCAGCAGCAAGGTGGCGCAGAACACGTCGAAGGCGCGCTTGACGGCGGTGCGCAAGGCGCCCTGATTGAAGCCGTCGCCGAAGATCAGCCAGCTGGCATTGAGGTAGTCGATGCGGATCTGGCCGAGCGTCTTCTCGAAGTGGGTGTTCAGGTCGTAGACCTTCGTACCCGAGACCTTGCAGTCCAGCAGTTGCCGCAGCGGCATGCTGCCTGAACGGCGCTCGGTCAGCGCCACCACGATCTCGTCGACGCCCAGGCGCTGGGCCACGGCAGGCAGAGTGTCGTCCAGCGCGAGGATGCGGTGCGGCGGCACCGCGGCTTCCTTCTCGTTGGGGCCGGGCACGAAGCCGACGATGTCGGCGTTGGGGTCGTTCTTGCGCAGCGTCTCGCTCACGTCGCGGGCGGCATTGCCGGCGCCGAAGATGAGGATGCGGGTGCGGGCCGAGGCAGCTGCGGACGCGTGAGACAGATAGGCGCGGCGCACCACCAGTGCCGCCACGCCGGCCATCACCGACAGCTGGATCGTGCCGTGGTCGCCGCCTCCCAGAGGGAGCAGGCTGAACACCAGGTAGGCCGCTGGGAGCAGGACGCCCAGGACGATCGCTGCGCGGACCATCGAGCGAGCGGCGCTGCCACGCCCACTGGACTCGTAGAGACCGGAGGCGCTGCCAACGAGCACGAGACACGTGGCCAGGGAGATGACATGCGTTCCAGCGGCCGGCATGGCCTGCGTGATGCCGCCGGCATTGACGGCGACCGCCAGCATCACCAGCGTCATCACGAGACCCAGGTCGAAGACCAGGGCGCGCAAGGCGGCTCGTGGGACGTAGTGGTTGAAGATGCGGATCATCGAGGACTGCTGCAAAGCGCCGAGCTCAGGGCCGCGGACGCGGGGGCCTGGGCATCAACGCCGGGGGCCAGACCGTAGCCGACTGAAACCACTGTAAGAGCCCGGTCTGTGTCGCAGCAATCCCCGTGGTCGGGGGAAAACGGGTCGTCGGTGGACGAAGTCGCGAGATGCGTGCCGGAGTTGGCGCCGCGCTTCGGCCCAAAAGAAAAAGGGCTCCCCGGAGGGAGCCCGTCTTGAGGCCGGCGGACCGGCCGGTCTTCGATACCGATCAGGCCTTGGTGCTGGCGCGGCGGCGAGCCGCAGCACCCAGACCCAGCAGCGCCGCGCCAACCAGGGCCAGCGTGCCCGGCTGCGGGATCGTCAGCTTCAGGTTGTCGATGTTCACGTCCCACTCGGGGCTGCCCTGGAAGTCCAGGCGGAACACGGCGCCGTCAGACAGGCTGGCGATCTGAGCGGCCGACAGGGCGATGAACGTGGTGCCCGGGGCCGGGAAGAACAGGTCATAGAAGCCCAGGAACTCGGTCACGGCGCCGTTGGTCAGGTAGGCCTCGACAAAGTTCGGAACCGAGCCCGAGGTCGTGCCGGGGTTGTTCGTCTTGATGTCGATGGAGATCGTGCCAGCGCCGGCAGCCATGATCGGGCCGAGCGTCCAGCGGACCTGGACTTGCGAGTCGACCGCGCCGCTGTTGGCCATGTTCAGTTGGCCGGGCGGGAAGGTGGGCAGGCTGCCGATCGAAGCGCGCGACTCGGCGCCCGTGCAGTTCACCACGCAACCGCCGGCGTTGGCGGCGATCAGCGCGGCATCGTCCACGACGTGGCGGATGTTGCGCGAGGTGACGAAGGCCGACACGCCAGCGGTCGTCAGGTTGTCGGCGAGGGAGCCGTCAACGGTCGAGTTGTCGTTGTTTTCGACGCCGTCCCAGTCGGCAATGATCACGCCGGGGGTGGGGGCCGAAAAGTCGTCCAGCACCAGGACGAGGGCGTGGGCGGAAGACGCTGCGACGCACGAAGCGGCGGCAATCGCCAGGGAGGTCAAGAGTTTCTTCATCACAGGACTCCAGGGGAGAGGTTTGGAACCGTCGAGCGGTTTGCACTCGGCTTGCCCTTCACTATGCAAGCGGTATGCCAATGAATCTGGAATCGGCGGTGCGTGGATCGAGCCAGGGTGGCTGTAACTGATTCATATCCGAAAAAGACGCAATAGGCGGGAAAATCGGAGCGTCACGAGACTATTGCGTCATCTGGATCGCTCAATCGACCCCCCTGTTTGCGGGTCTGTCGTTTGGGCTCGATTGCGGCGGATGGGCTGGCTCTGCGAGTGCTGTAAACAGAACCGACACCCTCCGAGGCGGCCCATCGATCACTTCTTGAGGCTGGCCACGAGCCGGGAGACCTCGGCCTGTTCAGAGTAGGCGGTTCCCAGCTTCGCCAGCTGGCCGAGTTCATCTGCCGCCGTGGCCGAATCGCCGGCCTTGATGGCGAGCTTGGCCAGGTTGAGTCGAAGGTTGTGGTTGCCCGGCTCGATGTCGAGCGCGCGCCGCTGTGTGGCAATGGCGTCCTTGACCTGCCCCGCCTCGGCTTGGGCCGAAGCCAGTGTGTCCAGGACGGCTGCGCTCTTGGGCGCCAGCTCGGCCGCGCGCCGGGCGTACTCCAGGGCGCCTGGCTTCTTGTTGTGGATCAGCAGCCAGGCGAGGTTGTTCAGCGTGGGCACGTTGTTCGGGTGCCGCGCGACGAGCTCCTTGAGGCGCTTCTCCGCGTCGCTGAACTTGCCGCGCACCATGTCGGTCTTGGCCACCTGGTACGAAAAGTCCGCGTCGGCCGGGTACTTGGACATCCACTGCGCCGCGAACTTGTCCGCCTCGTCCAGGCGGCCCATCCGCGACAGCGCCTTGTGCAGCGTCACCGCGGCATCGGACCGGTTCGGCTGCCGCTCGAGCGCGGCGCGGTAGGCCTTCACCGCTCCCGCCGTGTCGCCGGCGGACTCCAGAAGGCTGCCTTCAAGCAGGTGGCCGTTGGCCAGCTTGGGCAACTGCTTCTGCAGGTCGCGCGCGAAGGCCAGCGCGTCCTTCTGCCGCTTGGAGCCGACCAGGAACTGAACCAGTTTGCTCTGCAGTGCGCCATGGTCCGGCGCCAGTTCCACCGCCTTGCGCAGGTGGACCTCGGCCGATTTCGTGTCGCCCACCGAGGTGTAGAGGTCGGCAAGCCGGCTGTGTGGCACCGACGATCTCGGGGACACGGTGGCGGCCCGCTTGAAGGTGGTGGCCGCCTGCTCGAAGGCGCCGGTGGCCCGCTGGGCCCGGCCGAGCACGTCGAGCAGTCCGGGCTGACCCTGCATCGCCGAGTTGGCTTCTTCAGCCGCACTCAGCGCCTCGCGGTTGCGCCGGGCATCGAGGAGCAGTTCAACCAGCGCGACGCGCGGCTCGGGCTCGGTCGGGTTGACCTTGATGGTCTCCGCCAGGATCGTCCGCCGTTCGTCGATCGTGCCACCGTTGCGGGCCACCAGATCCGCCAGCGCCATGGCTGCGAAGTGGTTGCGCGGGTTGGCGGCAACGGTCTTGCGCATGCGCTCGGCCGCGTCCTTCGCGCGGCCCTCGATCAGGTCGAGCTGCGCCAGGGCGATCGCCGCCGACAGGCTGTTCGCATCCAGGCTGACGGCCTTCTCCATCGAGGTCCGCGCAGCCGGGCGGTCGCCCCTGGCAGCGAGGATGCGGCCGAGAAGCTCGTGCAGCGAGGCATCGTTGGGGGCCTTTTGCAGAGCCTTGTTCATCGCCGCGATGGCCTCGTCCCACTTGCGGCGCGCGAGATAGGCGCCGGCCAGCGCCTTGTCGGCCTCGACGGTCTGATCCTGCTGCGACAGGTCGCGCAACTGGGCGAGGCCACGCTCGGCCGTGGCCGGGCGCTGCAAGGTCGCCACGGCGCTCATCAGCCGAAGCTTCTTGTCGTCAGGCTGGCGCTCGAGTGCGAGCGCGAAATGGCGTTCGGCGGCCTCGCTGTCACCGGCCTGCAGCGCCGCCTGGCCGGCGACGGCCAGGATCGACGAGTCGGCCTGCTCGCCATCCAGCACGGGCTTGAGGACCGTCAGGGCGGTGCGCGGCTGGCCCAGTCGCAGGTAGACGCTGGCGAGGTTGCGCCGCAGGTTCTGGTCATCCGGCTCCAGCTGCAGCGCCTTGGTCAGGTGTGACTGCGCCGTGACGAGCGAGCCCAGCGACGCCTCGGAGATGCCAGCCAGGTGCAGCACCTGGCCGTTCTCGGGTGAGGCGCGCAACAGGGCCAGACAGAGGTCGCGGGCCCGCGTGATCTCGCCCGCGTCGAACGCGATCTGGGCTTCCATATAGAGCGTGAGCGCGTGGCGAGGCAGGGCTGCGCGCATGGCGTCGAACTGCTTGCGGGCCTCTGGCAACTGCTTCGACGCCAGTTGCAGGCTGATCAGCTGCACGTGGGCGTTGACATAGGCCTTGTCCTTGGCCAGCACAGCCCTGAAGATGTCCGTGGCTGCGTCCATGCGGCCGGCCGACAACTCGAACTGGCCGTTCAGCGCCATCAGCGAGGTGTCGTCGGGGTGCTGCTTGAGCGCTTCGGTCAGCAGTGTCTTGGCGCCAGCCATGTCGCCCCGACCGGCGAGCAAGCGGATCTTCGTCCGCAGGGCGTGCGGCTGTTTCGGATCCAGAGCCAGCGCTGCCTGCAGGTGGTGCTCGAGCTTGGCCATGTCGGACAGCGCTCCCCAGGCCTCGGCCAGCGCTGCCTGCAGTGCTGCTCTGGCCTGCGTGCTGCCCAGGGGCGGGAGTTTGGCCAGGTCGCGCGTGATCATCTCGGGGCGCCCGGCTTCCAGATAGGCGCGCGCGAGCATCGGGATGACCTCGTCGGCCGGGTGACCCATCTCCAGGGCCTTCTTCAGTTCAGCACTTGCCGAGCCCGGCTCGTGCGAAGCCAGGAGCGACTGGCCCAGCAGCCAGCGCAGCTGCGCGGTGTCCTTTCCCTGAGCGAGCACGGCCTTCAGCGTGACCGTGGCTGCGGCATGGTCGCCCTTGGCAGCGAGTGCGGCCGCTTCCTGGATGGATCCCTCGGGGCTGGGCCCCGAACAGCCGGCGGCCAGCACGACGGCTGTGGCAACGGCGGCGAGGGAGCGAACCCGGTTCAGCGGGCTGACAAGCTTCGTCTTCATGGTCTTGGAACTTCTCCAAACAAGCCCCGTCGCCCGCGCATGGCGCCGAAGCAATCTCCCTTGGGACAGGATGAGCGCCGCACAGGGCGGTCATGACCGAGCCCGCCCCGAAACGGGGCCGACGCGAGACTCGGGACTCCGTGAACTATCCGTGCTAACGCGCTGTCGCGCATGGATTCGTTACCCTGGCGCCAGGGGGGCCTGTGACATCATTGTCGATTAGGTTCGCCGTGCTTCGCATCGCTGGCGCGCGGGGGTACCAGCCGGTCGGCTGCGGCCGCAACCGATTTGTGCAGAGGAAAACGCATGCGCACTGTCCACTTCTCACGCATCTTCTTGCTGGTCGCCCTGGCCACAGCCCTCTTTGGCGCGGGCTGCGCGTCGAACGATCTGCCGCCTGCCCCTGCCAAGGCCGCGTCGACCGACTACAACTACGTCATCGGTGCCGGTGACAACGTCAACATCGTCGTCTGGCGCAACCCCGAGCTGTCGGGCTCCTACCCCGTGCGCCCGGACGGCAAGCTCGCTGCGCCGCTGGTGGACGAGCTCGTCGCCCAGGGCAAGACGCCGCCGGAACTGGCGCGCGACATCGAGAAGAAGCTCTCGACCTATGTCCGCGACCCGGTGGTCACCGTCATCGTCACGGGTTTCGTGGGCCCCTACAGCGAACAGATCCGCGTCGTCGGCGAGGCCGCGCGGCCGCTGTTCCTGCCCTACAAGCAGAAGATGACCCTGCTGGACGTGATGATTGCCGTCGGGGGCCTGACCGATTTCGCCGACGGCAACCGCGCCATCATCCAGCGCACGTCCGACGGCAACAAGCAATACAACGTGCGCTTGAAGGATCTCATCAAGCGGGGCGACCTGAGCGCCAATGTCGAGATGCGCCCCGGCGACATCCTGATCATTCCGCAAGGCCTGTTCTGAGCTCTTGACCGTTCGCGTTCAGCCGGGCGAGGCCCTATGCAAGAGATTGTTCAACAGGTCCAGATCATCCTCCGCGGGATGTGGAAGTTCCGCTGGCCCGGGCTCGTGGTGGCCTGGGTCACGGCGATCATCGGCGTGGTCATCGTGATGAAGATCCCCGATCAGTTCGAGGCTTCCGCACGCATCTACGTCGACACCGATTCGATCCTGAAGCCGCTGATGGCCGGATTGACGGTGCAGCCCAACGTCGAGCAGCAGATCGGCATGCTCAGCCGCACGCTGATCAGCCGGCCGAACCTCGAGAAGCTGATCCGCATGGCCGACCTGGACCTCAAGAACGCCGGCAAGAATGACCAGGAGGTCTTGATCGAGAAGCTCAACAAGGGCATCGAGATCCGCACGGCCGGCGGCCTGAACCTCTACACGATGTCCTATCGCGACACCGAGCCTGACCGCGCGAAGCGCGTGATCCAGTCGATGGTCTCGATCTTCGTGGAGTCGGGCCTGGGCACGAGCCGCAAGGACACCGACGCGGCAAAGACCTTCCTGAACGAACAGATCAAGACCTTCGAGGCCAAGCTCGAGGAGGCCGAGGCGCGCATGAAGGAATTCAGGCTGCGCAACATCGCCACGCAGTCCTCCGACGGCAAGGACGCGGCCACCCGCTTGACCGAGGCCAATTCCCAGCTCCAGGCGGCGCAGCTGCAGCTGCGCGAAGCCGAGTTCGCTCGTGACGCGGCCAAGCAGCAACTGGCGCTGGAAAGAGGGCAGGGCGGCAACATCGCCACCCAGAGCCTGCTGCAGGAGTCGACGATCAACGTGTCCACGCCTGAACTGGACGCCCGCCTGAACGACCTGCGCAAGAACCTCGACGCGCTGATGCAGCGCTACACCGACCAGCACCCCGACGTCATCACGACGCGCCGTCTGATCAAGGATCTTGAAGAACAGCGCAAGCGCGAACTGGCCGAGCTGCGCAAGGTCGCCATCGCGCAGGCCGCGGTGTCTGCCGGCGCGGGCGGCGCAACGGGCGGTGGCGGCAGCCTGGCTGCCCAGGAGCTGTCGCGCTCGCTGGCGGCCGCCGAGGTGCAGGTGGCGGCGCTGCGGGCGCGGGTGGGTGAGTACGGTGCCCGGGCCGCGGCGGCCCGCGAAGCGCTGAAGTCAGCGCCGCAGATCGAGGCCGAGGCGGCGCAGCTCAATCGCGACTACGCCATCACCAAGAAGAACTACGAGGACCTCGTCGCGCGGCGCCAGTCGGCCGTGATGTCCGGCGAGCTCGACGTCGCCTCGGGTGTGGCCGAGTTCCGCCTCGTCGACCCGCCCCGCGTGGCGCCGAAGCCGGTGTCACCCAACCGGATGCTGCTGCTGCCCCTGGTGCTGGTGGTGGCTCTCGGTGGCGGCGTCTTCTTCGCCTTCGCAGCGAGCCAGCTGCGGCCCACCTTCTCAAGCGGTGAAGACCTCCGCAAGATGACCGGCTTGCCCTTGCTGGGGGTGGTGACGCTGCTGCGCACCGAACAGGACAGGCGCCAGGAGCGCATGAGTCTCTTCCGCTTCGTCGCCGCATCGGGCGGGCTCGTCGGCCTGTTCACGGCCGGCATGATCACCCTCTCGCTCGTCTCGCGCTTCGGAGGCTGACCCACCATGAGCAGCCTCATCGAGCAAGCCGCCGAACGCCTGGCGCAGCTGCGTGCAGCGGGTGTCGAGGTACCGGAGATCGAGTCCCCGGCGGCACCTGTGCCTGCAGGGGAGTCGCCCTGGGCTGAACCCGCTCCCGCCAGGGAGCAAGGTCTGTCCAGCCACCACTCCGTGGCGTCTTCCGGCTTTCAGGAAGGCTACGCCACGCCGGTGCATCTGCCGGAATCGACGGCCACCTCGCGCAAGATCGAACTGAACCTCGCGGCCATTGGCGCGGCAGGCATCGTCACGCCACAGGCCCCGCGCTCGCACATGGCCGACCAGTACCGCGTGATCAAGCGGCCGCTGATCGCGAACGCCGTCGGCCGGGGTGCGGCCATGGTCGCGCATGGCAACCTGATCATGGTGACCAGCGCGCTGCCCGGAGAAGGCAAGAGCTTCACGTCGATCAACCTCGCGATGAGCATCGCCGCCGAACTCGATCACACCGTGATGCTCGTCGATGCCGACGTGGCGCGGCCCTCGGTGCTGAAGATGCTCGGCCTGCCACCCGGCCCCGGCTTGCTGGAACTGCTCGAGGGCAAGGCCGACATGGCCAGCGTGCTGCTGCGCACCAACGTCGACAAACTCACCATCCTGCCGAGCGGCTCACCGCACCCGAAGGCGACCGAACTGCTCGCCAGCGAGGCGATGTCGGCGCTGCTCGAAGACATGGCGACGCGCTACCCGGACCGCATCATCATCTTCGATTCGCCGCCTTTGCTGCTGACGACGGAATCGCGTGTGCTGGCCACCCACATGGGCCAGATCGTCGTGGTCGTGCATGCCGACCGCACGCTGCAGAGCACCGTGAAACAGGCCTTGTCCGCGATCGAGAGCTGCCCCGTGAAGATGACGGTCCTCAACAAGGCCCGTATCGGCTCCGGAGGTGCCTACGGCGAGTCCTACGGCTACGGCTACGGCTATGGTTACGGCTATGGCTATGGCTACGGTTATGGCTATGGTGAGCGTGGGGCGGCCAGTTCCGGCACCGACCCGGCCACGGGGGCTGCGGGCAACGAGGCACCCACCCCGGCCACGGCCGACGCCCGGCCGTCCTGAGTGCCCGACGCCGGATGCTGTCCTCTCCCTCCTTCGGGCATCGCCATCGGCTGCCCGTGCTCCTGCTGGGCTTGGTGCTCTGTGGCGGCGCGCAGGCCCAGGCGCGGGAGCGGGGCGTCTCGGCGAGCCTCGACACGCGCCTGAGCTACAACGTCAACAGCCGCCTGGGCGGCGTGGACGGGGCCGAATGGATCGGTGAGGTCACGCCGTCGATCAGCCTGGTCAGCCGTTCCGGACGCGTGGTCGGCTCGCTGAACTACGGCCTGTCGCTGATCGAGCGCTCGCGCAATGAGCCAGGCAGCGAAGCCGTCAACCGGCTGTCGGCCAACTTCTCTGCCGAGGCGGTGCCGCGGCACCTCTACATCGACGGCACGGCCACGATCGCGCAGCAGTCCACGTCGGCCTTCGGCATCCAGTCGGCCGCGGGCAGCGCCTCGGTCAACTCGAATCGCAACGAGGTGGGCACCGTCTCGCTCTCGCCGGTCCTGAGGGGCGTCATCGGGGGATCGGTCGTGGCCCAGGCGAGCCTGAAGCTGGCAGCGCAGAACACCAACAACACGCTTCAGGGCGACAACGTCCAGACAGGCGGCTCGGTGTCGCTGTCGTCGGCCCTCCCCGGCACCTTGATCACCTGGGGGCTTTCGGCCCAGCAGCAGGAGACCGATTTCCGCATCGGCAGGACGACCCGCAGCGAATCCGTCGCAGCCAGCCTCGGCTGGCAGGTCGACGCCGACCTCTCGCTCACCGCTCGCGGCGGCACCGAGTCCCAGAACGCGCAGGACATCGAGACGCGGCGCACCGGCACCTGGGGTGTGGGCGCGGCCTGGAGACCGTCACCGCGCACGCGCCTGCAGGCCGATGTTGACGACCGCTACTTCGGGCGGGGCTACCGCGTGTCGGCCGACTACCGTCTGCCACGCACCACGTTCTCGTGGTCCAGCAACCGCGACACCAGCTCCAGCGGCGGCACCATCGAACCGATCAACCTGTTCGAGCAGTTCATGTCGGTGTACGCCGCCGACATCCCCGATCCGGTGGCGCGCGAGACCGCCGTGCGCGAGCTGATCGCGGCCCTCGGCCTCGACCCGGCAACGATCGTCCGCCCCGGCTTCGTGAGTTCGGCGGTGTCGGTGGCCCAGCGCCACCAGTTCAGCTGGGCCTGGGCTGGCGTCCGGCTGAGCTTTGGTGCCCAGGCGTACCGGTCCACGACCTCGGTCGTCGACAACACCGCCACGGCGTTCGAGCGGGAGCCGACGCGCCTGAACGGCTACAGTGCCAACGTGTCGTACCGCCTCAGCCCCACGAGCAGCATCACCGCGACCGGCTCGCGGCAGATGACCAAGGCCACGTCCTTCCAGCCGTCGAACGACCTGAAGTCGGCCACGCTGTCGTGGACCGAGCGGTTCGGCCGGCGCACCAATGCCTCGCTGTCGGCCCGGTACTCGGTGTTCAACAGCGCCACCGATCCCTACCGCGAGGCCTCCCTGCAGGGCTCGCTGGTCATGCGCTTCTAGGTGCCGCCATGTACGAGGCCTTCTACGGGCTGACGGCCAAGCCGTTCCAGCTCAACCCCGATCCCAGCTTCTACTACGCGAGCAAGCAGCACCGCCGTGCCAAGGCGTACCTGGAGTACGGCGTCTCGCGCAACGAGGGCTTCATCGTCATCACCGGCGAGATCGGCGCCGGCAAGACGATGGTGCTGCGCAGCCTGATCGAGGGCCTGAACGGCAGCAACGTCATCACCGGCCACCTGGTGACGACGCAGCTCGGCGCCGAGGACACGCTGCGCATGGTGGGTGCGGCCTTCGGCTTCCGCGTGAAGGACGTGCCCAAGAGCGCGCTGCTGATCACGCTCGAGGCCTTCCTGATCAGCCAGACGAGCAAGGGCAAGCGCTGCCTGCTCATCGTCGACGAGGCGCAGAACCTCACGCCGCGCGCGGTGGAGGAGCTGCGCATGCTCAGCAACTTCCAGTTCGGCAACCAGGCGCTGCTGCAGAGCTTCCTGGTCGGCCAGCCGGAGTTCCGCGAGATCCTGCAGCGGCCCGAGATGGAGCAGTTCCGCCAGCGCGTGGCGGCCACCTGCCACATCGGCCCGCTCGACGTGGACGAAACCCGTGGCTACGTCGAGCACCGCCTCAAGTGCGCCGGCAGCAAGGGCAAGCCCAGTTTCGAGCCGGCGGCCTTCGAGGCCATCTTCAAGGCCAGCGGGGGCATTCCTCGGCGCATCAACGCCGTCTGCGACCGGCTGCTGCTGGCCGGCTTCCTGGCCGGCCGCACGGCCCTGACGGTGGCCGACGTCGACGACGTGGTCAAGGAGTTCGCGCAGGAGAACGCCGTCGCCTCGCGCCCCAGCGCCGCGGCCCCGCAGCCGGCACTGCTCGGTGGCGAGCCCTCCATGCCCGGCGGCCTGGCGGGTGCCTCGATCGATGTCGACCTGACCCAGCTGCGCGTCACCCCCGAAGACGCCGAGGGCATGAGCAAGCAGCTGGCCGCGCTCACGGCCGACGCCCGCGGCGACCAGCTGCAGCGCCTGGAGCGCAGCCTGCTGCGGCTGGAGCGCACCAACGTGCAGATCCTGGGCCTGCTGTCCAAGCTGGTCGGGGGACTGAAGAAACCCGGCGCCGGGCCCGACTGACGCCCCAGGGGGCGTGAAGTTTCCCGAGCGCGGCCCGGCTGCCGATTTGTACCGCTGGCCGCCACCCTGGGCGGCGTGACAATCCGCGGATGCCTGCGTCCCAGCTCTCGGCTTCCTCCCCTCCGGGCCCGATCAACGCCCTCACCATCGACGTGGAAGACTACTTCCAGGTCTCCGCCTTCGCGCCCTACATCCGGCGCGACGAATGGGACACCCGGGAGTGCCGTGTCGAGCGCAACGTGGGCCGCATCCTGGCGCTGCTGG
>JACCDR010156129.1_pt1 | contig 19766 bp, 24 predicted proteins | sample 7446431 | NCBI WGS metagenome assembly JACCDR01 (sample SAMN15323443, study PRJNA562643) | freshwater metagenome | isolation source: river surface water | place: USA:Blue River Watershed | collected 2017-08-17 | reverse complement strand
CCTGCCGCTACTACAGCAGCACTTGTGATACCTCCTTCCTCATTATTAAACTTTGGCAAATTACTACAGTAAAAGTCCTTACCATCATACTTCCACACACCTAAAGTGTACTTAGAAGTAGAGGTTTGTTGAAACCCAAACTCTACCCTGTTTACATAACTAAGCTCTTTTACCCAGTTTGCTGTCATGTAAGTGCAGTTTCTTTTATTGACTAAAGAGGGGGGTAGTAATGTAGTACTTTCGGCTGCTCCAGTAGCACAGATTGAAGCAAACGGAGGGCTATCATCAAAAGCTCCATTCACATGATAAATAGATGGAATCATCTGCCAATAAGCTAAGGCTACTGACTTTGGATTAGTCGTAGTTTCACTTGCAACGTGCAAATTAACTAAGTTGGCTGCTTTTAAAGCTCCTAAACCGATAACCTGATTATCTGCAAAAGTTACGTTTAAAGTATTTATTGCATGGAAAGTAATAGTAGTAGCCGTTGTATCCATTACTTCAAACCAAGTCTTCTCTCCGTTTGAAGCCGTGATAAATACCCAATCTCCGATAGCTAAAGTATGCCCAGCGTCTACAGTTAAAGTTGCTGCACTAAGGTCTACAGTCTGCAATCCATTTACTTGAGCAGTTTTTGGGCAGCTACATGAAAAGTTTGCTAGAGCGTCGATAGCATCAGCTAATTGTTTTAAAGTATCTTCGCCGTCAGTGGGATTAAGCCCATCCCCAAGAGTAGCCGAAAAAGCAGACGCCCCCCCTTGAGTAATACTGAAGGTAAAATGACTGCTAGAAGTTCTTACCATCTGGTAGTCCCAAGACGTACCTCCAGCAGTTCTGGTAATATCTAGTGTGACTGACTCAACTAGCTTAAATAAGTCGCCACTAAAGTGGGCTGCTGCGTTTTCGTTCTCTCCACCGATTCCGATAATCTCTTCTTGAGTTACTCCACTAGAGTCAACGTAGCTATAGGTATGAATCTGTTTTATGTATAGGTTCTGGCCAGTACACTTCTTACCTTTACGGCCTATCAGAGATTGGTTCTCAGCCATCTCTAGATTCTTCATAGTAATGGCAGCATTAGGAGCTCTAGTCAGATGAGAGCTAGTTCTATCTACTCCAGCGAAATCTTCGAAGTATTGCTGAAACTCTTTACGTGTTGCCATTTATTCATACCCTGGAATCATAATGGCCCAATCAGAGATTGGAATATGTTTAATGTCCTTATCTGGAAGCTTAAAGCTTTGAACGATGTCTAGTTCAATTGCCGCTAACTCAGCGTCAACTTGGTCCCAGTCAGCGTTAGAATCTCGATTCATTACTCGGCGGTTTGTATACTCAGTCAAGTATCTTTCACATTCATTTGGAAGTTCCGAATGTGTAGAGCTGTACTTTCCAATCGTAAGCATCATGTTTGCTAAATCAGCTAAGACAACGCCAGTTTCTAAGTAGGTAGAAACGTTAGCAGCTAAAACTATAGTAGTTGCTGTGAAGCTCGAAATTATTCCGTTAGTAAGTAGCCTTGTTCCGTCTAAGTTAGAGATACAAACGTATCGTTGAAATAACTGGTCAGCGGAGTTAACCAGTAACTGAGTCTCTGTACTTAAGTTTCCACCAGTAAAAGGGTCAGTCAGTGTGATGGTAGCGGAAGCTGGAGTCCCGTTAACTTTGCCTCGCTTAATATCTACTCTATCTCTCTGTCTTTCGTAGGTAACTCTGAGAGTCCCTTGAGTAACAGCCGGAGGAGGCTCAATCTCAACTTGGCCATTTCTACGACGATAATAAACTGGTCTGCCTGGAGTAACTAAACGCTGATACCGATTCGGAGTCGGCATTAGTCTTACAAAATTTCTTTCAGCACCGTCATAGCTATACTCGACTTGGACAATCCGAGTACCAAATAAAACGTTACGGTTTAAAGAGTACAGTGTAGTGTTAGCCGTTACCGCAATATCTACAGTTTCTAGAAAGACCCAATTATGTGCCGCAGATATAAGCGAAACGAGCCTGTCTTGAGCATACTGATTATACTTAACAAAATCCCTATCTGGAATACTATCAGTATCCCCATTCCGAGTATCGGCCCTCTCATCTTCAATGATGGCGCTTAATGAACGATCCATTAATAATCATCTTTCTTCTTAAACATGTGCATAGCAGCAGATACTTTATCGGGTTTCTCCATTGAAGATTCTTCAGAGTCCTCTGAATCTTCTTCGTCCGAACTATACATGTCTGCAATCTCTTTTAGACGTTCTGCCATCTGTCGCATCTCTGCGTAAATCTCTGGGGTTGGCATTTAAAATCTCCTAGACAAAGGGTTAAAAACTTGGTTTCCAGAATTTCTTTCGTAAATACCTATATAGGCGTTAGTAAAGTCTTCTGGAGTTTTAAGCGTAGGCTCTTGAGGCATTTCTGGAATAGCATTTCTTATGCCTCCAGATGGTTGCGCCATACCCATGAGCTGTGGAAGTAATTTTCCAATCATCTCTTTACCACCTTCTGGAGCTGCTGGGGCGGTTCCGTTAGTACCTGGAGCTACGCCTCTTAAAACTCCGTCTGGCCCAACAGCTTGCGGTCCTCTCCCTGGAACAAGTCCTGGCTGTACTGATGTAAATGCTTGCCCATCTGAAGTAGTTCCAGAAGTTTGCTGCATCTTAGTCGGGTCTTGACTGAGTGGACTAAAGGTTTCGTTTCTAGCGTTAAACTGTGCAAGGTAGTCTGGATTTTTTAGAATGGAGTCTTGATTAGCTTTAATATCAGCCATCTCATCCCCTCCGATAACCTCATCTCCCTTATTACTTTGGAAATACCCTTTATCGATAGCGTACTTAGTAAGTAAATAGCGGTCTTGATGGCTTAATTTATTAAGGTATTCAGGGCCGTATTTAAGCATCCCTTCACTACCCATCATGTTAAGAGGATTAGACTTATCAGTAGTATCCCAGTTAGCTTTCTGCCCTGGATGCGTGGTTGCAGTTCCAGTACGAAGCTTCAACTGGTCTGGAGTATACCCCATACGAAGTAAATCTTTAGTACGGTCTGCTTGGTATTCTTTTGTAGAGCGTCCTCCTATAACTCCCAGACTTTCCCCTACAGAAGCAAGACCTCTTCCAGCAGTTCTACCGATAACAGACCCTATACCTGCTCCTGGTAGCCCACCTAAAATGTACCCCCCAGCCGTACCAGCTAGAGTACCTAACCCTTCTACTGTACCTTTTCCACGTCTGGAACCTTTTAAAATATTACTTCCAGCATCAAACGCATTGTAACCAGCGACCGCAGCTCCTCCTATGTCTGCCGCAATAGGGCCATAACTAGAGATGCCGTCTGCCGCTACAGTAGAACCATCTGATAGTATAAAACCGGCAGAACCATCCGGTAAAACTGTCGAGGCTACAGCATCTGGAGGAGCACCTAGCTGAAATACATTACTTAGTTCTGTAGTAGATGGTAGGCTATTGAAAGCTTCTCTACCGACTATAGCGTTAGTTAAAGGGTTTGACCTATCCTTAGACTTCTTAGTACGTTGAGTTCTCTCTGCCACATTTACGCTCTACTCAATAAAGGGTTTTGGATGGCCGATATAAGAGAGTTAATCGCTTGTTGCTTACGGTCAGAGTCTCTTGATTTAGTGGCTAACGCTTCTCCAGGGGAGAGAATCATCTGCGAAAGGTACGGGTTAGTTTGATACTTAGCCTTAATAGCTTCGAGCTGTAAACTAAGAGCTTGGTTCTTATCTTGCCTAGCCAAGTTTTCTGCACGTATACGATCTTCCCGTTCCCACTCTTTCTGTAATAATTCTTCATCGTATTGCCTCTGGTCATCTTGGGTAAGGTAGTCTCCGACTCCACCGACTACCGAGGGGATAGCGGAAGTAATGAGGGTGCTCCAAGGAAACCCACCTTCTGAAGCAGCACTTCCAGCTACGTCTGGAGCAGCTTCCGTAACATAATCCCATGCATCTGAAAGCCAACTCACTTCTTTCCCTCCAGAGCTTTTAGACGTTTATCGATATCTGAAAGAGCTTTCGATACTTGAGATGCTACAGATTGAAGCTGTGTATCTTCTGCTTTAAACCACATAGAAGATGGATCTACCTTGGCATTAAAAGCACAACCTGAGAGCATTAAACAAAGAAAGTATCTCATTAGCTGGCTCCTGCACAAAGGCAATCACCAGTAATAGAAGTACCGCAAGCAGCAAAAAGCTGTGTAGCTGTAACTTGCCCAATAACACATGGAGAAGTACAGGTTGCTGTGCAAGTAGCTCCAACTGCTGGAACTATTGTCCAACCTAGTGTGGCAGTACCGGCTCCGATAAGAGTACCAGTGTCACTCATAGTAAAAGTAGTTACGTTATTTGACTGAAACACTATGTCATCCGCAGCGTCTAGTTCTATGTCAGTAGTGGCTGCTGTAGTCTGGACAGCTATATCTCCAGCAGTATCTCCGGCAGCTACTGTAACATCTCCACCACCAGAAAATTCATTACCGTTAATCTGAATAATACCGCCTTCTGTAACGTTAATAGCTGAACCACCTCCAAAACTTAACCGAGTATCATCATCATTAGCTCCCCCCGCTCCAGATATAGAAAAGGTTTGGTTAGCTGTGGTTGAACCGTCTCCGAAAAACATAGACATTACAGTGTCAGAGACGGCATCAAAAGTGATAAGACGATTAGCATCCATTGCTGGACGAAGTGTGATATCATCTGTAGCATCAAGAACCATGTCTGAACCGGCTGCGTCGCCGGTAGAGGCTGTGAAATTTCCCCCCGTCCCATACTCGTTTCCTTCCATTAGAATATAGGCACCTTCTGTGATATTGGTATCACTACCTCCAGCTAATCCGAGTCGAGTGTCGTCCTCGTCAGTGCCACCTCCACCTGTAATTTTAAACCCTTGGTTAGTAGTTGTAGAACTGTCTCCAAAAACCATTGTGAGGGCAGTGTCTTGAGAGGCATCAAACGTAAAAATCCTGTTCGCATCTCCATCCACTTTTATAATGTAGGCTCCACCAGTGCCTACTGATGCATCGTCGTCAAAAACGTATACTGCTGTAGTCCCAGAATCGCAGTTTGTAGCTAAACGAATCTCGTCTTCAGCGCATAGAGAAATCGTCGAAGAAGCGTCTAAGTGGATATTAGTTCCAGACATTGAATCTGTCGGGTCAGCGTAGGCTATTGTTGGAAGGAGCAGTAAGAGGCTAATCCATCGTTTCATTAGTCTTGCCTAAAGAAAAGTTTAATTCTTACATCGGTGGTAGCGGCATAAGTTGGAGTACCGACAGCTCTGACAACCATGTAAAGATTTCTATCATTTACGTTATCAGTCTGAAGATGTAACCCAACGTTTCTTACACAAGCTATAGAGTTATCTGCTACGCCAACGTAGTCAGTTGCCGCTACGGTAGCGAAGCCTAAGCAGTAACTATCAAGGTCTGCATCTGCAAAATCGATTTCAGCCTCGGCAGTAATAGTACTTGCGGCAGGGTTCGCACTGAAGAAAAACAAATTCAGTGCTCCGTTAGTAGTATTTTCAGCCTGGTCAATAACCGTAATAGTACAGAGCTCTCCACCGTGATTATGCCCTTGGAAGCAGCCTGTCAGCAGGATGGCCCCAGTATGGAGCGCATCCCCTGCCGTGTAAGTAGCAGCAGCTACTGTAACGTCTACTTCGACTTTTTGAATTACGTCGCGTCTAACGTGCATTGAAGACTCCTAAAAAGGAGGAGACTAGCTCCCCCAGTTAATTAGACACCGGACATAACGTAAGCAACTACAGTTGTAGAAGAAGCCCTTCTAAATAGCACTATAGCAGCTTGATTAACTAAGATAGTCGCACCAGTATCAGCAATAGTTACCCCTGTCCCACCTGCAAAGGTAAGAGTTTGAGTACCATCGTTCACGTAGTATACCTTTATGGTATCCCCGTCGTTAGCGAGTGCGCCAGCACCAGAACTTCCAGCTATGATGTTAGCAGCAGTATCTGTAGTTACAGTCCCGCCAGCAGAAGCTGACGTATGCACCACAATACCAGCAACAATTTGGGCTACTGTTAAAGTGTTATTCTGTGCGTCTACGTCTGTTGGAGTTAGCTTTTCTATAACCCTTCCTGCACTCCTGACTCCAGCAGCATTGGCTTGCCAAACAACGGCATTATTAACCATCACTTCTGCTTTACCAGCACCGTCAACTGTTAAGCCGACTGTACCAGTTCCACTATTTGCTAGCTCGACTTTCCCTTCAGAAAGCCTAACTCCACGTTCTTCAGCCATATAAATCTCCTTAAAATGTTATCGGTCAAACTCTGAATAAAAGGCAGCTAGAGTAATTGTAAAGTCCATATCGGTATCTGTACCGCCTACTTCAGTCACAATAGTTACTCCAGCAGTTGACTCAGCCGTAACCGCAAATCTAGCATCGATTGTCTTTAGGGCTACACCGACTACTCGAACTGTACGTCTAGCAGTGCGATTAAGCACAATGGCGTAAGTCCCGGTTGCACTCTTAGTAATAGTCGCTTGTTGAGCGCCTTCTAAAAGACCCGCATTGGTTCCAGCACTGATTTCACTAGAGTCTACATCGATTACGACAAGCTCCATCTTAGAGTTTTGCCGTACTCCGACTTGTTTTAACACGCTTGTAAAAGCCATATAATCTCCATTAAAGGGTGGGGGATCTAACCCCACCCTAAGTTAAATTACAGGTTTGTTACTGCCAAGCCTGTTATCGCTCCAACATGGAACGGGTTAATCAAGATTTCCCCGTACCAAGCTAAGAACGCACCGTAAGCATCTTTTCCATCTACTCGGAGGAATTTATTTCCATCCTGAGCTTGGAATCCAGGCTTATCTCCGACAGCGAGAACTTCGATGTAGTTAGTGTTCAAGAAGTAAACCCTGTCCGGTTGGACGAATTTAGACTTAACCACCATTATATCGCCGTCTCCACCAGCAAGAGCTAAACCATTGTAGCTGATTTTAGCTAATGCTTTATCAGAGCCGATGTTATTCTTTCCAACTTTACGCGATAGCGTAGTCGGAATCCGCTTCTTATCTTCTTGCAATGCTAACCAGTTACGATACTGCACCGGAGGCATTACAACTAAGTTAGGATACTCATCGGTATCTTCAGAAAGCTTTTCTACAGCTTCTACCATCATTTCGTCTTCTAGTTCGACTGAACCAGCAGCAACTTCGGTAGGCTTGTAGCGATACTCTTCAGACACACCGTAGTGTGAAGAATTGTCGATAATACCCTTAACACCATATGGGCAGTTATCTTTAGAGTTCTGCATGTAGACAGTATGAGTACCTGCTCCAATTGCCGTCAGATCATCTGAACCTGAAAGGCGAGATAGCGTGACTGCGCGTGTAGAGTGGTCTACCGCAGTGATACGCCATACAGAGGAGAGAGTATTAACGTTTACATCGTCACCCTTTTCCCAGTTACCTTTGATGTAGTTATAAGTACCTGAGTTAAGGATAGTAAGAACAGGCGCAGCAGCTGTACCAGATGCGTTACCTGAAAACTGCCCAAGAGCTCCAGTACCGTCACCAAAGAGAACTGTTCCCGCAACGAAGCGGTTAAAGCTCTGCATTTTAGTAAGAGTAGAGCGGTCAGCTACGTTAATGAAGGCGTGCTCGGATTTCCTTGCGGCCTTCATTGCTAAACCGTCTAAGCGAATGTTCGCGTATACCCGCTTCCAGGTATATGTTGGGTCTAGAAACGACTCATGGTTAGCGTTTGGAAGAGTACCATCACTCGATGCTCCAACACCTCCACCAAAAGTTGTCTGAATCGGACCCTTTAACTCATCACCTCCTTTTCCATAGGTTTTCTTAAGCATCCCCCATACGTTACCGTATGAAGAAAATAGGTTTTCTTCTAATTTAAGATACTGCCTTTTATAGATCGGATTAAAATCGGAATCCGACAAATAGGTAATTGTCATAGATACACCCGTATCAAATACAAAAAGTTATAGGTTATTTTGTAGAAGGATTCGGCTAGAATCCGAGAGGTTTGAATCCCCCACGCTTTTCCAAGTACTCTTGGAAAGTGGCCGGACCTTCATCTTCTTCTTTATCTGAGCGTACGGGTTTAGAGGTAGTCTTAGACTTGACTTTCTTACTAAGGTTCTCAGATAAGTGTTTTTTATCTACGTCTAAAGCTGCCTTTACAAAGGAACGAACTTCGGTAGAACTCATCTTTCCGTGTAGGCGTTCCGTAGAGTAAAGAGCCTTCTTTATACGGTCGATAAAATCAGCTTCGTTTGCAAGCTCCTTATTAACACCCATAATAGCGTCAATAGTGCGTTCATGCAACTGCTTACTTATAGTGTATTTGATGACATCATTGGGCGTAAGAGTTTCAAGATTATCGAACTCAGCGCCGAGTGATTCCTCGTTAGCAATCTTTTCTTGCATCTCCTCTAAAGAACTACGAAAATCATCCATCGTAAGTCCTTCATTCTTAAGCGCACTTTCAACTGCTTGCCGCTCTTGGGATTGCTTTTGAGTCTCTTGACTACGCTTTTCTCTGGCTTCTCTGTGCTTTTGATTTATGCGGAGCTTACGATTTTCTGCCTCTAAGCGTCTCTCTGTCTCAGTCATACTAGAGAATTTCTCTAAGTATTCCTGCGTTTTCTTGACCATTCCTTCGAAAATAGCTTGCGGATCTTTACCTGTGAGCTGCCCGTAATAGCTGCAAAACTCAAAAGGGTCTTGCATCTCCATTAAAGCCTGAACGTTCGAATTTATAAGGTCCGTTTCTTCTTGCCACTTAGCTTTATCCGTGTCTAGCTTCTTTTTCTCTCTTCCTAACTTAGAAGTCTCCTTTTCGATATGTACTACTCCAGAAGCTTTTTTAATAACCTCTGAAATAGGCATCTGAACGTCTTTTCCGTCTACTTTAACGGAAACTTGAGCATCTAGTGGTATTTTGTAAGCTTTCTCCCCTTTTTTAGCCTCTAGAAACTTAGAAGGCTTAGTCTCGTCTACTTTTTTAGCTTCTTCTGGCTCCTCCTTAGTTTCTGTATCAGAAGTTTCCTCTGTCTCTCCAGATACTTCAGTATCTTCTGCCTCTGTCTCTCCTTCTCCATCGCTTCCTGAATCGTCTGCCTCGGTGTCTTCCTCACCCTCTTCAGATGACTCTTCTGGGGTTGATTTTTCTTCCTCTACTGACTCTGCTACGGATATGTCTCTTAACGCTGAGACATCAAAACCTTCATCTGTAATCGTCATTTCTGGAGGAGCCGGAGTACTATTTTCTGCCATATATAAATACTAAGATAAGTGTACAGTTCTTACAAGCTTAATAGTAAAGCTGCTAAGTCTTCCTCCCCAGCAGCCATTAAAGCCAAGGCTATTTCTTCTTGCTCTGCTTGGTCTTTTTTGAGCTTTTCTTTACGCTTTTCTTCGGCTTTTTTCTGTTCGGCCAGTAATACATACTGTCTTATCTCTTCTAAATGTTTACGTCTTTCTTCCTCTACCGCAGCGTCTTCTAAAAGCTTACGAAATGCTTTAAAAACAGCCTCCGGCTTAGGCTTTTCTACTTCTACTTTAGAACGTGCCTTCTGTACAGCTTCTTTTTTAACAGGAGCATAAACTATCTCAGTAATCTTAGGCAGCTCCTCGATAGTACGCTCTGGAAGCTTATAAGGCTTATATTCAATCGGGTTATTAATGTAGGTAAGAGCTCTAGCAACCTTAGCTGATAGAACTACGGGCAAAGCGTCTACATTTCGAGCTTCGATTACAGTTACTGGAGGCTGCTTAGTAGGATAGCGTCTCCAAGTATTATCTGGAATATACGTTTTACGTTTCTTTCGCTTTACGTAGTTTATTACAGGACGTGCATAGTCAGCACTATCAGTCGGAGAAGTACCAGCAGCAGGAGGATTCGGGGTTGCAACTACTACAGATGGAAAGTGTTTGTAGTTGAAAAAGAAAAACATTTAGACTGTTTCTACTTCTATAAAAGAGCTATCACTTGAACGAATAAGCCCTAAAATATTAGCCTTGGTAAAGCTCGTTCCAGCATGGTTATTTAAAACATTTGCAATCTCTGTGGCGTTAGCTTTGTAAGTTTGGATTTGATATCCAGTCTGACTTTTTGGACCGACTAGCTCAAAAAACCACTCACGGTCAGGTGGGGTGGCTGCTAAATTCTCTGAAATTTCTACGGTATGAATATTTCCGATGGGAGCTACGCCCGTAGCGTTTTGAAGCGCCGTAAAAGCTTTAGAGATTGGAAAATGATAGATTGTAATCTTACTTTCAGTTGCCATTTAAAACCTCTGGATGGGCATAACAGCACTGCTTTTCTACTAAAATAGGCAGTGCATTACTTCTAATAGCTTCTTCAATTCTCATAGGAACGTTATTGACCTCTGGGAAATACTTTCCACATGTCCCTTGGTCTGCCCAGAGATGATAAATCTTACATTTTCCGTCTTCTAAATTTGGGCAGGTCCACTTAATCGCCGCAGTTTCATAATCCCTAAGAGAGCAGCATTTACCCTTACAAACTGTCGTACAATATTCGCTATGATTCATTGCACAAGCTCCGTGTGATATAGAAATCTGCTGTCCCCGCAAATACCTACAGGAGAATCGCTTATTGTGTAATTCCTAACGTTAAATAGCCCAACAGAAGTTCCCGTTTCTGGGTCGAACTGCCTAATCCTTCCTTGAACACCCGCAGCTCCAGTTAAAAACCAGAGATACCTACCATCAAAATGAAGATCTACAGGATTTGCCGGGGCGGTAAATGTTCCTATAACCGTTGAAGTATAAGGATCGAACTGCACAGCCGTTCCCGCTGTTATGTCTATAGTCCAAAAAAATCTTTCCCCCTTATGTATCCCACAGGTTAACCCTCTATAGGTGCTTGCAGGAAGTGACGACGCATCAACAATAGTGCCAGTTTCTAAATCCCCCTGCCGTAAAGTTCCAGCTCCTATTATAGACCAGAGAAAACGACCGTCGATGCATATACCAACTGGATTAGTATTTATATTTACCGTAGTTCCGAACGTAAGGGTTTCTAAGTCAAAGGGCGTTACTGTGTTTGTAGTTAATCTTGTTAACCATAGAAACCTTCCGTCATGTGCTGGGTAAACAGAAAGATTGTTAGTAGTTGTTAATTGCGTCTGACTTACAATTGTCTCTGACGTTGCATCGACTGTTCTAAGTAATGCTTTTGGTCCAGCTACTATCCCCATTAGTTCACAAACTCAAAAGTAGCGCTTGCTACGGTAAAATTATTTCCAGCTCCATCTGTTCCAGTGGTAGTTACTTTCATACGCACACTTGGAGCTACACACTCAAAAGGCTCACAAATTTTTAATTGGCCGCTTGTATGAGCTGCAATAGTTGCGTCATCAAATCTGTACTTAACCCAAGGACCAACTCGGTAATCGAACCAAGTGGTTCCACCATCATTTGAAAATTGAAGTGTAAAAGTAATGTCTGTGGCTGCACCCGCTTCAGTTACTATTGCATTAAAAGAACCACGTCTAAACATTGAGCAATCCGCAGTGGCAGAATCTGCGCTTGTCGGGCTATCATCGTAGGTGGTGTTGATTGCAGTAAGAGTTGTGCTTGAACGCCTGACACCAGAGATGGGACCGCTCATTATATCTACAGCAATTGGAGAGTATCGAGTATCAGCTCCAGTTAGAGTTGAGTTAGCCGTATTTCTAACCCCTAGAACAAAAACGCCAGTATCGCCAGTAGTATGTCCAGCGTCTTCTGCTTTTCCTAAGTGAGCTGCGCTGGTTCCAGGCGTAACTGAAGTTATAATAGAAGCAATTGAGCCAATTGTATTAGACCCTGTTGGGAGTGCTACGTCTGTAGCTAAAACAACACGCTGAGTATTTGCTGAAACTGTACCAGAACCCCCCTGCACACCAGCTTGTCCGACGATGATATTTACTTTAGCTCTGTCTGACTCATCCCAGTCATCCATGATCTCCAGCGCGGTAACATCGGGAGAGTTTGAAGCAGTAACAGTTCTCAATGCCCCGGTAGCCGTTCCCGCCCCAGTAACGGAAAGAGTTGCATTATCTATAGTTAAAGACGCCCCATTGTCATCGACTGATAAGACTCCAGTAGAATCATTTGCAATGGTAACTCTCTGCGCTGTCGCCTCTGTCCCACCACCCACAACAGAGAGCACTGTATTATCCACGGTTATACTTCCAGCTCCATCATCTATGGAAAGAGTAGCGCCGTTATCATCAACGGATAAAACGCCCGTTGAGTCTGTGGCAATAGTAACCCTTTGAGCGGTAGCTTCCGTTCCACTACCAACAACTGAAAGAACAGGATTGTCGACTGTTAAACTTCCTCCATTGTCATCTACAGAAAGTACGCCTGTCGAGTCAGTGGCTATAGTTACCCTTAAAGCAGTTGCCTCAACACCACCACCAGTAACAGATAGGGCTGCGTTATCTACTGTTATGGAGTTGCCGGAGTCGTTAATCCCCACCTCGTCCCAAACGCCAGACTGAGTAACCGCTACAGTTCCACCAACCGAGGAAACAGCTACAGTCCCGTCGACTGTAAGTGACCCGCCATTATCATCTACAGAAACTGGCTCGGTAACTGAAACAGTTCCATCTACTGTAATGCTTCCTCCTCCATCTACAATAGTAACTGTGCCACCCACGGAAGACACTGCCACAGTCCCATCGACAGTTAAACTTCCACCGTTATCATCGACTGAAATAGGTTCAGCTAAAGTAGCTACAACGGTTCCTTGAACATGTAGTGGATTTGCGGCTACTCCGATTGGAGTAGTGCTATCCTCAGTAGGGTCAATTAACTTTGTTGCTGCATAGTCTATTCCACCAACCGTATCTACAGCGTGAGCTATCGCTGTGTTATCTTGAGTAGGACCGTTCGAGATAGTTCTTGATCCGTATGTCACGCATCGAGCTCCTCAATATCAGCAGTAGACTGCTCCCCATTTGCTTTGGTCATTGTAATACGTTTCTTTTTAGCTTTAGCATCTTCTTTCGGAGGGTCTTTATCTTCTTTCATTGGCTCTGCCTGTTCTCCTGGCATCGCCTCTTCCTCTGGAGGGGCTTCCTCTTCTGCTGGAGCTGCTTCAGGTAACATCGGAGGCTGAGTCAGCATTATCATAATCTGAGAAATCGGTAGATCCATTGGCCCTAGCTTAAATACTGCTGGAAAGTACTTATTAGTTGAAAGCACTTGGCATAGAGCTAAATTCTTTTTACACATCTCATATAAGAAAAATTCGTGTGTTCTCAAATGATCTAAGAAAGCTTTTCTTACTGGCTCCGGTAAACCTTCAGTATCTGAAAACTCTCTAGATTGCATATACTGAAAGTGAATATTCCAGTCTACTAAATGTGCTTGCCACTCTTTCGGAGGTTCAACAGGCAACCCTTCAAATAAATCTTCGTTTTCTGAAGAGGCTCTCTCTGCTGCCGCAGTAGCCATTTCAAAAAACGTAGCGGTGTCAGATATTTCTATCATCTGCAAGACTTGTTCTTTCGTAAATAGCCCTGGACCCTCTTCTCCAGCCAGAGGCATTGCAGATAACTGCACTATCTGGTCAACCCTTCCTTGCTTAGATTCTGAAAGTGCTGTAGTACGCACAACCTCAACCGCATGACTACCGGATAACCTAATATTGTCTTGAATCTTAACTAACTTGTAGCGGTTATTTTTCCCTACAATTTTTAGCGTCCGTCCATCTTCTGCTTTAAAATACTGTGCAGAGTTTGATAAAATATGTCTCCCAATCTTTTCTTGAAACGCCGTATACTTTGCAATCTGAGAACTGTCTCGTAGTTCTTCTTGCTCAGAGTAAAAATTGAGAATCCCCGTTGCTCTCGCATTAGGGATAGTTCCCCCGCGAGACATCGCAAAGACTCCGCTATTTTTCTCCATGAAACTTTCAACGTGCTGAGCAAGCGGGAAGAAATCTTTATTAACGGCATTAAAAGAGACGATCTTTGGTTCCATCGCACCTGGGTTTACCTCCACGACAAAGGGGCCATTAGCCATAGAGTACATGTTACAGGAATCCCTCTGCATAATTAACTTTGGGTAAGCAGAGATACAAAAAGACCTGTATGCCACCTTCATCATGTTATTTATCATTACAGATGGAAGCTTTAAGTCCTCGTAGAAACTCCTCCCGTGAGCATTCATCGGATCATCGTAGTCAGTAAATCTTGCTACTGGAAGCTCTCCATGCTCATACGGAAGCTCTCCAAACTCCAGTAAGGTATCTGCAAAAAACTTTGCATAAATTCCTTTAGAGATGAACCTATGGCGCTTATGATAAAACTCCCATTCAATTACCCATTCACCATACTGCGTCTCAGGAGCATTTGCAGAAATCGGAGTCCTCTTAGCAGTAGACGGAATATCGATATCTGGATTCTCTGCTCTAATCTGGTCAATATGTTTTAAAGTACCTTTATAAATGTACTGCACATCTCTCCAGCGAGTCCTTGGCTCATGCAGCACATGAAAAGGCAAAGGATGTGTAAACTTATGATCTCCAATCTGAGCAATTTCTGATAGCGTTATCGCTTCTCCATCTTCATTTACAAAAGAAGACATTATCTGTTTTTGACTTAGTTCTTGTGCTCTAGCGACTAAAGGGTCTTGCTCTCCTATATGCTTATCCCACTCTATAAAAAGAAAGCTTTCTCCGCAGATAAAAGCATTCAGCAGCACTTCCGCATACATCGTGTCGAAAGAGTGTGTATATCCAGTGCTGTCTATAATCTTTTTACCAAGTCTTGCGCCAAGCTTTTCAGCATATTCGTTGTTCCAAGGGCGCACGTTTAGCTCATGCCCTCCTCGCATCAACCGAGCTTGCTTCTGAAGAGTAAGCTCTAAAATATGGTTCATTACAAAGCGATTTTCTAGAGTAACTGGTTGTTTATCGTAATCTTCCGATCTTATATCAGCATAGTTTGCTAACGTATGGATACCATTATAAAAGGAGATGTTTCTAATCTCATTCTCTGCCCTTGGCTCCCCGTCTTTCTGTAGAAGAGTAAGTATCTTATTGGCATGGTCGAGAAATTTAGTTGGGTCATTATAGTCGATAGCATAAAACGGCCTATAATCTTTATCTGGGGCTTCATCATCTTCTGAGTAAATGCCAGAAGTATAGTTTCGCATTAAAGTATTATAGTGGCTCATACTAAGTCTTCAGGGTGAGGTCCGTTCTTATGAACCTCTGGAATATCCTTAACTGGTTTTCTAGTTTCTGTAGCCCATAGCTTATTAAACTCGGATGCCATATCAGCCATCTTCTGCTGCATCTCCCCGTCTGTCACCTCTTTCCCCGGTACAAACCGTTCGATGTACTGGCGTAATATCGGAGCCTGTTTAATAGCGCGAGTTTCGGAAGCTGCATATAGCGAAGCTGCTATAGCGACTAAACTGAGCTCCGTTTCTTTACGATGATTTAATTTGACAGTTGTTGCGTACTTACCCATCCAAAAACCAAGTGCATGCCCTAGTAAGATCAGTATCCCTATAAGTTCTGGTGTCATATTAATGCCATACCTTCATTGGATCAAAATTAGCTTCTATACCACCGAAGCCCACAAAGTCGTTGTTACGATTCATTCTAGCTCTGTCTTCTTCTGGAGTGTACCCTTTAGGTAACATACTAACCACCTGAATTTTACTCTGTATCCCTTCAACGGTAAAGCCTAAGTATTTGTAGAGATAACGCATGTCATCTAAACTATGGTTCCCTTCATCTGGATACTTGTTATTCTCGTCTGTCTCGTAGTTCTCGATTTCTGAAATAAGCCCTCGACAATGTTGAGCAATCTTTACTTGCCCTGCCTGAGCAAAGCTTGCGTTAATAGCTCTGAAATAATCATCTTCATCATTTTTAGCCTTAACCGTTGGAATCATTCCAATAGATTCACGCCTCTTATTTCTGCTCCAAGCATCTACCTCGATAGCAAAGCCTAAAGCTGCATTATCGTAAAGGTTATCCCATTTTCCACCAGGGTTTAACCTGTGTTGCAATTGCTCCACTCTTGGCCAGATTTCATGCACTGAATTACTGCTTTTGTCAGTAGAGTAAATCTCATCTAAGATATAAATCTGAGCTGTGTACGGATTAAAAGCTGCAAAGATACAGGCAAAGCAAGTTGCGTAGCCTGGGTCAAATACCGTAACCCACTTTAAGCTTCCTCTATCCCTAGCAATTTCCGCTTCCATAACATCTCTCGGATAGAGATGAATTTCCGGTCTAAAATTAGGAAGCACTTTCCTTTTAGCATTAAATACATACCTTGCCTCCCATTCTATTTCCCATAAATCTCCTTCTCCTCTGGCATAATACTTATCACGCTCTTTTTTAAGAAACTCATGCCCACCGGGTAAAAAATTATTATCCCAAGCAGTCCAGTGAAAAAACGCCCAATCTGGATCTTTTAAAATCTCTTGCTCTTTCACATAGTAAGAGTTTGTGCGTGTGGTTGGAGGCGTTCCGAGCTCGATCCAAATACCGTCACGGGATGCAATATTCGGATAGCAGTTATCCAAGCTCAGCTGGTTATGGTCTTTTCTTTCATCCCATACGAAAACATCCCCTTCCCATCCCCGCGCTGCATCTGGGTCATCTGCCCCTTCTACCTTAACGAAAGACTCATTCGATAACCTAAGTCTTGCTTGCTGCTCATTAGCATCCGGCCCCCAGGCACGAGGAAAAAACCCATGAATCCGTCTATTTGCCCATACGATCTCTTTTTGGGCTTCCTTAGTTGGGCCAATTATGTAGCAAGCTCTATTCGGAAAACACCCCATAATCCGAGCAACTACATACATCACTACTTCAGTCCCGCCACCTTTTCGACCTTTGCGTATAAAAATACGCTTCTTCTTTTTAGGTCCGAATATCGATTGGATTACTTCTAGCTGCTTTGGATGAAACTTATGAATATCATGCAGCTGCTTTAATCTGTCTGCAATAAAGGCTGCTTGCGCTAGAGTCTTATCTACTTCTGCCACTCTCTAGCCTCCGGCACTACTTGCGTTAACGTTTTAACGTCAATCGTTCTACCGTCATACTCTACAATATCTACTTCTTTAAGTTTAACCAGTACCCCTTCCCAAGTAAGATTCTTAGAACTGTAAATCTCGGTAGGCTTTCCTTCTTCAAGTTGCTTCATCTTATAAAGTGACTCGGCAGAAGATACAAACCCTTTAAACTGGTCAACATTTAGCATCACGTTATTTTCTAAAATGTGGCTTGCGGATTTGTCTAGCACAGTCAGCACCTTATTTAGTACAGACTCGACTCGACCAGAAAACTTGTCAACTGTACTCTCTAAAGCTTCCGCTTCGAACTTATCAACTTTTTTCTTCCACTTGGTAATCCAGTTTCTGACTGTGACCGGCGCAACCCCAATAAGTTCTGCAATCCTCGGAGTGCTTTCAAGCTTATTCATCCAGGCAACTTGCGCCCAGACCTTGGCCTCTACTGGATTATCGTTATAGAACGGAGCAACGTCAGCCAGCTCAAGATGCGGGGAAACCTCTACCGTCTCGGCTTCTACATTAATTCTTGCCATCTGGATAAAACATACGTCTTAACTTGTCTAATAAACCAATCGCTGTAATACCTGCGCCAGCACCGAGCAACTCCGTATCCAGCTCCATTCCATACGAAGCTAAAAACTCTTGAATCTTTAAAGCAATCTCAACTAAAAAACTATACTGTGGAAAAAACACCGGAACGCCGTAAATAACAAACCAGAGCAACATACTGACAGCTCCGATTACGGTCTTCTTACCCTTAAGCAACGCTATCAGCTTATCCGCATGATCTTTAAAAGATATCAGCATCCTTAACTTCTTCAACCAACTCATCTATTTTCTCCTTTTTAGGTCTTCCTCGTTTCTTACCGTAAACTACTTCCTTAACTTCTCCATCCACCACAGTCTCTGCCACTACTTCAGCTAAAGTAACCTCTTCTACCGGAGCCTCTACTGGAACTTCTACCACTTTAGGCTTCGGTACATACTGAATCACTTCCCTGGCTTTAAACTCCGGCCTTCCTTCTCGCATCTGCCGCTCAAACTCTTTAGCCGCATTATCCGGAGTATCCCCCTTAGCAAAAATCTCTATCCCTTTAGATGTTGCTTCCCAGTAGCCTTGTTTCGCAACAATCTCTACTGCGAGCTCAATCTTCATGTGCTTAGTAAATTTCATAATTCTCCTGTCTTTTCTGTTCTAAAATCCCACAAGTATTGTAGCTCTCCTAACCTTGGGCGCATATCCATGTGTGTGAAAGTATCATACAGCCCAATCCCGTGAAAACCGTAAAGCTTGGCCGCTCTCCCTAGCTCCAAAGAAGTCATCCCCTTAACCGTCACATCCACCGCGACTCCCATCGGATGATACAGCTTCCCATCAATCATCTTATTTTCGTGTAAACTTCTCCAACCTCTTAACTTTAAACTACCGTGATTAATCAAAAAAGGCTTTCCAATAAATCTCCGCAAACTCTGCACTCTGTCTAAAAACCAAGGCCACATCACCATGTTACCTTTAGCAAAATGTTCCAACCCGTCAGGGCTTAACACTTCCTTCGGCTCGAACAGGGGCCATCTCGCTTCCCACATGTCTTTCAAGTTCCGCAATCCTACCCCTCTCAACATAAGTATTAAAAACCTGTATCCCGCCTAACAAACCTATAGTTACCAACATGGTTATAAAATGTACTTTAGTCTGCTTATTGCTTTTATCCACCACATTATCCAACAACTTATCCGTAACAAGATCGAGCTTTTTAGCTATCCCGGCTAGTAAAAAACAAGCCTCTTCAATTGAGTCTTTATCAAAGTGACAATCCATACTCTATTATACTAAATTTTACCTTTACGACTAGTAGTAAGTCTTGCTATACAGCATGTATGCCTAATCCTATTAAAAAAGCTACTACTATTTGGTTTACCTCTGAAGAAGAGTGGAAAAACTACTTAGAAGCAAAAAGACTCTTAAAAGAGTCTAAACGAACAGTAGCACAGTGGTTTCACTATAACCTAAAGAGATTCTTAGATGACAGAAAACGTAAAAGCTGAGGCGCTTTCAACCTGCTGCCAAGCATCCGTCTACCAACAAACTATGTGGCCAGGGCTCATTCGACTACTGGAAGAATCCCAAAAAATAGCTCCTCATTCCCATAAGCCCTTCGACCAAGTAACTTTCTGTAGAGCCTGTGAGAAACCATGCGACGTTACGTACTCTTTATCCTCTTAGTAATTTCCGGCTGCTATATCTTTAAAGAGGGCTTCTCCTTCTTTTACCCAATTTATACCTGGGAAAATGAATACGTTATCCAAGACACCCGCTTTTCCGGTAAGTTTTGCGAATGGCCAGCTAAATCATGCGCCATAGTGTATGACCAAGTAGAATACAAAGTAATTACCGGCGAATGGACTCCGGCGGGGTTAATCATCATGCAAAAGCAGACAAAACGGAGACAAGTTCCATACAACCCTGATACAAACCTTTGCAAAAACCTTTCTATTCCATGTAGCCCAAACTTTGTTCTTACAGCTTTAGAAGAATCTTACCCGTGGGGCCACCGTAAAATCAAAGCTAAGAAAGCTTGGCGCTTTTCCACAGGCGCTAACGTAAAAGTAGCCGTCATAGATACCGGCATCTCTCCCCACGCAGATTTACCACTAGCAACTTGCTTTAACGCAATAACCAAACAAGAAGGAGAATGTTAT
>JACCDR012480005.1_pt1 | contig 19773 bp, 19 predicted proteins | sample 7446431 | NCBI WGS metagenome assembly JACCDR01 (sample SAMN15323443, study PRJNA562643) | freshwater metagenome | isolation source: river surface water | place: USA:Blue River Watershed | collected 2017-08-17 | reverse complement strand
ACCGCAAAGGCCCCGACGATATGGGGCGCGTTTACGGGGTGCAGGCACGACAATGGCGCAGGCCAGATGGCGCGGCGCTCGACCAGCTGCAAAAGGTCGTGGATAACCTGAAAAGCGGCATAGACGACCGTGGCGAGATCATCACCTTTTACAATCCGGGTGAATTTGACCTTGGCTGCCTGCGGCCATGTATGCACACGCATACCTTTTCACTGCTGGGTGACACGCTGCACCTAACCAACTATCAGCGGTCGTGCGATGTGCCGCTTGGGCTGAATTTCAACATGATTCAGTGTTATGTGTTTTTACAGCTGATGGCGCAAATAACCGGACACAAGGCCGGGACTGTTTACCATAAGATTGTGAACGCGCATATCTACGAAGATCAGCTGCCACTGATGCGAGATATTGAGCTGACTCGGGAGCCATTTGAGGCGCCAAAGATGAGTATCACACCAGACATCAAGACACTACGAGACATCGAGGCTTGGGTGACGACGGCTAACTTCGCGGTGGCCGATTACCAACACCACGAGCCTATTCATTATCCGTTTTCGGTGTGATCCCTAATGACAAGCGTAAAGACATCAGCTCCCCTCGCAATGATCGTGGCCTTTGACGAGCGTGGATGCATAGGTCGCGACAATCAACTCCCCTGGCGCTTGCCGGCCGACTTGCGCCATTTTAAAACGCTCACAACTGGCAAGACGGTTGTGATGGGGCGCAAAACGTTTGAGTCTATCGGGCGGCCCCTGCCGAATCGGCATAACTGCGTGATTACCCGCGACCCGAGCTGGAGCGCCGCAGGGGTTGATGTGTGGCGCGACTGGGCTAACGACTTGGCCGTGGCCAGGCGCGACAACAAGGAGATCATGGTCATCGGTGGCGCCGAGATATACCGCTTGCTGTTGCCGCTGGTTGATCAGTTATACGTGACGCGGGTGGCCGCGCGCGTGAAGGATGGGGATGCGTTTTTCCCGGTGGTTGAGTGGAGCCAGTGGCAGCTTGTGCAGAGCGAGACACTGGCGCCGGATGCCGAGAATGGCTTGGTGATGACGTTTGAGGTCTGGGTTAATAAATTGTCATAAATTCGTCACGAGATGCAAGCCTAAACATTCAGGCGACACAAAACGGTTTTTCGATCAAATGTGTTACTTTTAAACCCCATTTTGGTGGTGCGGTGTTACCGCTTTCGGGGTGTTAGCGAGACTTGTGGTAACACAGCAGAAAGCCATTGAATATTGCGCCAACCCCCTCTTAAAATGCGTCGCGCTTAGTAGTCGCCGCCAAGTCCAGTCTTCGTCAGCCTCCTAATCCTGTCATCTTGCCTTAATCGGTAGGGCTGGGAGCTGTTTTGCGGTTGGAACGGCGGACGTTTTAATCATGCATGCGCCCGATTGGGGGGAATATGAAAAAGCAGCGAATGAAAGCTGTAGCCTTGTCTACAGTGATTTCAGCCGGAGCGCTTCTGGCAGGCGCCGCCCAGGCAAATCAGTCAATTAATAGTCTTGTTGCCGTTGGCGATGCCAAGGTAAGTGCCGCCCGCGAATCGCAGGTGCGCATCAATAAAATGCAAGACGAAACCACCGACCTCGTTACGCAGTTCAGCACTGTCAGCAAGCAAATTGACAGCCTGAAAATGTATAACAGTCAAATGGAAACCAAATTGTCCGGTCAGCGCAGCGAGCTTGCTGCTCTTGATGAGGCGATTGCGGGTGTTTCTGTTATTCAACGCGAAATCCCACCGCTGATTGTGCGTATGTTGGATGCCATTGAGCAGTTTGTTCAGTTGGATGCACCCTACAAACGTGAAGTGCGGTTAGATCGCATTGCTAAGCAGCGCGTCAATTTGCAAAAAGCCAATATTTCTGAGGCTGAAAAATTCCGTCAAGTTGTCGAGTTGTACAACATTGAAGCGGAATACGCGCGCAAAATTGATACCTACACAGATACCATTGATTTTAATGGCGCGCCCATTGAAGTGAATGTTTTGGCTGTTGGCCGCGTTGCGCTGATGTTCCAAACCGCTGATCGCAGTGTGACCGGCGCTTGGAATCGCACTACCAAACAATGGGAAGCTCTGCCCGATTCGCCCTATAAAGATTCTGTATTTAACGGCATCCGCATGGCGCAGAAAAAAGCCTCTAACGATATTCTCGCTCTGCCTGTACATGCCCCGGAGGTCGCACAATGAAATCCGTTGTTAAATTTCTCGCTACCGCAGTAGCGGGTGGCGCCTTGATGGCGGCCAGCTCCTTGAGCTTGGCGCAAGATAAAGCGGCTTCGTTAGACGATTTGCTGCGCTTGATGAAAAACAGCCAAGTGGCTGAAAGCGCCGAACATAAAAAACGCGAAGCGGAATTTATGGCGCAAAAGTCTGAGCGCGCCAATTTGTTGGCCCGCGCACAAGGCGAGCTGAATGCCCAAGAGGCGCGTTCATCTCAGCTGGAAGCCGAGTACAACACCAATAAAGAGCTGATTGCGCAAAAACGCAAGCTCAAAGATGACACCCTCGGCTCCTTAAAAGAGTTGTTTGGTCATTTGAGTTCAGCTGCTGACGACTACCGCAACGGCCTTAGCAGCTCCTTGGTGAGTGTGCAGTACCCCGGCCGTGAGCAGTTTGCGCTCGATGTCATCGAGAAGATGAACAGTGAAACCAAGCTGCCAACCGTCGCTGAAATCGAGCGTCTTTTTTATGAAATTCAGTTTGAAACGGTTGAAGCCGGCAAGGTCGTGAAATTCACCACCAATGTTGCCGATGCCACAGGTGCTACCAGCTCACGTGAAGTGGTGCGAATTGGTAACTATGGCGTGGTTTCAAACGGCGAATACCTGTTCTTTGATAAAGGTGCCATCACAGTTCCGACCGCTCAGCCAGCCGGCATGGTGGATGCGGGTGCCGTACAGAGCGCCAGCTCAGGTTTGACGCCAGTTGCAGTGGATCCAACCCTGCCATTGGGCGGCCAAATCATGCAAATCATGATCGATCGCCCCACCTTTATGCAGCGATTGGATCAAGGTGGCTTGGTCGGCTGGATTATCGTTATCGTCTTGGGCGGTATCGGTTTGCTGGTCACCGTTGTTAAATTCATCGGTTTGATGATCACCGGCGCCAAAGTCAACGCTCAGCTGAAGTCTAAAACCGTCAGCACCAATAACCCATTGGGTCGTGTGCTGAAAGTGGCTGAAGACAATCCCCATATCGATGGCGAGACGCTTGAGCTGAAACTGGAAGAAGCTGTGCTGAAAGAGCGCCCCGCGATCGAAAGCTGGCTGAACCTGATCAAAATCGTCTCCATGGTTGCGCCTTTAATGGGCTTGTTGGGTACCGTGACCGGTATGATTCAAACCTTCCAGGCCATTACCGATTTCGGTGCCGGTGATCCCAAACTGATGGCAGGTGGTATCTCTGCTGCATTGGTCACGACAGTGCAAGGTCTTGTGGTCGCGATTCCAACAGTGTTTTTCTACACCATTCTTAGCAGCAAAGCGAAAAGCATTATTCATGTGCTGGATGAGCAAAGCGCTGGTTTGATCGCCGAAAAATCTGAAAACGCTGGCCGTTAAGTTAAAGAGGTCTTTGTCATGAACGCATTGCTCGACGCACTCGGTACCGTGGGTGCTTTCATCGAATCCGGTGGAATTATCCTTCTGGTTATTGCTGCAGTGACGTGCATCATGTGGACCTTAATCTTCGAGCGCCTGTGGTTTTTTAAAGGCACCTTGCCAAAAATTGTTGGTAAAACGGTTAAAGACTGGGATGCGCGCGACGAGCGCACATCCTGGAATGCCCACCAAATACGTACTGCGATGATCTCGCGTGTGAGTTCACAAATTCGCGCGAATATTGACGTCATAGGTACTTTTGTCGCGCTCTGCCCGTTATTTGGTTTGTTGGGTACCGTTGTGGGCATGATTGAGGTGTTTAATGTGCTGGCGACATCCGGCGGTGCCGATGCTAAAGCCATGGCGGGTGGTGTCAAACAGGCGACCATTCCCACTATGGCCGGCATGGTGGCTGCTATTTCGGGTGTCTTTGGCAATACCTTGGTTACGCAGATTGCAAACCGTGAAGGGCAGTTGCTCGAAGATCACATGACCATGGATCATTGATTTAAAGCGCATTGATTTAAAACGCATGGTGGCAGATGCCACTGTGCGGGTGTAAATAGCCAGTTGCACCTGAAGTACTAACAAACCAGCTCGGTTTACACCGAGCTGCACAAGTGAGAAATCCCATGAGCAAACGAAAATCCGATGGCGATGACGATACAGGTGCCATTGACCTGACGCCCATGCTCGACGTGGTTTTTATCATGTTGATCTTCTTTATCGTCACGGCCAACTTTATTAAAGAGCCGGGCGTAGAGGTTGAAAGACCCGATGCCACAACAGCAGATTTTAAAAATGCGAAAATTCTGGTTGCTATCGATAACGACAATAAAGTCTGGATCGATAAAAACGAAATTGATTTGAATTTAGTGAAAGATCAGGTAGAGCTTTTGGTTGCTGAAAACCCCAAAAGCCCGGTCGTGATCCAAGCCGATGGCAAATCGGATATCAAGACACTCAACTTTGTGGCGCAAAAAGCGCGCGAAGCCGGTGTGACTGATATTTCAATCGCTGCGGATAACCAATAAGGAGCCCTTATGGCAAGCATACGTTTTTTGTTTGCAGCGGCTTTCGCTACCGTAGTGACCGCAGCGCTGGTGTTTTTAATGCACCTGCTGATCCAAACGAATATTGAACCGCCTAAGCAAGGTAAAGAATACAAAATTCCCAATATCGTCATGCCCGAGCGTGTGATTGAGACGGAGTTTGACACCTCAAAACCTGAGAGACCGCAAGAGATCGAGGAACCACCACCGGACATGCCTGAGCTTGAGTTTGACGCGCCCGATACCGTGAATGAAGGTGTCAGTATTTCAGGCCCAAAAATCGACAAGCCAACGGTTGAAGGCCCAGGTGGATTAGGCGGTGACGGTGAAATGATCCCGATTACCAAGATCGCGGCCCAGTACCCTTCACGCGCCTCAAGCCGTGGCCTGGAAGGCTACTGTACGGTAGAGTTCACCGTGACGGAAATTGGTACCACTGAAGACATTAAAGTGGCTGATTGCCCCGAAACCGTGTTTGCCAGTGCCTCTATCAAGGCGGCTTCGAAGTTTAAATACAAACCACGCGTCGTTGATGGCGTAGCTGTGAAGGTGCCGGGTGTTCAAAACCGCTTTATCTTCGAGCTGGCTAAAGACGAGAACAAGAAATAATTCAGTAGGTATTGACGATGCGATTAACCAACAGCATTTCTCGTCGCTTAGTGGCTGGGGCGTTTTTGTCTTGCGCGGTTTTTGCGGCTATGGCCCAAGCAGAGACCTTTCCTGGTTGCGAAGGCAAAGTGGAGCAGCCCCGGCGCTTACCGGCGTTAAGCCAGGGCTTGCTTAAAAAGATTGAGCCAGTGGATGCCATGATCAGCCCACTGGAGGACCCGAAAACGGGCGTAGCGCCCAAGCCTAATTACAAAGAAGGCTGGGCACGCTTACAGAAAATCGTGGATAACTGTAAAGAATGTAATCCTTACGAGCAGGCTCAGCTCTACAACCGCGCGGCCTTTACCAATTATTCGTTGGATAACGTTCAAAACGCGATTAAGTATTACGAAAAAGTGGCAGGTCTGACGCCTAATATCCCCTTGTCGCTTGAGCAGCAAACGCTGTTTACGGTCGCGCAGTTAAAAGCGTCAGTCGAGGATTTTAAAGGCTCCATCGCGACCTTTAAAAAGTGGGAAAAAACCTGCCCCAAGGTCATTCCCAATGACTACTGGTACATGCAATCTCAAATTTATTACCAAACAGGTGATAAAGCTAACGCGATCAAGTTTATCGATAAAGCTGTGAAGCAAGTTGAAGCCAAAAGTGAAGTGCCAAAAGAGTCCTGGTACCGCTTGCAAATGGCGCTCTACGTCGATAAAGAAGATTATAAAACCGCAACCACTGTCGCTGAAAAAATCGTGGTGCATTATTCGACCGCTAAAAACGTTAGCCAATTGGCCGGCCTTTATGGCATGACGGGTAATGAAAAAGGCCAGTTGGCGCTGCTGGATGCCCTCAATGTGATGGGTGAATTAAGCCGCGATTCGGAATACCGCAATTTGGCCTCGCTTTATCAATCTTCTGAGGCACCTTATCTGGCCGCTAAAGTGCTTGAGAAGGGCTTGAAAGAGGGCAAAATGGAGCGCAACACCAAAAACCTCGAGTATTTGGGTGCTGCTCTGCGTCAATCGCAAGAAATTAAAAAGTCTATTCCGGTGATGGAGGAAGCGGCGAGCAAGTCAGGCGATGGCAAACTCTATGCGCAACTGTCGGCCATTCATTTGGATGCGGAAAATTACAAAGAAGCCATTGCTAGCGCTAATAAAGCGATAAACAAAGGTGGGCTTAAAAGTGCCGGTGAACCTTACTTTTATCGCGGCAATGCTGAAATGCAGTTAAAAGACTATGGTGCGGCAATTGTTAGCCTGCAACGAGCGGTGAACGATGAGCGTTATGGCAAGTACGCACGCCAATTGCTGGATTACGTTGAAAAAGAGAAAAAACGCGAAGCCGATTTAGCGCAAGCCGAATTGGATGCTAAAGCGGCGCAGGAAGCGGCTGTGAAAGCCATAAAAGGCGAAGGTTAAGCATTCTTCGATCTTTCGGGCGGATAAAAACCCCCATAAAAAAACCGGCTGATGGCCGGTTTTTTTATGGGGGCCTTGCGACCGTCTTATGGTGTGATTTCCAGCGTCCATTCGTAAATCACACTCGCCTCGTCTGGCGGGGTTATGGCCAAGCTCAACACGTCCAGGCCGGGTGTAGTGGGTGCCCTATAGCGTAAGACGTAGGGCCCGGTGGGCCTGTAGGCGTTGCCGAGCGTCCAGCTTTGGGTGCCTGTGAGGGCACCACGACTGGTGCTAAATTCAATAAGGGTACCCTGTGGTAGCGGGTTGCCTTGGCGGCAGCCGGTTTGACCGCTATTTTCAGCCTGAGTATTGCCATCGGAAATATAAAGCCCTTGCGCCACCAGCGTGGTATCCACGGCTATCTGTCTCGGTAGCGTGGCAAAGTCGCCGAGTGCACAGAGTGTTGGCCTGCGCCAATCACTCAGGATCAAGAGCGCGCTGGCCCCTAAATCAATCGCCGAAACCGTGTCATCGCAGTCGGTGGGATGTTGGCAGTCGGCGCCATTCCAGCGTTGATTAGGCAGGTCATAGAGGCTGTTGCTATTGGTATCCACAAAATATTCGCCGGCATCAAAAATGCCATTGTCGTTGGCATCGACAAAAGGCTCACCTTGCTCGTGTTGCTCCGGTAGAAACACATCGCCCGCATCAAACAGGCTGTTACCGTTGTGGTCGATGAAGTTTTCGGTCCCCTTAATGGTGGCGAGGACGGTCACGCGACCATCAGCCGGTTGATGGCCACTGGCCGAAAAGGCAACTTGACACTGACCTTGGCGCGTTTGACAGCTGGGCGAGAGATTGCCCCCTTCTGGACTGAGAAAGTTAATTCGCGTGCCGTCGGGTACCGGATTGCCGGCTTTGTCGGTGGCCACGGCAACCAGGGTTACCAAGTCGCGACTGACGCGGTTAAAGCCGGCTGGGTTGTGCAGATTGGCCGCTAACTCAAAATACCCTTCAGCGCTCAATCCGGAGGCCACCACCAGGCTGGATGCCGTTGCCGTCACGCCGGTTAACACATGCGTTGCCTCAATCGTGATATTGGCCGGGCTGGTGCCGGAGGCAATCTGCACGCTCACCTCGCCTTGCGCATTGGAATAGGCTTGAGTGTTTGTCAGGGCTGCGCCACCCGTAGCGCCAATCAAGCGAAAGGTGACTTCCTCATTGAGGATGGGGTTGTCGTCATAACTGCGCAACCGAAATTTGAGGGTGGCGATTTCACTGCCGCCCGCACCCTTGAGCGCTAGCTGCTCGGGTGTTGTACTCAGCCAGTTCAGTTGAGTGAACGCTTCAGGTTCAATGCTGAGGGACAGTGACTTGGCAAAGGTCGTGCCCGTCCAGTCTCCATCAAATGTGACAAGATCTTCGCCATCACAGCCAGATTTGGCGGTGTATAAGAATTCGTGGGCCGTATCGCTTTGCAGCGACAGGGTGTTGATGCTGGCAGATTGGGCGCGGCTACAGCGTGATGCCACCGCAATTGAGCCATTAGAGGCGATCGCCTCACCAAAAATATCGGTAAACCGAACGCGTAAAATGGTTGAGCCCCGCGTCGGCAATTCAGTGTTATCGGCGCTGAGATGCACAACTATGCCGATGTCGCCCGCCTGGCTTGGCCAGGTAAAGTCGGCAGTGTAGAGCACGGGTTTTGAACTGGTCGAAGAGGACTCGACCGCGATAGAGGATGGCAGTGAACTGTGTGAGACGGCCGTGCTGCTGGCAAGGCTGGCCGAGGTGGAGTCTGCCTCAGAAAGCGACTGGCTGCTGCTTGTCGATAATGGGCCTGGGTTGGCGGCAGTATTGCCGCAGCCTGTCAGCAAGCCGCTTGCCAACAACAGGAGCGACATCGCAGCGCATAGCCCATGACGCAGCGCTAAATGCCTGCCCCAACAGGCGGCTAAGCCAAAGCCGGTTAGACGCCCTGCATAAAAGGTCCTCACAACCGCATGAAAGGTCCTCACAATCATAGTGCCATTCCTCAGTGATGGGTTTTACCCCTGTCTGCTTGTTCAGGCGCAAGCTGTTTTGTCATGCGCAAGCTTATTCCTAGGTATCAACCGCAACGCCTGGGCATCAACCGCAACGTGAACCTAACCTCAGCATGAACATAAACCTGAAGAGTATAGACAGTCGTGCTGAAAGGCCTCGTCTGGCACTCCGAATAGGCTTGGCTAAGCTTGACGGAGAGTGGGCAATAAGGCGGTGGACGATGATCAGTAGCGTAAGGCAAGTGTTGAGTGCGTGTTCTAGCCTGGCGGCGGCGATTTTATGCGCCTCCGTGGTACCGGCGGTGGCGCAGACTGAAGCAGTGCCGCGTTGGACGCGGTTATCGGTCATGGCGTTGGAAGAACGCCCGACCCGGATGGATTCGGAGCCGCTGCGTGACGCGCTTCAGGTCAGGGGCGCAGGGGTGGACGCGAGCATCGCGCTGGCCGGTGGGGTCTATATCTGGGGCGATGGCCGCGATCTGTCGAACGATAGTTTGCGCTATCAGCAGTACAACGTGGGCTTGGGTCTCTGGGCGCCGGTGCCGCGCTTCCCGCATACCCAGGTGACCACAATGATGGGTTACCGTCAGGCCAAAACGGATGCGAAAGCCGCAGTATTGGGCGCCCGCACAACCTATAAAGAAAGTGCCAATTTGGTGGGAATTGGCCTGCGCAGCCGACAATATGCCGCTGTGGAGCTTTCGGCCGAGTTGTACTACCTCAGCTGGGAGCTTAGCGAGCGGGGACTGGGTTCGCGTTTTGGGTTGCAGTATTTCGCGCTCAGCGATTTGGCGTTGGGGGTTTTTTATCAACGCGAGGGCAATAACCAGCGGGCTGGTGTAGGACTTGGGATCTATTTTTAGCATTGCGTTTGAGTGTTGGGAGGCTGGATCCACCTGGGAGATAGCTAATCTGCCGGCCTGATAAGCCGCGCTGAATTTTTTATGATCTTGAGATATAAGCCGATAGGCCGTCATTTCTCATTCGAATTGCGTAGTGTTTCACAGGCTGGAAGGGCACTTTTGTGTGGGTTGCAGACTTTGACCAAGCGCAAGTTTTTGCGCGGTTGCTTTGCTTTAGTATCGCCCTGTGCCCATTGTGAAACCTGAGTAATCGTGATGATGGAAGTGAATAGCCAAACCAGCCCAGTCCCGTCCTCCTCGATCAACCCTGCCAAGCGCGAGCTGGTGTTGCAGTCTGCCAAGCTTATTTTATTGGCCTGCGGGGGGTTGTTTTTAGGTGTTTGCATGAATAACGCCCAAGCGCTTCTCTAGTGCGCTTGAGTGCTTGTTCTTGGGTTTGCTCGTTCTGCAGGCTCACTAACGCCTCTGTTATGCCTGATCCGCGTCTGCCTTAGCGGTTGCTTGTCACCCCTTAAGCCCGCAGCGATCTTGCCGACTCCTTTACGCTGCTATCCGATTCCTCTTCGCCTGATTACCTCTCCGCCGGTATGGTTGTGTGGGGTTGTTTGAACCCTCAGTGTGTTTCTAAGTAGGCACTGCGGGTTACCGCCGTTAGAATGTGCCTCCGGCATCCCTCTCCCTGGCATCAGGGTGCATCGAGTTAGGCATGAGTCATAGTCGTTATCATCACCTTAGTCCAAGCTTTGCCCGCGTGTTCTGGCTTGGCTGCGCAATTCTCAGTCTGCTTTTTGTGGTGTCTTGCGCTCAGCAGGAGCCTCAGATTCAGGTGCCGCAGCCGGTCCCTGAGCCTGTAACTGTTCCCGCGCGGCCCTTTACCGCCGATAGCCTTTATGCATTGCTGCTTGCCGAGTTTGCCGGCGGGCGTGATCGGTTGGATGTCATGCTGAGCCAGTACGTAGAGCAGGCGCAGGCGACGCAGGATTTGGGTGTAATCATGCGAGCGACTCAGCTTGCCGGTTATGTACGCCAGCCGGCGCAGGTGTTGGCTATGTCGGGCTTGTGGATCAACCAAGTACCCGAAAACCCAGACCCACACTATCTGCGCATGGCGGCCCTGGCCGACCTGTTGCGTTTTGATGAGGCGCGTCAGGAAGGTGAGTGGTTGATTGCCCGAGGCCAGTCTCAACATGGGCTGGATGCCTTAGCCGTCCGCTTGGCGCAGCAGCCTCTGCCCTCGCGAGACTTTCGGCCTTGGGTGACGCACTATGAGGGGTTAGCGGAGCGCTACCCGCTTGATGCCAAAGTGTGGTTTGGGCTCAGTGTGCTGCAAGAGCAAGCGCGCGACGAAAAATCCGCCATGGCTGCCGCCTTGAAATCCAAACAACTTGATCCCGCTTACGAGCAGGCCTGGGTTCAGGAGTTGCGCCTGTTGGAGCAGCAAAAAAGCCCGGAATGGCTGCCGCGCCTTGCGAGCGCTGTGGCGGCCTTTCCGGAAAACCCGCGCCTGCGCCTCCAGTGGGCCCGCCATCTTGCACAAACCGACTTGCCAGCCGCTGCACTGCAGTTCACCGAGTTGCTTAAACGATCGCCCGACGATGGCAATATTCAGCTGGCTCTGGCACTGATTCATTACGAGCAACAATCCTGGGAGCCGGCTAAAACACATTTTCATGCCTTGATCGACAAACCGGTACAGGCCAGTACAGCGCTCTATTATCTTGGCCAGATTGCCAGGCAGCAGAATCAGCCGGCGCAAGCGCTGTCGTATTATCTGCAAGTGCCGCCTAGCAAGGAGTTTTTACCTGCCCTGTCTAAGGCGGTGATCCTTTACGGTGAACTGGGCCAATCGCACAAAATCAAACCCTTGCTGAATGGCCACCGTCTGACGGCAGCTGAGGAGCATCAAGAGGGCTTGGCTGCGCTCTTGGCGCAACACGAGGAGGATCAGGGTAATGTCGATGCTGCCATAGCGACCTTGTCAACGGGTTTGGAACAATTCCCGAGGTCGCGTACGCTGCGTTATACCCGCGCCATGCTCTTTGCGGGTGCAGGGCAGTTGGCGCCCGCTATTGCGGATCTCGAAATGTTATTGGGTTTCTACCCGGAAGATCCGGACATCTTAAATGCATTGGGATACATTTTTGCTGACGCCAACCTGCGCCTGGCCGAAGCAGACCGTTTGATCGAAAAAGCCTTGGCGCTGGAACCCAATAACCCGGCAACCCTCGACAGTATGGGCTGGTTACGTTACCGACAAGGCCGTCATGCGGAGGCCATCAAGTGGTTGTCGCAGGCGCTTGCGGCCATGCCCAATGATGAAATCGCTGCCCACTTGGGTGAGGTGTTATGGGTGTCTGGCGATCAGGCGCGCGCCAAGTCGGTGTGGGGTCAAGGTCTGCAAACATCGCCTGATAGCCCTTTTATTCGCGCAACCCTCAAGCGGTTTGATTTAAGCCCGGCGGAGATTGCTGGGGGTAACGAGTGAGCTTGATCAACCCAATGCAAAAACCCGCAGGGGGCATGTTTCGGCGCCGAGCCTGTGCCCTGCTGTTGTCGGTCATGGTGTCGGTGGTGATGTCTGGGTGCCAGACCTTTAGCGGGCAGCCTAAGGTGCCGGTTGCGGATAAAGCGCCGACAGAGCAGGCACTGGCCCAGCGGGCAGCCTTGTCACGCCTTGCGCGTTGGCAGGCGCAAGGCAAATTAAAAGTCGTCGTTAAGGCTGGACGGGAATTCGCCTCGTTTGATTGGCAGCAATCTAAGCACAATTACGCCATTAACTTTTTTGGCCCGCTCGGTTATGGGTCCAGCTGGCTGAAAAGAACGTCCAAAGGTGTCACCCTCGAGAGCCCAGGTCATCCGGTTCGGTTTGCTGCGACGCCCGAGGCCCTGTTGCAGCAAACGGTGGGTTGGCAGGCTCCCATCAGTGAGCTGCAATATTGGATCAAAGGTTTACCGGCTCCAGTGGGCCAAGTGATTTCGGCGACAACGGACCCGAACGGGGTCTATACCGGCTTTGTGCAAAGTGGTTGGCAGCTGACGTTGAGTGGTCACCGGCTGGAGTCGGGTGTTTGGTTGCCGGGGCGTTTGGTGGCTGAGCGCCAAGGAGTCGTGGTCACATTGGTGATTACCCGCTGGGTGCTGCCCTAAACTGGCTTATCGCCTTTTACCTACCTGGCAGGATCTCTCTCAATATGCGTGATCTACCCGCTTCTGGCCTTTTGGTTTTGCCAAGCCCGGCAAAGGTCAATCTGTTTTTACATATCACTGGGCGCAGGCCGGATGGCTACCATCTTCTGCAAACGGCTTTTCAGTTGCTGGATTATGGTGACAGCCTTCGGTTTGAGCGGATTGCCGGCGACGCCATTGACCTCTGGCCAGACTTGGCCGGCGTCCCCGCTCAACACAATTTAATCTACCGCGCAGCACTGGCCTTGCGCGCTGCGACTGGTTGCTGTGCGGGCGCGCGTATTCACCTTGATAAACGATTACCGATGGGTGGCGGTATTGGGGGGGGCAGTTCAAATGCTGCCACCACACTCTTGGCGCTCAATGCTTTGTGGGAAACCGGGCTGAGTTTGGCGCAGTTGGCCGATATTGGCATGCAGCTGGGTGCCGATGTGCCGGTGTTTGTTTGGGGGCGTAGCGCCTGGGCGGAAGGGGTCGGCGAGCTGTTGCAGCCCCTTGCGCTGCCTGAACGTTGGTACCTGGTAATACGCCCAAATGTTGCCATATCGACTGCTGAGATTTTTGCACAAAAAGATTTGACAAGAGATAGCCCGCTCATTAAAGTGGCGGCCTTCCTTGAGGGGGGGGGTCGAAATGACTGCCAAAGCGTTGTTTTACAGCGCTATCCTGAAGTGAAGCAAGCGGTTGATTGGCTCAGTCACTATGGTGATGCAAAGCTTACCGGGACTGGCTCTTGTGTCTTTGCCAGTTTTTCGAGTGAAGCAGAAGCAAAGTCCGTATTGGCTGAACAGCCTAGGCATCTGGAAGGCAAGCCAGTGTATTTTGAAGGGTTTGTAGCCAAGGGTGTAAATCAATCACCGCTACATACGGCCCTCAGTGCCAAAGGCTATCGAGTCGTTGAGAGATAGCAGCAGAGCTAACCGTTACAGGGGTATCGCCAAGTGGTAAGGCAGCGGGTTTTGATCCCGCCATTCGTTGGTTCGAATCCAGCTACCCCTGCCATCCTTCTCTTAATTTCTGCCATATTCCGCCTGAGATTGTGCTTGAGGTGGTTTTTTGCATTTCTGTTGTGTGTGAAAACTGTTATGTGTGAAAACGATTGTGCAATCGAAAAGTATTGTGCAATCGGCAGGTGTTGCGCCATCAAAAACGATGTGTGATTGCGCAAAAATACCGCTGGCAGCGCGGCTAGTGTGTTTGGCCGATAAAAAAATCGTGTGGCGATGCAGGTGATCTCGTGCCCGACTTAATGGTCTTTTCTGGCAATTCCAATCCCGGGTTGGCGCAAAAAATTGTGGCACAACTGGGCATTCCGTTGGGTGATGCGACGGTATCGCAGTTTTCAGATGGCGAAATTTCCGTCGAAATTAACGAAAATGTGCGAGGTCGTGATGTTTTTATTGTGCAGTCGACCTGCGTCCCCACGAATGACAACTTGATGGAGTTGTTGTTTATGACCGATGCGCTTCATCGCGCCTCGGCAGGCCGTATAACGGCCGTTATCCCCTATTTTGGCTACGCGCGTCAGGATCGCCGGGTGCGTTCGGCCCGTGTCCCCATTAGCGCGCGTCTGGTGGCCGATATGATGGCTACTGCCGGTGTCGACCGTGTGCTCACAGTGGATTTACACTCCGAGCAAATTCAGGGCTTTTTTGATATTCCGGTCGATAACGTCTACGGTTCTTCCGTGTTACTCAACGACATTGAGCAGCAGGGTTTTGACAAGCTGACGGTCGTCTCCCCCGATATTGGGGGTGTTGTGCGCGCGCGGGCTGTGGCCAAAGAGTTGGGGGTGGATTTGGCGATTATTGACAAGCGTCGCCCCAAGGCCAATGTGGCAGAAGTGATGAATATTATCGGTGAGGTTGAGGACCGTATTTGTATTTTGGTTGACGATATGGTCGATACCGCCGGCACCCTGTGTAATGCGGCCAATGCCTTAAAAGATCAGGGTGCAAGCCAAGTGGTGGCCTATGCAACCCACCCCATTTTGTCGGGCCCGGCTATTGAGCGCCTGCAAGAGTCGGCGCTCGATTGTTTAGTGGTTACCGATTCCATTCCCTTGCCTGCGCGAGCATTGGATACCGGAAAATTACGCCAGCTGACGATGGCGCCCATGCTGGCGGAAGCCATGCGCCGCATCAGCAATGAAGAATCCTTGAGCGCGATGTTTCGCTAGAGGTTAATGACGCGGGCCGCGAGCCCACGGTTTCGCGCAGGTCGCATGCGCGAAATAAACACGCGATGCCTCTCGGCATCCAAAACGGGTGAAAACCCCTTAGCAATCAAGCAGGTATAATCCTGCAACGGAGTTATCCAGATGTCAGTTGAAAATTTTACACTCGAAGCCAGTGCACGCGATGTTTCAGGGAAAGGTGCGAGCCGCCGCCTGCGTCGTGAGCAAGGCTTGGTTCCGGCCATCGTATACGGTGGCGACAAGGCACCTGTCAATGTATCGGTCATGCATAAAGAGCTGGTTAAGCACCTCGAAAACGAAGCTTTTTACTCGCATATCATTACGCTAAATATTGGCGGTCAAGCTGAAAGCGTTATTCTGAAAGATCTGCAACGCCATCCTGCTAAAGCTTTTGTGTTGCACGCAGACTTTTTGCGCGTGTCGGCTTCCACCAAAATTACTGTCAGCGTTCCGCTGCACTTCATTAATGAAGCGGCTTGCGTCGGTGTGAAAATGGGTGGCGGTTTAATTAACCACCTCTTGACGCAATTGGAAATCAGCTGCTTGCCCAGTGCACTGCCTGAGTACATTGAAGTGGATATGGCCGAAATGGACGTTGGCCAAACCCTGCACATTTCTGACCTCAAATTGCCAGCGGGTGTCACGTCTGTTGCCTTGGCTCACGGCACTGAGCATGACTTGCCAGTTGTTGCGGTGAACAAAGCCAAAGGCGGCGACGATACCGCTGCTTAAGTTGTGCGAGCTGACGTGTGAAAACGCCGATTCAGCTCATTGTGGGCCTGGGCAATCCAGGCCCCGATTATGCGCGAACCCGTCACAACGCCGGGCAAGATTTTCTGGAAGCCTTTGCCGAGAAGCAAAATCTGCGCTGGCAGGCGGCGCCTAAATTTTTTGGGCAAATTGCTACGTTTCAGCGTGATCAGCAGTGGATTCGGCTATTAATCCCGACTACCTATATGAATCGCAGTGGCCAAGCGGTCGCCGCTATTCTCCATTTTTATAAAATCCCGTCAGCCGCCATGCTGGTCGTTCATGACGAGCTGGACTTGGCGCCAGGCATAGCGCGTCTCAAGTGGGCGGGCGGCCATGGCGGCCATAATGGGTTGCGAGATATTATCAGCGCCTGCTCGCCCGACTTTTCCCGCTTGCGCTTAGGCATAGGCCACCCGGGCGATGCCAGACAAGTCGCTGATTTTGTCCTGAAAAAAGCCCCACAAGCAGAAGCCCAATTAACCGAGCAAGCGCAAGTGCGCGCGCAATCGGTAATGCCTGCACTCTTTGACGGCGACTGGGATAAGGCGCAGCGTGAGCTGCACGGCCCAACCTGATGCCGCCTTCGCGGCACGCCACTTATTTTGACCAGATCACAAGGTATCCATCATGGGATTTAAATGCGGAATCGTCGGCTTACCCAATGTCGGCAAATCCACACTGTTTAATGCGTTGACACAGTCGGGTATCGCAGCGGAAAACTTCCCGTTTTGCACCATCGAACCCAATGCGGGTGTGGTGGCCGTGCCCGATCCCAGGCTTGATAAGCTTGCAGCGATTGTCAACCCTGAGCGCGTGGTCGCGACTGTTATGGAGTTTGTGGATATCGCCGGCTTGGTTGCGGGCGCTTCCAAGGGTGAGGGCCTCGGCAATAAATTTTTGGCCAATATCCGCGAAACAGACGCAATCGCCCATGTGGTACGTTGTTTTGATGATGACAATGTTATCCACGTAGCCAATCGCGTTAACCCGGTTGCCGATATTGAAGTGATTAATACCGAGTTGGCGTTGGCCGATTTAGACGCGGTCGATAAAGCATTAAATCGTTACGCCAAGGCTGCTAAAGGCCAAGATAAACATGCGATGGCGATGAAAACCGTCATTGAAAAAATACAACCCCACTTAAACGAGGCCAAGCCACTGCGCGCCTTCAGTTTAACGGCAGATGAAAAAGCCTTGTTAAAAGAGCTCAATTTATTAACACTCAAACCCACAATGTATATTGCCAATGTCGCTGAAGACGGCTTTGACAATAACCCGCATCTCGATGCTGTGCGTGCTATAGCAGAGTTTGAAAAATCCATTGTCGTGCCGATTTGCAACAAATTGGAAGCCGATATTGCCGAATTAGATGGCGACGAAAAAACCGAGTTTTTAGCTGAAATGGGCATGACGGAACCCGGTCTCAATCGCGTAATTCGCGCAGGCTATTCACTTCTCGGTTTGCAAACGTACTTTACAGCAGGTGTTAAAGAAGTGAGGGCCTGGACTGTGCGCATCGGCGCCAGTGCGCCACAAGCCGCCGGCGTTATTCACACTGATTTTGAAAAAGGTTTTATTCGTGCCGAAACTATCGCTTACGACGATTTTGTTCAGTGCAATGGCGAACAGGGTGCAAAAAATACCGGCAAATGTCGCAAAGAGGGCAAAGACTACATTGTTCAAGATGGCGATGTGATGCACTTTCTTTTTAATGTGTAGCCTGAACAATTAATACCCCTGGTCGGCCAAGCCCAGCCGACTTTGCCGAAAGGCCATCGCCGCAAGGGATTGCGGTGTGCGTTACGTGAAAGTATTTATCGCGCCTCCTGGTGAATCTGTGTGTCTGCTGGTGAAGTCAGCATAGCGGTCGCCACGTTCTAATCTCTCGTGCCCCAGCAGCTTCTAAAAATCACCAGCGTGAGAAGCTTGCCGCCATTAACCCCCCTCTACTCTTATCTCTGCACCCGATAGTGGCGCTGCCTGAGTCTCAAAATTACCGCTTGGGGCGTCAAAAAAATTATTTGCGCGCCATAAATTTATCGTCAATGCGCATGCATTATAGGATTTCTAAAAAGTTCCGCTTTTTATGCTATATATTTACTGCCTATTGAAAATGAGCGGCTTTATTTTTATCGCTATGGCTTTATTGTTATGGCTTTTAAGTGCTTTAGGCAACCGACGCAATATTGATTCTAATTCGGCCACACTACTAAATTTCGATAAGGTAAAAAAATGGTCAATTTCTCGCGTGTAGCCTGGCTATGCATTCTATTTTGTTTTAGTGGCCAAGTTTTGGCTCAGGATATCTCTGGCTTCATTACTATCGGTGCGGGTGAAGTAAAGCCCAGAAAGGAAGGTAATGCTGGTGGTGTGGCATACCAGGCAGCGTACAACGACTACAATAAAGATTTTCAGTTCGAAAGTTTGAGCTTAGCCGGCTTGCAAATATCGCAAGACATCGATGAAAGCTCAAGCGTGACTTTGCAGTTTTTGGCTAAAGGAAACAAGAAGTTTGCGCCAGAAGTCGCTTGGGCTTATTACAAAAGGCGGATTGGTAATAACAGAGATCTATTGTTGGGTCGTTTCTCGTCTCCTTTTTATATTTCTTCGGCCAGTATCAATGTCGGTTACTCCTACCAATGGATAAAGCCACCGATTGAAGCGCATCGAGTCCCGATTGAGTCGATTACTGGCGCCAAGCTCACCCAGCGTTTAAGTTTGCCCGTGGGTCATTTAAATGCCGAAATGTATTACGGTACCGGGGAAGAGAAATCTTTACGCGCCCACACTATGAAGGGCGCGACGATTACTTACAGCTACGACTGGTTAACGTTGCGCGCAATGAAATCTGTGTGGGATATGAGTTGGCTCTACCATCCTATTTTTGGTCCAACCACGCCAGTAACTGGTGGCCAGAGAGTCGATTATGATTTCGAGTCTGCTGGGGCCACCTTTGATTTCCAAAATTTGTTTATTCAATCAGAGTTTATGACGCTGGATGCTGTTAATTTTACAGATATAGGGTTTGGCTATGATGCGTATTATGTAATGCTCGGTTATCGATTCGGATCCATAACACCAAGCATTACCTATACCGATTACTTGAGATCAGTTGATGAGGAATTTTATCCGGAGTTTAACGAGTTTAGACGTGCTTCGTTTGAAGAAAACTCACTCAAGATAGGTCTTCGTTGGGATATGCCCTCTGGTCCAGCGTTGAAGTTTGAATATACCGATGCAAACGCTAAAAATATTGTGCCGCCGCCAGGGCGACGTTTTCCTGAGCTTGATGTGGCAGTTTATGCCATTTCGCTTGATGTTACATTTTAGAGGGCCGAAGAAATGAAAATATTAATCCTGGCCTTGGTGTTATTTTCTGGCAATGTATTTGCCGGTGGTTTTGTTGTGGTGCACCTGAAAAATGCTGCAGACATATCTGAATCTGATATTAGGGCGATGTTTTTATCTAAGACAACCAGTTTTAGAGATGGCGAGCCTGTTATTTTAATTAACAAAAAGCCCGAAGATAGTGTTCGATTACAATTTCAAAAGGATGTTATTCAGCGCTCCCCTGCGCAAGTTAAAGCCTACTGGAGTAAGCTGGTTTTTACTGGCATGGCGAATTACCCAAAAGAAGTTGACAGCAATGATGATGTTATTCAGCTTGTTTCACGCAATCAAAATGCGATTGGGTATATTGATTCCGAATCAATGACAGATGAGGTTGCGAAAAAAATCCGCGTGGTTCATGAATTTTAATATGAGCCCTTTTGCATTTTCTACAAACGAAACGACCTGAGTGCAAGCGGCAAGGCTTCAGCTTTAGCCGCTTTTTTACTTATGGCCTTCACGATGCTTAGTAAGCATCCAGCCAGCCACACCGTCATCCTATGAGTCGCCTGCGTAAACTAATGCCTTTTTCAGCAAAAGGCATATCCCATGAAACGAAGAATACAAGCACACTGGCGAGCATTGCTCGACGAGCAGGCGCAATCAGGGCTCAGTACGGTCAAACTCTGCCGGCGGCGCGGTATCAAGGATAACTAGCGCAGTCTGCGTAAACACAGCCTT
>JACCDR011738113.1_pt1 | contig 19773 bp, 23 predicted proteins | sample 7446431 | NCBI WGS metagenome assembly JACCDR01 (sample SAMN15323443, study PRJNA562643) | freshwater metagenome | isolation source: river surface water | place: USA:Blue River Watershed | collected 2017-08-17 | reverse complement strand
TGTAGGAGTAGAGAGGCGTTACAGGCACACCGCGTCCGTGGTTGATTTTTACTTCGATATGGCTAGTCGTCTCTGTGATCGCCTGTACTAACGAATTAGGCGCGGGATTCCATTGGCCTTGTCCGTCCTTGACGTAGCCGATTACGGGACCGTTGCCTGTCTGGTAGAACCAGATTTCCTGATTCTTGGCAAAGTCTGAGATCCGGAGTGCTTCAACTTCCAATTGAGCCAACCGAGAGAGGGCATTCCCTAGGCTAGTTTGAATGGAGCTGATGTTTTGCGTATGACCGGAAACCGTTGTCCCAAGCGCTTGAATCTCAGCCGATAGCGCGGAAATTTGACTACTGAGACTGGTGTTCAGGTCTTGGACGACTTGTTCTAGCGCGTCCAGGTCTTGAGAAATCTGAGGAATCGACAGAATTGCGTTTTTGAGCGCGGGAATGAGTTGGAATTCGCCTTGAGAATCAACGACAAAATCCGCCGCAGAAAACCGGAAATTAATACTTTTGTTCACCTGGGAAACTGTAATCGGTCCCAAGCCTACGTATTCGTCGGTGTAAGGAACCTCTACGGCTTGGAATTGATAGGTTGCTTCATTCATGTCAACGATCGCAAACTGCCGACCGCGACGGCTCGCACTGGCAACCGCGACAAACTCGGTGTAGTAGCCCAATCCAGAACCGAATAATTCCTCATTCAGGCTGTCCAATGTCCCATCGGTCTTCAGTTGATAAAGCCCGGTTTCGGCCATGTTGGGAGAGATGATCAGTAGGCAAGATTGCGCCGCATCGTCAATATTTCCGCTATCGGATGCGGTTAGACCCAAGGTCGGCACAAGTGCCAGGGCTTCCGCCAAAGTGCCCAAGACAAAATCCTTAACCGCGACACCGCCTAAGCGTTCTTCTGGCTGTGGCAACCCGGCCAAAGCTGCGGCGATCGCGTCACTAACCTGGGTTCCGTTGAATAGGTTCGCGTTTTGAGCTGCGGTGGTGAACATCGAACCGAATTGAGTCGTTTGAACATAGTTCGTCAGACCTGCAATCAGATTCTGAACGTCGGTCACCACGGGCGTGAGCTGATCCATCCGCACCGCGTCGCGTGGGTCCACACCTGCTGCGAGGTTGGTTCCCTTGTAGTCGTTAAAGTCGATCGCTTCAGTAATAAAAGGCATGGGTTTAGGTTGGGTTAGGTGAAATATCCCCATTGCGGGGCGAGTTGTTTTAGAAGTTCGTCAGTTGAGTCTTTTTCTTCACCGACGTACTGCCAGAGGTCCAGCTCAACTTCTTTGAGCCATTTGGGAATGCGGAACTCTAAGCGGTAGGCATGGCCAAAGTCAGGAAGGATGATGAGTTGATAATCATTCAACGGAACTCGCTCCGTTTTGAGATTGGCCTCTAGGAACGGGTAAGAGACGCCAGAAATATAGAGCTTTGGGATCAACCAACCCGCCGTGGTCCAGTGGCCTAGGGCATCTGCGCTCGCGCCTCCAACGACTAAAATCCGCCGCTCTGCTAAAACTGGGAGGGTTTGAGCTGGAATAGGCGCATATTTCTTGTCGCCATCAAGACGGAGTGCGGTCCAGCGATTCCCATAAAGCTGTTGCCAATTCTGGTTATTCCCTAGCTGTACGAGAAGTTTGCCCATTCAGGAGTTCCCGGAAGGATGAGATCCACGTCCTCGAACACTTCCCCTCTATTTGTTAGCGCCTCTACGTTGTCATCCACGATTTCCCAGTATTCGCACGGGTCTACACCGTAGCTTTCCAGGAAATCACTGAAGGAATCGCTATCCATTTCACCACGGAGAAAATCTTCGAGCTTTCGCTGAAAATCTGATAGCCGTCTAAATTCGGCATCAATATCCTCGCTACTGTGGTCGGTGGATAGGTCTAAATCAAGGAGAAAGGGTTCGAGTACGTGCATTACATCCGCTCATCTAGGAAGGAAACCTTATAGCCATCACCGATCGCAGCCTTGATCACGTTTTGCGCTTCAAGTTGTTTTTCGGTTGCCGAAACCTTCCCAAAAGGTGCGGATAGTGAAGTGCTGTTGTATTTCAGATACTTCAATCCGGTTAGCTTGGAGGTTGTTACGGTTCCGCTAGAATCCTTCGTCCGGCGAACTACGCGAGCGGCCTTAAATCCGGTGAGTTTAACGCTCACGTCACTACTCGCAATCGTGGGTAAGGTTCTGCTTCCGATCGAGCCGCTTAGAGCATTCCATGCAGGCTCTAGAGCCGAAACGCGAACATAGATGTCATTGGGGAATTCGGCATTGAAAGGCTCGATATAGAGAGTCTTGCTATTCGGTCGGTTGCCCTTCGTACCGATATTTTCACCTTGGCCCATGCCTTTTAATCGGTCTAAATATTTTGTCTTGGCGACTTCCCCACGGGCACCCGTGAGGACTTGAGAAAAGCGTCTACGTGCCATTTTTTACCTGCCTGAGTTCGATCGTGTAAACCCAGTTTAGGCAACAGTTTCAGGCATTGTGGATTCCTGGAAACCCTAAAGGTTTCCCCGCAGTGTCAATCTTTACGGTTTTTCCAAGGTCTCTCGGTAATATCTCCCAGAGTGATCGAAAAGGATGAGAGGCTTAGGCAGTCCTTCTACGTGTAATTCCGCGTGCTGAAAACGAACATCGGCTATGGGGCGTTTACGGAATTTCTTGTATGTTTTTCCCAGGATTGTACGGTTGCCTGGATTGGTCGGATATCGCGCAACAGCGTTGACCGCTTCATTTTTGTTGAGGTAGTCCCAGTTTGGAGTATGAGACTGGAGATCTAAGACTTGCTCTATAACTCGCTTGGCTTCACTCTCAGACCGCGCCAAAATTTTCAAGCGATAGCCGCGCTTGATTTCTGTATACGAGTAGGATTCTTTCCCCTTCCTCCAAACGAATCCCGAGCCTGTCCCAAATGCGGTTTTACACTTCACTGCGAGCGCTTTTGCATTGGCCATGGTTAGGGTCTCGGTTGTCTCGCTCATCAGTCGAATTCCAATCTCTCCGGCGATCGGGTCATATCCAGGTTCCACATCTTCGCGATCCTCCAAAAAGAACAGCTTGATTTGTGGATGTCCAACGACTCGATCGGCGTTACCTGAAATGGGAAGGGTATACATCGGGGGATGAAAGTCACGAGCCTTCCCGCAATTGATGTAGAACAAAAACATTCTCAGCACGGTCATGGTGCTGGTGTCGTTTTCCTTCATCATGCAAGCCTGTCTCATTGATGCTTTTGGCGTTGCAACACTGTCGATTTCGGTGCTCTTAAACCATCTAGAAACCTCCTTATTGTGAACCCGTCTAAGTTGGTCTTGAAGATGTTCCCATTCACTGAAATTTTCGGGTAATGGCATTGTTAGTCATCCTTATCTAAATCCTTGTCTTCTGTTTCTTTCCCCTTGCTTGCTTCCGCTCCAATGCGTTTCAATTCCGCGATCGGGTCGTTGGCAATAGCGGTGATTGGGGTTGCTTCTTTGAGTTGCTTATCGAAATTCTCCTTTTGTTCTTTGAGGTTTTCGGATTCTTCTTTCATGTCTAAGGATTCCCCGGCTACGGATTCGATAGAACTGAATTTATCGTCCATGTTCTCGACACCCATTCGATATTTGTCGAGGGCAACATCAAATTTGTTCTTTGAACCTACGCTTTCACTCATCCATGGGTAGGCGTTATCACCCACAACGCCAAAGCGCTTGAGGGCATTCCCGATTCTTCCCGTATTCTGTGCGGTCCACTCTGCGATCGATCGGGCACTATCCATCATGGATCGAACGTTCATCAACATCATGGATGCACTGCTATAAATTGAGCTGTACTTTTTCCATGTGATTTTGGTTCCTGTCCACAGTTCTTTCCCTAGTGCTTCCTCCATAAATTTATTGAATTCTTTCCCAACAATTTCATTAACATCGATCAGCTCCTGGTCTTTGTCGATGACACCGGAAATCCTTCCGATCGCATTGATGACCGCGCTTGTAGCATCGCCCGCCGTCGTGGCTAGATTGCGGGAAAGCATAATCATGTTATGAACGCTTGCGATCGTGCTTAGGGTATTGAGTACGCGAATAATGAGAGATGTTTTCTGGATTTTTTCAATCCCTTTTCTAATTTCGAATAGTTGCTCAAACATGAGCTTTGTAGGGTCAACCATTTTTTCGTGAACCTGCAAGGCTTTCTGTTGTTCAACGCGGGCAACGCCAAACACCATCACCGGAACTTTTACGTTAACGGCTTCGGTTTCGTCTTCCTTGTATCGACAGGTCGGAGTAGGCGGATCTCCAGAACCTGACCCACTCCCTGACCCAGTACCAGGGGACGGGCTACCGCTCGGACTCCCAGACGGATCGGCTCCACCTTTAAAGCGCGTAGAGGTACTACTTCCACTAGAACTCCCAGACCCAAATCCAGAACTCCCAGACGGGGCAGCACCGCCGATCGGCTCCGGGCCTGGGTTTCCTTTTGGATTTCGCCACGGTTGAGGGGATGGGGATGGGCGAGGGACAGACGGGGCAAGGGGATTCATCGGGGCGAGGGGACTAAATCCGGGGGCGCGATCGGGGGATGGCGTAGCCCCTTTGGGGACGTTCTCGGGGGACAATGCAGGGCGCGACAAGCCCTCACCATCAGGAGATGGGGCTGAACTGCCTAGAGGGGAAGCGCTAGGGCTTGGGGAGACATTAGGCGCGGGGGAATTCCCTGGATCTGCTCCAGATGTGGGCGCGGTTGATGGACGCGGGGGCGCTTCCCACACGACGGAAGGAGGACGCCCTTCACTAAATTCTGTTGGAGTGAATGACACAACTGTCCATCCTGCTCCCTGATTGTGGATGGTTGTTCCTTCCTCTCCCCAATCGGCAACCTTCTGCCCATCCATGTAGAGAGCTTGATTATGGCCTTCCCGCCTGGTTTCAGGCAAAATTCCAGGGGGACCTTCCCAAGACGCATAGCTGGGAACATACCATGAGGGCACATTAATGCCGAGAGAAGCTATTCGATAGGTCCCTCTAACAACAGTTGGGGAACTGCCAGGATCGATCGCACCTCCAGGACTGTCAGGAGAAAACGGGTTTCCAGGGAGGTCGGGGGCGATCGGTGCAAATGGGTCAAAGTTTGGACGCGGTGGGAATGAAGGCTCCCCATTTTCTGGATTGTTCCAAGGTTGGTTAGGGTCGGACGCTTTGAACCAATCAGGATTTAATTGACCGCCAATCTTCCCAGCTGCGCCCGCTACGCCACTAGCTCCGCTTCCGATTCCCCCTTCTCCGATCGGATCTGGGCCACCGCCTAACCAGTTGGGTAAGGGAATTCGCCCACCACCGGTGATTAAGTCTCGATCAAGTTGCCTTCTGGCTTCATATCGCGCGTCTGCCTGCTGTTGAGGACTCAGGCGATCGTAGTTTGCCTTACCTCCTACGTTCTCAATCGCCCGCTGCTCTGCCTCAATCCGGTAGCGATCGGCCAATGTGCCGCCAATATCCCCAACAATCTGCCCACCCGCGCCAGAACCAACAGAATTACTCCACCCACCCGGCCCGCGCCAAGTCCTAGGAGCTTGCGACGGTGCATAGTTTGAACTTCCAGGGGATGGGCGAGCGGGAGTCCCATTCCCTCGTGGGTTGACGGGTTGATTAATGCCACTCAAACCACCCGTCTTGACTATTTTCCCTCCAGTCTCAGAGCTTCCCCCCCAAGGCGTCGCGGGTATTGGTCTATCTTTTGTCAGGACAGGTGAACCTGTTGGATTTGATTTGCCTTGAGAATGGTAGTTTCCTGTTGGGGATGGAGAGTAGGCACCCGTGCCCGCAGGTCTAGACCCAGAGCCAGACGGCGCAAAAGTTCGATCGTTGCGCCCAGAAATGGTGTCAGATGATGCGTTTCCATTCCCCATCCCAGACGGCAGCCGATCAAGATCCCGACTGGACACGGGATTCCAAGGCAGAACTGCATCTCTTTGCCGTTCTAACCTTGCTTGTTCTCGTCGTTTCGCTTCCAGTTTGATTTGATTCGATCGATCTTGAACATATTGATCGTAAGGGTCCGTAGAACTGCCAGACCCATAAGCTGAATCCCTTTGCTGTTCAAGCCTTGCCTGTTCTCGTCGGTTCGCTTCCAGTTTGATTTGCTCAGACCTTTTTTGAACGTATTGGTCATAAGGGTCTGTAGAATTGCCTGCCCCATAAGCGTCATCCCTTTGCCGTTCAAGCCTTGCTTGTTCTCGTCGTTTCGCTTCTAACTTGATTTGGGCGTCGCGGGCGTTCACTGTATCAGAGTAAGCAGAATCAACCTGTTTGATATAGGCATTCCACTGACTCCGAGCATCAGCGAGTGAAAGCCTACCAGCACTAACCTCTCTAGACAGATAGTTATTAAAATCAACGGCATCAGACATACAAAAAAGCGCCCTTCAAGAGCGCGACAGTAGGGAGAATTTCTAACAGGATTGGGCTACGCAGCCTTAAAGCTTGCTGCAACAGTTGTTTCTGTTATCGGTTGGGCGAATTGCCAGAATTTTTTAGTTCGATCCGAATAGACGGCCCGGTCCATTGGAATACTTAAGCGAATTGCAACCCGCAAATTATTAGAGGTGTCAACAAAGATGGGCGCTTGTGCAACTCGCTCGGGCCTTGCGCCTTCCACCTCGATAACCTCACGAGCGCCGCATGATTGCTCCATTGCCGTCCCTAACCAAACGGCCAATTTTTCATAGGTGTTGATGTCGTCTGGGATGTCCGTTTTCGCAAATAACATAGAGATTTGAAGATAATTGGCTATAGAACAAAAATACCCTAGAAATAATTCCAGGGCTACATATTTGCTATTTCTTGTGAGTCCTAACGCCGATCGCGCTCAAGGCGATAAATCGCGTATTGCCATCTTTCCTCCTCTGTAGCTCCCACACCACAGGACGCGAGCCTATGAGCTGTTCCCAAATCACCCGCGCACATTGCATAAAGTAGATTTCGGGTTGCTGGCTTCACACGACCACCGCGCTTAGATTTGGGCCTTCGACGATTCTCCTTTTGAGAAATGGTTCGAATTCCTGGGACAAAGGGCTTTTGCTTAGGTTTGAAGATTTCGACAAAAAAAAGAACCATAACCAGGCCAAGGCCAAGAAACATGATGAACATACTTGATTGGATAGAAAAGCTGCGGATAGTGTGAGCCGAAAAGCACGGCTAGTAACAGGCTTCAGAGATCCGGCTTAAGTTTACGGCAAATCTTAGGCAATTCAATTGAAAAAAGAGAAACAATAGATAAAGGTGCATTCAGCTTTAAAACACGCGCTTTCAATCAATTTCTTTTAATCAATCGACAAAATGCAGAAAATACCCTGGAACGATCGCCTCTCCCTTTTCAGGAAAACGCTCGATCGCATCATCGTTCATCTTGAATTCCGATCGCCCCATGAGTACAACACGATCGCAAAAATCTTGGAGCAGAAAGCCCAATTTCTCAGGTATGAAGCGGATGAGCTTCTGCATAGCAAGGCAGAAGTTCCAATGAATTCTCAGGCTTTGCGGCGATCGGCTTCCCTTATTGAGAATGATGAGGAGCGGGATTTAAGCATCACCGTTGAGTGATTTAGGCCATTTTTAGTCCATAGGGCTATTCTCAATAAGCTCCGAACATTTCGGCAATAAAAAACCGATCGCACGGTGGACGATCGGCGAAATCTTCTGTATGAGTGGGTCTAACTTAGGTTGCCCCAAAGAAACGGCATAATGAATTTTGAGAAGTATCTTAAAAGGCGATCGGTCCAGATGACTCCCGACCGCCTATTTCATTGGGTTATTGGTGACTTTCAGAGTCACTGACCGATCGCTTGACCAAAATTTCAAGCATGGTTTTCATGTCAGTTTGGATATCTTCGAGCTTGGCCATACGGCTGGAGTGTTCTAGGTGGTCTCGCTCCAGGCGTTCGATGCGTTCGTCATGGTCGTCGAATTCTAAGTCGTGCTGCTGGTGACGGCGTCGGTTGCGTTCTTCGAGCTTGGGAATGTTCGCGATCGCTTGGGATGTCTCATTAATGGCGAGGATTACGGTGTCTAATCTGACAGTGAGGTCTGAGAGGATTTGTTCGGTGCGGTCAAGGGAGCTATTGATTTGCTCGGGAGTACGATCGTTCATAATGGCTTTAGAGAAGTATGACTTCATTTATTTTAGGCGATCGGTCCAGATGACTCCCGATCGCCTTTTTTATCGCAACGCAACAGGCAACGCAACACGGCAACGGGGCGCAACGGGCGTTGCGGGCGCAATTTCTGTTGTGTTGCGCGTTGCGTTGCGGTTAAAGGAGGGCTTCAAGGTCATCCCAGATTTCATCTCGGTTGTCTCGAAGATACTCCGATTTGCGTTCATTCCTTGCACGGTGGATAAAGTCGGCTCGCGTGATTTCAGTGCGACTATTTCTGCGAGCAATGGCCCAGTTATAGGCGATCGTTAGGGCTTCTTTTTTATCAGAGTTGGGGAGGTCGTTGATGAGGTCGATCGCGGGGTCGGGGGCTGGTGGAATAAAGGCTTTAGCGTAGGCTCTTGCAAAAACTTCTTCCGGTGCAAAGGCTTTCCACCGAGATAGAAGCGCAGCTGGGGATTCGGGGACAGGTTCAATGGGAGCAAGTTGGGGTAGGGTTCCGATCGGGGTCCATTCATTATCGATAAAGACAATGCGATCGATTTCGTGCTGTTGGCAGAGTTGAACCTGTTCATCCGTTGGCATGGTAAGGGTAAAGTTCGCGGCAACTTGGCTATAGAGTTCACTGTTAAAGGTGATGAGTTGGTCTTTCCATGGGCATTCGCGTCCAGGGGGAATCGCAAAGAACACGAGCCGTAAGGATTTGATTGCTTTCGCGGGGCCTTTAAGTGCGCCTGCGACTAACTCCGGACACAGTGCCCAGATTGCCTTATGGCGTTTCATTCCGGTTGATGTGAGCGCTGAAATTCGGCCCGCGACAAGCGTTAGGAATGCATTCGCTTGTTTTTCCCATTGCCCAAACTTGGAACCCGCGTAGGTGATTTCATCGCAGATTAAGAGGGCTTTCTCTTCATTCCAAAATTCATTGCAGCAAGCGATCGCTTTTTCAATGAGTGCTGTGGCTTCAGATTCTTCTGTGATGGATGCGAGATCACCGGTGATGCTTCGTGTGACGTGTTGCCAGTAGTAAGAATCTTCATCGCCATAGCTGGCAAGGTTTATATGGAATATTTTCCAGCCTGCCTCTGCCAGTATCCTGCTAGCGATAGCGGCAAAGTAGGATTTCCCGGTTCTCTGTCCACCAATCATGAGCCGACTGATTCCAGGAGATTTTAGGACAGCATCGAGGAGGAAGGAACCCTCGCCTGTTTGTTCGTTAAAGTACGGAGTTTCGGTGCTTTCGGTGCTGACATCCGGAATCTGATTTAGCTTTTTCAGCTCATCCATGAAGGAATCAACGGTCCGACGTTGAGGGGTGTGACCCATCGCCATTAGGAATTTACGGGCCGCTGGGGTGATGTGTTTGCCGTCGCGGTAGGCTTGGGCGATTTCGTCAGCAACGGCATCCGGGCCTAGAAGTTCGGCATAGCGAACCAGTTCGGGTTCTTGGAGGGAATGGGCTAATCGGCCTTGTGTTTTCAAATAATCGACATCTTGACCTTTCTGAATGGCTCCGACGATCGCAGTGTAGATGAAGTAACTTCCGGCCATGGCTCCGACGATCGGCATTCCACTGAGCGCTGCGACGCCACCACCGACGCCAATGCCTAACAGTAGAGGAATAGCGGAACTGGTTAGAGTTGCTTTGATGGCATCATCAGCAATGTCTTCAATTTGATTCAGCGTTTCATCGGGCAAATCGGTGTAACGATCGGTTAATTGTTGTGTCAGCATAAGAATTGGAGTCAGTATGAATCAATAAAGAAAGGCAAGGTGATTAGCCCTGCCTTTTTCGTGTGTATTTGGGCTGTTGGTTTAAGCGATTCTCTTTCGAGTAAAGAGCCATTGTCCGACGACGATCGTTAGGATTAGGATGGCTTCAAAACTAAACAGCATGATGGTGAGGTCGATTGCGTTCTGGGTATTAATCCACATGGGGTTTAGTGATTTAGCCCAGAGTGCAAAGGTGTTCCAATCTTTCCAGAGTGGATAGGTTTTTAATCCCACAATGAGATCGAAGGTGTAAGCGCCAAGGGCAAGGAGTGCAGACCAACGAATGAAAAAGAATGGAATGCTAGAGAGTTTTTTAGAGACCCGTCTAGATTGAGCGTTATTGGGGGTGTCGTCTTGAGTGAGCTGACGACTAAGAAGAACGGCATTTCTTTGGGCTTGAGCATCTAGGGAAATAATGAGCCAAAGACATTCCAAAATTTGAATGGGTGCCCAGATGAGAATTGCACCAATGTAAGCGGCCCCAATGGATAGTCTTTCGAGTACTGGGCCTAGGAGTGGAAGTTCTAAGACCCATGCGGCTTGTGGGGCGAACCCGGCCATTAGGAGAGTGTAAGGTTTCAGGTTGACTAGGGCGATCGTAATCAGTCCGGTCATCAGTCCGATAAAGAGTAACCAGAGCATTGACTGAATCATCCAGTTATCTTCGTAGACTGTCGCGACGGCTCTATAACGGTTGGTATTCATAGGTTTCAGGGGGGGTGGTATCAGTTTTACGGCAGTTCTAGGTATGGCGTGATTTTTTATACTCACTTTTATGCTCACACTGAGAACCGATCCAAAAATTAGCTTCCGACTTGAGGACGGTTTGCGGTGGGATAACGTTTCATCATTGATTCAATGCGTTTTCTGTCTGGAGTGTTGAGTAAATCCGTAACGACTGCGGGTTTACCTTTTTCTAATGTGGCGAGTAGTCCAACGTTGCCATAAGCATCACAGACTGCTGTCCCGGCTGGTAGATAGTCCGTTGGATTGGGTTTGGGCTTACCGTTGGCCTTAGCTTTGTTCCAACGATTCCAATACTCTCCACTTAAGACGCCCATTCCTTCCGTTAAGGGTTGGTAAGTTGAGTTTCCAGGTTTGAGATAGAAAACGCCTTCACAGCCTGCGTCATACCGATCGTTAGCCAGGGAAACCATTTGCTTTTGGATAGCCGCGCTTTGCTGTCTAGATTCCAAGGTTTGTTGTAGGGCATCGGGTTTAAATGCGCCTCGGTTTACGCCCTGGACGATTCCTAGGAGAATGGCGCATCCACTGACGACGGCAAGAATGGTTCCGATCGGTTGGTCTTCGAACTGTTCCTTTAAGAAGTTACGGTCTTTCATTCGGTGTCTCCATCGGTAGTATCGCCGGGGAGGGTCATGACGACGCCTTCTAGGGTTTCGCCATTCGACATAATCCAGTCTGGGAGGTTGATTTGGCGAATTCGTTGAGAGGCTACGAAAAAACAGTTTTTCATTCCCTCCTGAACGATCGCGACGGCTCGATCGGCAAAGGCTTCTGTTAGGGCATCCATTTCACTTCGCAATTCTGCTAGTGATGCTTCTTGAATTGCTTTTGCAGATTGAAGGACAGATTGAGTCGGGTTGAACAATTCATCAGATATAGCTTCATCGGGTATAACCGGGGCTATATCTGGGGTTTGGCTATCGATGGTAGGTTCGATAGTTTCGTCCGTTAGAGCTTCCGTTAGAGCTTCCGTTAGCGTATCAGTTTCGGTGGTCATTGGCTTTGATGGGGTAGAGCGTTTTACACAATGGCGAGTTCTAGGCATCTATTTGCTGTTCCTCCCTAGAGATCCGATCGGTTGCAACCTGTTGTAATAACCAATCATCAAAGTCATTCAGTTCAGCAAAGTTCAAAACACCACCATCTTCGACATCCATAAGAAATCGGTAGTAACGTCCGTTGAATCTGAACATGAAGTCTTCAGGGACTTTGAATGAGAGCGCTTGCCCAATCTTTTCTCTCTCACGATTTAGGTCAAAAAGACGACTGGTTAGGGTTGCGATTTCCGATTCTGTTTCGATATAGATTTGTAGAAGTTCTTTTGCTGGTAAAAAATCCATTACTTTCCCTCCCCAGATAGCCGATCGAGGACTTGCTCTAATTGTTCAGGGGTGAGTGATTTGGTCATGGCATCCAGAGCATGAGCATTTTCCATGGGAGCAACGCCCCAATATCCTGAAGGCTTTGCAGCTTCTCCGTTTTGGATTCTGTCGGTGACGGCCAGGATAACGGCGGCCTTCTTTTGCAAATTGTCGGTCATAATCTAAATGCTCCTGTTTGGTTTGAGATTATTACAGGGGACGCGGTGGGGGTGTTGAGAGCACCGCCCACTACTTCCAAAATTTAAAAATCGTACCTAAAACGCTTGAGAGGTCTAGTTCTCAAGCGTTTTCTATTTGCGACGTGTAAGGTCATCTGGCAAATCCTGAATGCCTCCAAGTCCAGCTTGACGAAGCAAAGCATCCAATTTTTTTGCCTGAGAGACTGACAGCCGAGGAGGTTTACCCGCTCGCCATCCCCGATATGTACTGGTGTCCATATCATCCATCTCACGACAAAACAGCTTTTGAGACATGCCGAGAAGATCGAGCAATACATCTAGTGGAGCTTTACCTGAAACAACCAAGGGTGATTTCCTCTCCTCATTACTTGCTTTTTGTTCTGAAGTCATACTAACATCAAAGGCGTGGAGCTAGCAACGCTTTTATAAAAACGCTTTTAGCTCCACGCATTAAGTGACATCCGATCGAGGCGAAGATTTGCCGTCAGAACCTCGATCGGCTGCCCCAATTCTCTCCCAGTTTGGAAGATCGGGCATCGGTCTGCATCTAGCGAGAGTTTTGGGTTCTAGAAGAGCCTACCCAGCTCGATCGCCCACCTTTTGCAAACCCTATTGAATTCAGAAAGTTTGTGAGATGGCGGGGAAGGGCGATCGGGCCTTTAATTTCTTGGAGGAAAGATGACTCAAGAGCGCGTAATTCAAAGCCTCACCACAGACCCGCATCTATGGGAGATCGAGGCGATCGACGACGGGAAAATCTGGATCACGATCAATGAGACTAAATATCTGTTCTCTATCCGTGACAGCGTTAAGCTCTCGCTACAGCTGCTCAGCAAAAAGACAGACTCATGACCATAGGGCCTTTAATTTCTTGGAGGAAAGATGTTTACAGTCCTTAAATTCAGCAACTTGAAGCTTTCACACTCACACATGCAAGAAATCAAACAGTTAACTCGTGAGAAAGATTTCAAGGAAGGCGTAGAAGCTTTTGAGAGTCGGAAGTGTGGCACCCAAAACGCTGGGAGAAGCCCTGACTTCTATCGAGGTTGGGCCTGGGCATGGGGGTGTAGCGATGGGCTACAGGGTTCTCAATGCATCTTTCCCGGCGACCCAGACTATGCCGACGGCTACTCAATCGGCATAACAGAGCGCATGGGTTCGGCTCCAATCCTATCCTCAGTCTTTACCGCTAAAGCCTTCTAATCAGGCAAATGATTGACCTTCAACTTCTTGGAGAAAAGATTCAGATGAAACAAGGAACCCATTTCGAGATAGAAGCCAGTGACCTGATATTCATTTCCCGAGAGGGAAGCAAGATTATCCTCAAGATTGAAGAGATTGCGATCGAAATGCCCCTTTCAATGGCTTCAGTCATTTCAGAAATACTCAAACAAGCCCAATACCCAGAAGCCTTATCCAGTTATTAGCCATGCCAGACCACACCCCTAACCCACAAATAAAACCCGGTTGAGCATTGGATCTCAGCCGGGTTTGTCGTGTGTCCCTCTTCCCTAATTTCTAATCACTTCAAAATAGGAAAAAAGAATGTTCAAAATCTTGGACTTCGTTGCCTTTGACGCCAAAGGACGCGGGATTTGTCCTGCATGTAGTCTATCGAAAGGGTCAGAATACCGCAACAAAAATCTATCTTTAGTCGGAACAGATGGGGCCTATAAATGTTTCCGAGGATGCACTACCGAAGAAATCCGATCGGCCCTTGGCAAACAACCCGACAAACAAATTCCCAAAGCCCTCACCAAACCACCAGCTAACGTCACCGTCACCCCTCAAAAAGTGCGAGACGCCCATGAAGCCTTGCTCAAAAACACCGACGCTATGGACTGGCTCGATCAGCGAGGCATCGATCGCGCCGCCGTCGTCCGTCACCGACTGGGTTTAGTGCGAGCCAAACAGGAAGATAAGCACATCCCCTCAATCTCAATCCCCTTACCATTCGATGAATCCAGAACCCAGTACTACCAAAAAAAACGCATTGCCCCATGGATCACCGGTGACGATCGGCCCAAAGAATGGAGCGCCTGGAGCCAATATGGAATTCCACCGCAAGTTTATTTCACCCACAAACCCGAAACCGCTGAAGAAACATGGCTCTGTGAGGGGGAATGGGATGCGATCCGCTTAGCGATGGAAATGCAGGACAACACCACAACGGCGATCGCTTGCTTCACCTGTGGCGCGGGAAATGTCCCATCCGACGAACAACTAGAAAGACTTCCCGGAAGAGTGACCCTCTTCTATGACCTGGACGAATCGGGTGAGAAAGGAGCGCTCAAAGTCCAAACCCGCCTCAAAGACCGCGCCTTTATCGCCACCGTGCCCAAACCCGACGAAGACGAAGACGGACCCCCAAAAGGTTGGGACATCTCCGACCATCTGAACATGCTCAAACCTGAGTTTGCGATCGAAGAACTCACCACCGCCGCCGCCGCTGCCAAACCTTGGGCCGAACCCAAACGAGAAAATCCACTCATGCTCCGTCTCAAGACTAACGATCAGTTCATGAGCGAGGCTAAGGACTATGTAGAGTGGCTAGTGCCCGACATCCTGACCCAAGATGAGCTATTTATCATCGGGATGCCACCACGGGGCGGGAAATCCCTGTTCTGTCTCACCCTAGCCAAGGCGATCGCATCCGGCGGGCACTTCCTCGATCGGCCCGTCACCCAAGGTTCGGTCATCTACGTCAACCTTGAGGATTCATCCACCAAAATCAAACAGCGCCAAATCGCCCAAGGCTGGAGTGAAGGCTTACCCGTCTACTGGCTTGATAAATTCAAACTTTCCGAACTCGACGACCTCAAAGACATAGCCGATGAACTCCCAGACCTACGCCTCATCGTCTTGGATACCTTCAGCAGAATCCGAGACGACAACCAGAAGGAGAGCAGCGCGGAACTCGGAAGAACCCTAGAACCCCTTCAGGAATGGGCCAAAGAACGGGGAATTTGCATCCTCATCACCCACCACACCGGGAAGGCTAACGCCGATAACGTCAGTGCAGACCCCTTTGACGCCCTACGCGGGTCCACTTCAATCCGGGCAACCTGTCGCGGTGCGATCGTCATCGTCCCAGCAGAAAGCTCCTACCGCCTATTGGCAGAGAACGGTTACAGCGATCGGCTCGATGTGAATGTGCGAATCAACCCTGAGACCCTGGAATGGAAACTGATTGGGAACTGGACACCGCGCATTGATGGGGATATGAAAACCCAGATTCTGGACTATCTAAACCTTCATGGAGAAGGAACGGTCACACAAATAGCCAAAGACCTGAACTTCAACGCGACCTCAGTCGGAACCACTTTAAGCCGACTTCACCGTGATGATTTGGTTACAAAAATAGGGGGAAAAGGGCGCGCTGTAGCCGTCTATAGCCGTAGCTTAAATTTGCTTAAACAAGGCAACCTAGAGTTTAAGCAGCCAAACCTAGACCCAGTAAGCGATACAAGCTTGCTTAAACAAGTAGAAATTTGTGAGAGTTCTCCTGAAAAAGTGATCATTTTGGAGGAAAGTGATCAAAATCCTGATCACTTTTCAAAAACGACCCCTATACATACAAACTTGTTTAAGCAAAGCTGTAACCCAGACGGGGCAAGGGATGTATGTCTCAACGACGAAAACCCGAGTTTAAGCAAGTTGAAGCAAGCGATCGCAGTCGGAAGCAAGGTGAGATACACCGGTGATAGACACATGCTTTCCCGTATCTGTGGATCCAAAAAGCTGACCGTCGAGGCGATCGAAGACAATCACGCCACCGTCACCCATGACGATTGGGCTGTCTCTCAAACCATCCCTACGACCGATTTAAAGCCTTGTAAATAAATCCATCCTTAGAAATCATGAGATACCCCACTAACATCCCCGCAGAGTTAGCGGCTCTCTGGGTTGGTTTTACCGCGTACAAAACCACTCATCTCAGCCCTAACACGATCGCCACCGTCTACGCTGCCAAGGCCAAAGTCATCGCCAAAATCCCCGTCTATTGCTCCACCGCTCAAGATGTTGTGGATTGGATGGAAAAGGCTTATACCAATGAAATTAATCGTCGAAGCATGGAAGGGTTCATTGCTTGCTATGACTGGGGCATCCGTACTGACAGGGCGACAGAAAACCCCTTTGCCCGCTATAAACGACACTTCCCAAAGAGATGCAAGCCAAGCCGCGAAGCTTTCACCAGCGAAGAACGCGATCGCATCCTAGAAGCCTTCCGCATTAGGTCCCCTGAACATTACCCATTCATAAACTTCTGCTTTCGGACTGGATGCAGACATGAAGAGGCTCGCGGGCTTGAATGGGAAGGTGTTCTAAGCAGTCAAATCCATTTCTATCAGGCCATAGCGACAAGATTCACCATTCCTACGCCCACCAAAACCGGAGAGAAACGTAAATTTCCCATCACCCCAAAAATCAGAGAAATCCTAGATGCTCAATGCGGCCTCTCAAAACGATGGGTCTTTCCGTCTCTCACTGATAATCCGATCGATCCCAGTCATCTAAGAAGTCGTCACTGGGTTCCTATCCTGGATGCCCTCAAAAACAAAGGTTTGATTGACCAATACTTACCTCCAAAACACACTCGCCATACGTTCATTACCCTTTCACTCAAAAGTGGCCTTCAAGTCACAGATATTGCAACACTCGTTGGGAACTCTGCTGAAACAATTTGGAAACACTATGCGGCATCCGCTAGAAATATCACCGTAGAGGACTTCTAAACGATTTTTCTCTAACGATTAAATCCCGCTCTAGAGAGTTCTCTGAAGCGGGATTTAATACTAAGGAGAATAATCAAAGCCTTACTGGGAACGGGACTGGCGGGAATCGAACCCACGGCCTACCGCTTAGGAGCTACAAAAATAAAGCATCTATCCTAGGGATGATTTATTCCCTCTTTTTAGGTTTCGTTTCTTGTTGTTGTTTTGCTATTGCTTGCGTGATAGTGTCGCTCAAACGATTCTCGACGACGTAAACCCTAGTCTCGATTCGATGCACCCGACCGCTTAGAGAATAAATTGTTTGTCTAAACGCAGAAACGATTTTTTCATCCTTAACATCCAAGTTCGCTACAAAATTGGATAAGTCTTGATGTTTTCTCTTGATGTGATTTAAATCCCGATCGTAATCATGTAGGCGCAAATCGGTTCTGTCTAGCCACTTGAAAAGCCAAATAAATGCGGAAACAATCCCCGTGATAGACAGACCTAAAAGCGCCTTTATCGCCTCATCTTGAAAATTCATGGCGTCTCCTAATAAGGTTCGGGTGAATCTGAGGAACGCCATAAACGCCCCTAGGAGCCTGGGTCTATGGCTTGGTAGAGGTGAATCGAATTGGGGGCGATCGTAAACTCTCCAGCCGTGAATGAATTGGTATCAATAGTCTCTGGTTGCGCCGGTGCATCTGGGTTAATAATCCACCGCTGGCACCAAAACCAAGACTGAGACGCCCATCCGGTGTGATTAACTTTGACCGTCCGAGTTTCACCGCTGCGGTTGACGATCGCAATCGCGTGACCAAAATCACCATTCACCACCGCCAATGCGGAAACACTGGGAACTACGGATTGTTCAGTGTTGGGAATTGTCACTGTTTTTCCGGTGATTGTAAGCGGGTAAGCGTTCCCGTCCATCCATCGGTTAAAGCTGCGGTAGACGTGGAACGCCATTCGCTGCATAAACCCGCTAGAGGGCGAGGAAACAAGTCCATAGTCGTCATCCGACTCATTCCAAGCAAGAATCCCGGCTCCCGACTCCGTCGCGCTATGGACAAGGCGTAAGCCTTCCCAAATCCCACGAATGTAGGAGGCGTTCCCAGGATCGCCCGTAGAGTAGGACAATCCTACTTCTGAAAGCTGGATTGGGAGTCCCTGTAAGCCCGCCTCGGCAATCCTCAACCGTAGATACGTCAACAGCCCTTTAATAGCATCTGCGCCGCGATGCCAGAGCAATTGGTTATCCTCACTCTCTACCCAGTCCGTCGCGTCGTAATTGGCGCATAGATAGTCCATTTGTGAGCCGCAAGCTTGTAGATAGTTATCTAATGCACTTTGTGCCCATGGATTACCAAAACTCGCACCGCCGATCGCGATATTGGGATAAGCCGCTTTGATCGCATTGCGAGCAGTCGTCCAGACGGAATGCCAAGATGTGTCCGAACCATAGAGTAAATCCATCTCATTCAGTAGCCCGATGCTCTGAATATTGACTCCAGTTTGTTGGGCAATTCCAATGAGCTGAACGCAAAATGCCGCGAACTCGAAAATCTTGCTAGGCAAAATTCGTTCAGCGCTATCGCAGATCGCAGCCGGGAAACGACAGATTACGAGATGAACATTTCGTAAGGACAAAGGACTTAAAGCCGATTGAATCTTTGCGCTGTCCCATGCGTAGTTTGCATTATCGGCATCCTGAACCCATCCCAAATCAAAATCTGAGGAATCCTTCATCATGTCCAGTGAATGAATCCGAATGAATTCCGGATCGAGTTCGTTCAAGATATTGAGGTATTCCCATCGGTCAGTGGTTGCAGGGTCAAGGGCGCGATAGGCGTTAATCGCGTAGTTTTTTCGATTGACAGGCGTTCCCGCTGCGGTCCAATCGATCGTGATGGTGTTATCCCATGCCAGGGGCGTTGGCACTATTCCGGATGGCAACATTCCGGACATTGAAGACAATCCACTCAACCCACTTAAGGCACCCATTACACATCCCTCACGTAGGTTGCCACGTTTAGGTATCCGGTGACTCCTTCACCGCCCGGAGTGAGCTGAATCGTACAGCCCACATTCTCGGGGAGTTCGGATTTGAGCATGAACCCGGCTCCAGATGAAGTTATCGGCACTTGCATATAATTTGTGCCGTCTGTCCCTTCGATCACCAGAAACGCGTTACTAGGGGTTCCGTTGTACCATCCTGCAACCTGAATCATCAGGATTTTCCCAACACCTGGAGCCGGGATAATGCCAGAACTAACGGCTTCATCTGGACTCCCGATCGCGACGGGACGCAGTGTGGGCGCGCGCAGCTCGGTTGAAACGGTTAGATTGCTCAGGCTATTTTTTATTTCGTTAACGGCTAGTAATAGCGCGTCAATATCCTCACTATTGTTAATTCCTTGACGAACAGCACTAGAACTAGTGCCACCGCCGCCAGAACTGAAAACCGAATTAGGCATGATGGATTCTTGGGAAGGGACGAGGGGTGAGAGTACCGAGAAAGCACCCTCACAGATTTACAGAAACACGATGATACGGAGTTAAGGAAACCTAGTTAAAGGCTGCGGCTAAAATCCCAGCCGGGAAGCTCAATTTAACGCGCTTGCCCTTCTCCACCATGACGTTGATGCTGGAATCGTCGATCGCTTCAATCCCATAGAGGTGAGTCGATTTGAGTCGAGTTCCATTCATGTCGGTGTAGGAGTAGAGAGGCGTTACAGGCACACCGCGTCCGTGGTTGATTTTTACTTCGATATGGCTAGTCGTCTCTGTGATCGCCTGTACTAACGAATTAGGCGCGGGATTCCATTGGCCTTGTCCGTC
>JACCDR010336311.1_pt1 | contig 19776 bp, 19 predicted proteins | sample 7446431 | NCBI WGS metagenome assembly JACCDR01 (sample SAMN15323443, study PRJNA562643) | freshwater metagenome | isolation source: river surface water | place: USA:Blue River Watershed | collected 2017-08-17 | reverse complement strand
CGGCGGCGTCAGAGGATGACACCGCGGCGATGACGGTGGCGTTCACCGCGGCCGCCAAGTGCTCGGGGAACTCACGGGCGGGGACGCCCCCGCGCCACACCCGCACATCGTTACCGGGCCGCGCCGGGCCGCGCCTGCAGTGCACGTGCACCCGGCCGGCGCCGGTGACGAGCCGGACCGGGTACGGGTAGTCGGTCGGGACGAACCCGGCGGTGCGCAGCCAGTCCTCGAGTTCACGCATCCCCTCCGCGGCGGGATCGGTCGTGGGCAGCGGCACCACGATCCCGACGGCCGGCGCGAACGGTTCCGGGTCCGTCCCCGGCATCGGCGCCTGCGTCGACGCCGGCGGCGCAGCCGGGGCCTGGGGTTGGGGCAGGCGGGCGATCGGCGCGCCGGGCAGCACCTCGACGGGGGTGAAGGCCCGGCCGTCGCGCACGTCGTACGACCGGGTTCCCGCCAGCTCGGCCATCAGCTCGTCGACGGTGCCGGTGAGCACGCAGCACGACCGGACCAGGTAGACACGGCGGCCGGGGGTGGCGTCCTGCAGCGTGGCCATCACCTCGCACTGCACGTCGGTAGGGTCGCGGCCCATCCGCTTGAGTTCGGCGTACCCGGACCCGCCGCCGCCGTCGGCGCGCAGCGGTGTCCACAGATGCACGTCCGGGTAGCCGGCGCCGGAACCTTTCGACGTCGAGTGGTGCTGGTAGTTGAGCTTGTAGATGCCGGACAGGAACCGGCACAGCTCTTGCAGGCAGCCCTTGTCGCGAGGCACCTGCTCCATCATCTTCCAGGCCGGGTCGCGGCTCTTGACCAGCTTGCCGTGCCGGTCGAGGACCGGCTGGTAGCTGTCGCCGCACGCGCACCGGTACGGGCGGGTGCGGTCCCACAGCAGCGCAGTCACCGGGGCCGCTCGCGGTGGTAGGTGACCGCCACGGTGGCCATGCCCTGCGGCGACGGGCACAGCGACGCCGGGTGGTCGGCGGTGTGCCGGGTGCAGACGCGCGGCATCGCCGGGTTGAGTTTGAACCCGGCCGGCCGGGACTCGCGCCACACGCAACCGCACGCCGCGGCGACCCACTCGCCGACGTCGACGGGCTCCCCCGGGATCTGGCTGACGTGGATGAATCCCGCCGCGCGCAGCGCGTCGTGCACGTGGCCGACGTCGAGCGAGGTGCACGACCACAACGCGGCCAGCAGACGCTCGTCGTTCGGTACCGGCGCGACGGGCATGCCGTAGTCGGCGGCGAGGACCCGCAGCACCGCGAGCGCCGCCGCCCGGGCCAGGCCGGTGGTGCTGGTCAGCGGGTCGGTCGTGAAGACACGTTCGACGGCGGCGACCATCTCGTCGCTCGGCTCGGCCGGGGTCACGTCGGGCTCGGGCGTGTGCGGGTGGGGGTGCTCTTACGGGGCATCCGTTTGGCCTTGTTCACCACGGTCTTGTCGACACCGGCGTTCTCCGCCTCGTCGACTTCCCGCTTCAGGCTGTAGGCCGCCATGCGCACTGCGTGTTCGGCCTTCTTCCACGCCAGTTTGGCCTCGGCGGCTGCGGCGCGGGCGGAGACCAGCTCTGCGGCGCTTTGACGGATCTGCTCGGCGCGCAGATCGGCGACCGTCACGGTGAACGGCTCAGCGGCGGGTTCGGGTTTCTCCCAGCTGTACCTGGCGTAGCGGACAACCGTCATCCGGCACTGGGCGGTGCCCTTGCGTGCCTCTTTGTCGTGCCGGTCCCGCGTGAGGATGGGCACATCCGAGCGGTGGGGGTCGTGGATGCTGACCGGCCAGTGGTAGGCGAGGACGCGGCCCGCGGCTTCCTGTGGCGTGTCCGCGGCGAAGTACCGGGCGTAGCTCGGGGAATCGTCGGTGCCGAACTCGGCGACGGCGACCCAGCCGCCGTCGCCGTCGGGACGTTCCACGGTCACCTTCCACGTCGTCATCCGGGGGTCTCCGCTCATTCGGGGATCAGGTTCAATGCGGTCAACGGCCGTGCTCGGTGGGTCCGTACGATGCTACACCGGATTGCATTAAGGGGCAGCACCGGCGATGGGGGGTCATGCGGCCTGGGCCATGTCGGCTGGTGGCTTCCTGACGTCGGTGCCGATGCCAGCCCGGGTGCGGTATTTACACACCCCGTCGGCGGCGGCGGCCAGGTCCGTTCCGGGCCAGCGCAGCGCCACGGCGATCTCGCCGTCCTTGCGGCCGGCGCGGTGCAGGATCCGCACCGCGACGTACTTCTCGTCGCGGACCAGGTCGTCGGCTGCGACGATCCCGAGCAGGGCTTGCAAGACCTGCGACTCCAACGGGTAGTTGTGCGGGCTGTCCCGGCGGGGAAGGTCGAACTGGGCGTGCCGCCGCTGGTCGTCGATGTCGACGTCGTACCAGGCCAGCGGCGGCGCCCAGCCCTGGGCGCGGGCGTTGTCGGCTGCGGCCCGGTCCGGGCCGAACGTGCCGGACAGCGCCTCGAACGCGGCGTCGACGAAAGGCTCGACGTAGGCGGGATAGGTGGCGCCGTCGGTCCAGCGGCGCACGTCGGCGGGGGATTCGTGCATGTGCTCGGCGACCTGGTCGGGGCCTTGCCCCATCCAGGCCAGTGCCCGCAGCCGGCGGCGGACGCCGACGTTGCGGATCCTTTTGGTCGGCCGGTAGGCGGGGTCGTCGATGTTGGCGTCGGTGAAGTATCTGGCCGGCATCCAGCCGAGCCGGGTGGCGCGGGTGACCGCGGCGAGGTCGTCGCCGGGCTCGGCGATCAGTTTCGGGTAGAGGGCGCGGACGTCCTCGGCCACCACGATAGAGACGGTGTCGCGTTGCAGCCAGCCACGGACAGAGTTGATGTGGTAGCCGAGCCTGTCGGCCTGGTCGTGCAGCGAGTGCGCGGCGAGGCACGCTGCCCTGAGCCTGCGATGGGTGCCGGTGGCGTCGATGCGCAGCAGGGTTGCGCCGGTGACATCGGGGACGATGGTGAAGCGGTGTTCGGGGACGTCGATGGCGAGCAGTCTTTCGACGACCGTCGTCGTGACGTGCTGGCCGTCGTAGGCGTCACTGGCGATGCGCTTGACGGTGGCGATGCCGCATTGGGCCGCCCGGGCGATCTGGGCGTGGGTCATGCCGCTTTCGCGGAGCAGTTTGACGTGCGCGCGCAGCGAGGCGATGTCGTCTGTCCAGCGAGAGATCCCGTCGCGGCGGTCGCAGCGGTAGAGCCGGTTGCGCCAGTTGCGGATGAGTCGGCACGGTCCGCAGCGCGCAGCGGCAGCCCGATAGTTCGGGTGCTGGTCGGGGCACGCGGGTGGCCGGGGCCCGGGACCGGTGGGGGGTGCCGGTGGGTGGACGGTGAATCTCAGGCCGGCCCTGCTGAACCGCTTGCGCATCCGGCCGCGCCACAAGGTGATCTCGTAGCAGACGTCGCAGTCGAGTTGGGCGGTGCACGGGTTGCCGTGTTGCTCGCAGGCCGGGGGCTCGGGGTCGTCCGCGTAGTCCACCTGGAGCAGGTGGGTGCGCTGCTCGATGGTGGGAAACGGGAGTCTCAGGGCCACGAGGCACCTTCCCTACAGGGTCACGAGAAAGAGGGTGCCCGCCCGGTCAGGCGAACACCCTCAACACTACTCCAGTTTTATGTAATGTAGTGGCAGCGGCACTCACATATTCTGCGTTCCGGTGTGGTCAGTTGCGGGGGCCGACCGTCTGAGTCCACGTTTCGTACTCGTCCCAGCAGTAAGTGTCGTCCCACCGCTCGTGGTCCTGGCCGGGTTTGACCACGTGCAACACGCTGTCGGCGCCGACCAGCACCTGGACCGGCTCGATCTCGGGCCCGGCCTCGTCACCCCACCGGTAGGTGGCGACGTCCTTGAGCTGCTTCTCGGGGGCATCGATCAGCAGGGTCGAGTCGTGCGTGGAGTGTTCGGTGAACCCGACGACGCGCCACAGCTGCTGGGCGACGCGCTCGTCGGGGTTCAGCAGATACTCGGCGCCGTCGTAGAAAACACCGAAGCTGAGCACGACGTACTCACCCTCGTCGACGTCGTACGCCGGAACCGGTTCGGTTTCCAGGCCGACGGTGACCCGCACGACCTCGCCGGCGCCCCAGGCCAGGTGCTGATCCATGGTGACGTCGTTGATGACCTCCCACCAGTCGTTGATCCACTGCTTCTCGCGGTACTTGGTCCAGATCGTGCCGCCGACGTTGATGGTGGCACCGACCGGCAGGGTCCGGGCGATCCGTGTGCTCACCGCGCGGCCCCCCAGCGTTCTCCGATGTCCTCACCGGGGGCGATGACGCGGATCTCCGCGGTCGCCGGGGCGTCGACGCTGAGCTCGAACCCGTCGGGTGCGTCGAACTGCAAGGTGACCAGTGTGTCGCTGGGCTGCTCTGCGAACCCGGCGAAGCGCCACACCACGGGCTTCTCGTCGTCCACGTTGAACAGCAGCGGCAGGGGCTCGCCATTGTCGGGCAGGTCCATGCCCTCGTAGAGGAAGACGTAGTTGTCGGGCACCAGTTTGGTGACCGGAAGCGGGGCGGTCCAAACGCCGTCGCATTCCTCGAGCTGGTCGGTGTGCATGATCGGGTTGTCCTTCCACGCAAAAGGGCATCCCGGCCGGGGCGAGCGGTGCCGCCGGCCGGGCGGGGGCTTCAGGGAGTCGGGTACGGGCCGTAGGTGGCGGCGTACTGGCGGGAGACGAACCGTTCACTGTCGGAGCGGCGGGTAAGGTCGCAGTCGGAGCAGTCGCGATAGTAGGAGCCGGGCACGCTGGGGCGGCCACAGTAGACGGGTTCGGTGACGACGACACCGTTCTCGTCGGTGATGTCCACCTCGCCGACGGTCTCGTGGCACATGCCATTGTGTGCCAGCGCTTCCTCTTCCTCGTTGTAGAGGTCCGTCGGCAGCAACGGCTCCAGTTCGTCGAGGTCCACCGGGCCGTAGACGATGACCACGCGCGCGGTGGCAAGGTGCTCGACCGGCGCCGCCGCGCCCACCAGGTCGATACTCACCCATCGTTCGGCGCGGGCAAGACCTGCGGGGTGAAACGCGACGGGTTCGGCGGCCGCGGGGAAGACGAAGCCGGTCTCTTCGTCGTACAGCAGCATCCACCGCTGCACGTGGCCGGCATCGACTTCGTCGACGACAACCTCCTGCCCTTCGTCGTTTTCGGGGGCGACAACTGCGTTGATTCTCATGCCGTCGTCGCGGCCTTCGCGATGAGCTGGTGCCGGTACGGGTCGGGGGCGCACTCCTGCCACTCGTCGTCCTCAGGCTCGAACGAGTCCCATGCGAGCTGGTGGGGGTCGAGCGACTCCGTCTCGTCGAGGCGGGTGCAGTCGTGCGTCTCGGCGATCATCGTGTCGGACGGCTGTTTCCAGTCCGTGCACACGACGAAGTCGTCGTCGCGGAACATGTATTCGACGTCGTCGGCGGTGCGACTGTCAGCGTCCACCTCGGTGGCCAGGTAGTAGGTGCGGGTCACCACGGCGAACAGGCCGCCGTCGAGCGCGGCGTACCAGCGGGCGTCGTAGGCGTCGCTGGTCTGCTGGTCTCCGCCCGGATCGCCGGCCCGCTGGGCCAACGGTTCGACGCGGGTCCAGATGTTGCACCAGGCCACCGCGTTGCCGATCGCGTTCGGCGCGATCGTGTGGTCTTGGAGGCCGCCGCCGCAGTCGTCGCAGTTGTAGAACTCGAACATCGCGCGCAGCGCGGCGACTTCCTCCAGGTACTGGCAGGGGGGACACAACCGCGAATGCTCGAACGGGTCCTGAGGGTCGACGTTCGGGTCACCGCGCATGAACGACCAGTGGGCGAGTTGCGCCCACGCCGCGTCCGGGTGTCCTTCCCAGGTGCGCGCGTTGAGGAGATCGACGCCTTGGAACAGTTCGGGGAGGGTTCCGAAGTCGGCAACGAACCGGCCGGCGGCGATCAGTTCGGCGGCGCGGTCGTAGTGGGGACTCGGCTTGTGCATCCGGTCGATGACGTTTTGCAGCTCGGCGGGGTCGAAGGTGATCTCCGTCATGAGTTGCTCCCGACGCACGGGGCGCCGTGTGTGGCGGCGAAGGCGAGCAGGTGGTCGAAGAGGTGGTTGGTTCCCCAGTCGGCCGCGAAGAGGGTGCCCTGCCAGCGGCCCGCCAGTTCGGGCAGCAGTTCGGCCCGGACGGGGAACCTGCGGTGCAGGCCGCGGGCGTCGAGCTGCTCGCCCATGCGCCGTGTCGGTGTGTCGCCGACGCGGATGACCTCACATCCCTCGGCGGGACGCGAGCCGACGCTGGACGGCTCGAAGGTCTTCGTCACGGTCCACTCGGCGCGCAGGTCCGGGCAACTGGCGAGCCACGCTTCGATGCGTTTCCGCTCGAGGTGGGTGAGCAGCATCTCGACGGCGGCGCGGCGCTCGACGAACTGGTCGTTCTCGATGCCGACGGTGCCGCACTGGTTGCCCATGGTGAGCACGCCGATGCGGTTGAGTGCGGAGACGGCCCTGATGCGCCGCCGGTCGGGGGTGCCATAGCCGTACTTGATGAACTGGCGATCGACCTCGACCGTGTTCCAGGCGATGAGGTCGTCGACGGTGCCGACGTTACGCAGGCGCCAACGGCGGGGGATAATCGTGGCCGCGAGGTCCAGGACGTCGGTGATCGGGTGGGGGGTGGGCATGATGGTCAGCGCTCCTGTCCGGGTGTGCTGGGTTGTTGCTGGACTCGGCGTTCGGCGCGGTCCCGGCCGGGCGGCCGAGGCGCAGACGCGAGCCATGGGTCAGTTCTCCTCGTCGTCGTTCTCCTGGCTGACGATCGAGGCGACCCGGTAGAGACCGTTGTTCTCCTTGATCATCTGGCCGGACTCGAACAGCTGTGTCTTCGCGGCGTTGCGCGCCGAGTCGGTGATGTCCGGTGTGGCCAGGTCGAGTTCCTCCTTGGTGATCAGGCCGGTTTCCGGGTTGGCGTTGCGGGTCGCGGCGTCGAGCACCTTCACGCGGGCGGGAACCTGCGGGTGGGTCCGCGGCGCTGTCCTGGTGGCGTTACCGGGGTCGGTGCGGTCCTTCGGAGCCACGATCTCGACCTTGGCGAAGCGGCTGGCGCCGGCGGCGTCGGCCCACTCGCACGACCGCTTGACGAGCTTCTCGATGTCTTTCTCATCGATCCAGGCGCCCTGCAGCCGTTCCGGATTCGAGGCGCCCATCGGCAGGTACAGGGCGTCGCCGCGGCCGAGCAGCTTCTCCGCGCCGGGCCGGTCGAGGATGACGCGGGAGTCGGCGAGTGAGCTGGTCGCGAATGCGAGCCGGGACGGCACGTTCGCCTTGATCAGGCCGGTGACGACGTCGACGCTGGGACGCTGGGTGGCCAGCACCAGGTGGATGCCGGCGGCACGGGCGAGTTGGGTGATCCGGACGATGGAGTCCTCGACGTCGCGCGGAGCGACCATCATCAGGTCGGCCAGCTCGTCGATGACGACCAGTAGGTAGGGGTAGGGGACCAGGGTTCGGTCGCTGCCGGCCGGTGCGGTGAGCTCGCCGGTGCGGACCATGCGGTTGTAGTCGTCGATGTGCCGCACACCGGCGGCGGACATGTCGTCGTAACGCATGTCCATCTCGGCGACGACCCACTCGAGGGCGTCGGCGGCCTTGCGCGGGTTGGTGACGATCGGGGTGATCAGGTGCGGGATGGCCGCGTACGCGGTCAGCTCGACCTTCTTCGGGTCGATCAGCAGTATCCGCACTTCGTCGGGTGTGACACCGCGGGCGAGCAACGAGCTGATCAGCGCGTTGAGACACGCGCTCTTCCCGGCGCCGGTGGCGCCGGCGATCAGGATGTGCGGCATCTTGGCGAGGTTCACCACGACGGTGCGGCCTTCGATGTCCTTGCCGAGGCCGACGAGCATCGGGTGGTGGTCGCTGGTCGCGGCGGTGGAGCGCAGCACGTCGCCGAGCGCGACGTTGTCAGGGTCGATGTTGGGGATCTCGATGCCCATGGCGCTCTTGCCCGGGATGGGACTGAGGATCCGCACTTCGGGTGACTTCACCGCGTAGGCGATGTTCTTGGCGAGCTGGGTGATGCGTTCGACCTTGACGCCGGATCCGAGCTGCACCTCGTAGCGTGTGACCGACGGGCCGCGGGTGAAGCCGGTGACTTTGGCGTCCACACTGAACTGGGCGAAGACGTCGGCGAGTGCCGCCATGATCTCGTCGTTGGCGCGGGTGTGGGTCTTGGTCGGTGCGCCGGCGCTGAGCATGTTCGGGCTGGGCAGCAGTTCGTCGAGGTTCGCCACTTCCGCAGCCGACTCGGTGCTGCTGGTGGGTGCGGCGGCGACCGGGCCGGTCGTTTCCGTGGTGGGCCGGGCGGCCGGGGTCGGCCGGGTCGCGCGGGCGACGGGTACACCACCGGATGTCGTGGCGTGCGGCTGGTCGGGGTCGGGCTGCGGCCGCACACGCAAGGGGTTGTGTGCGGACGCGGCGGACCACCAGCCGATGTGGGCGACGAGGCCGAACACGGCAGCACCGCCGAACCAGACGACCTTGCCGAGGAACCCTCCGGCGTAGGTGAAGTTGACCAGGGTCAGCCACAGGCCGATCCCGGCGAAGCACTTCGCGGTGAACCTTGCCCGCTGGCCGATGCGCCGCTTGCGGCGGCCGCTGCTCTGGCCGATCTCAGCGCGGTTGTTCTCCTTGGCCTGCTTGGTGAGCCGGTAGTCGGTGAACAGGTAGGCCGCGCCGGGCAGGACGATGATCAGCAGGACGGTGGAGAAGCTGTCGTCGTTGTGCAGCAGCATCCCGGCGATCAGCGCGGCGGCGAAGGCGCGCCACGGGTTCAGGTGGCGCGGGTACATCTCCAGCATCGCCCTGAGGACCCGGTCGCGTTCCTCGGCGACGGTCTCTACCGGCTCGGGCTCGGGGACAGTGGTGTCGTCAGGTGCGGGCGGGGGCCGCAGCGCCTCGGACATCCCGAAGCGGGCGGTGCGCATCAGTTTGCTGGTGGTGGGCACGGCGGGTCAGCTCCTCGCGAGGAAGGCGACGGCGCCGGTGACGATGGCGAGGACGCCGTACGCGCACCAGCGGCGCGATGCGCGCTCGCCGATGTGCAGCCAGGCGCCGGCCAGGCCGGCGGGGCAGATGAAGTAGAGGGCGAACCAGAGCAGCCGGTCGGTGCGGTTGGAGAACCACCACAGCCACTCCAGCGTTTCGGAGTTGGCGGGGATGCGCCGCGAGTCGATCTCGCTGGACCGGTTCCAGGCGTCCACCAGGCGGCTGGGCTGCATCACGAACGCCCGGCAGCTGGTGACAGCGAGGCCGAGCGCGACGAGGGCCCGCTTGAGCCGGTTCGGCCGGGCGGGCTGGGAGTCGGCGGGCTCGGTCCCGGTCGGCTCGGCCTCGGCGGTCGGCGTTTCGGCGGGCTGGGTGTCGGCGGGCTGGGCCGGGTCCTGTACGGGAGTGGGGCTGGAAGGTGCCGCGGTCATGCCTCGTGCCTCCGATCGGTGCTGGCGGTGCCCTTCTCGAGGGCTTCGTAGAGAGTTCGGGCGGTGGAGCCGGGCGCCGGCTCCGGGAGGGCGATGCCTTCCCGGAGCCGGTACACGAGGTCGAGGACGCAGATCATGACGTCGCCGATCCGGTGGTGGCGGATCGCGCGGGCGATCAGCCACTGGCACGCTCGGTTGAGTCGGCCCTGAGCGGAGTCAGCCTTGTTGACGCGGGCCTTGTGGTACGCGTCTCGGCGCTCGTCTCGGGTCACTAGCGTGCGGTGGTCTTTGCTCCGGCCCGAACGCTGGCGCGCGGGCCGGTGGTGGCGGTGGTGACGCCGGTAGTGGTGGCTCCGCGCTTGAGCAGGTACCGCTCGTTGACGGTGACGGCCAGGGCGATGGCGATGACGGTGGTGGCGATGAGCATGCCGTTCTTGACACCGCTGCCCATGAAGCCGGCGAGTTCGCCGTTGTACCACTGCTGAACGTCGGTGATCCAACCGGAGAGGATCTTGTGTGCCTTGTCCTTCTCCGGGGTGGACAGGAACAGGCTCGGGATGACCAGCGGCAGGTAGGTGGCGAACCGCTGGGCCTTACCGTCGGCGATGTCGCCGACGACCATGGCGAAGGTGATGGCGGAGAGCGCGTAGGAGACCCACCACCAGCACCAGCCGACGACGCCGCCGACGATGTCACCGACGAAGGTTTCGGTGGCGGCGAGGCCGCCGATGCAGGAGACGACGAAGGTGATGGTGCGGCCCGGGTAGCGGAAGATCGCGGTGACCAGGCTGACGAACAGCGCCTTGAGGGTCGTGGAGACGACGTTCACGGGTACTTTTCTCCCTTTTCGAGACGGGGTGCCGGGCCAGGCGTTGGTGCTGGCGCTGCGGCCGGGACGTCGTGTGCGGCGGAGATGTACCGGCCGGTGGTGCGGGGTAACACCAGTAAAGTTACCCCGTACTCCGTTAATCCGCTACACCGTGCCTCGGGTTTTCGTACATCGTTGTCGGATGGTGGTGTCAGGTGACTTTCTCGCCTCCCTTTTCGCTGGTGCCGAGCGGCGCACCCCGCTTCTTCATGAACTCCACGGGGTCTGTCGCGGTGGCCGAGCTCCGGCTGCCGCGGTGCACCTCGAAGTGCAGGTGCGGGCCGGACGAGTGCCCGGAAGTGCCGACCAGCCCGATCTGCTCGCCGGCCTTCACCTTGTCGCCGACGCCCACCAGCGGCTTGCGCAGCAGGTGGCAGTACCGGGTGATGATGTTCTTGGCGTGGCGGATGTCGAGGTACCAGCCGCACCCCGGCTGGCTGGGGGAACCATCGCGGTTGCAGTTGTAGCCGTCCTCGGACCGGTCGCACTCCATGTGAATGACCGTGCCGGAGGCCACCGAGTAGACCTTGACGCCCTTCGGCGCGATCAGGTCCACGCCCTGGTGCGACGGCCGTTGCGCGGTGCGGAACCCGGATCCGACCGGCGCCTTGACCGGCCGGACCCAGCCGCTGGACGCGACCTCGTTCGTCTGCGCCGCGCACTTGCCGACGGCACCTGCGGTCGCCGGGGTCTGCGCGGCGCCGCCGCTGACGGCGTCGACGAGCTTGGCGGCGTCGTCCTCCCACTTGGCGTACGCGTTCGGGTAGGCGGAGATCTGCACACGCTGCGCGGCCTTGGTCAGCGGCAGACCCGCCCAGCCCTTGATCTTCAGGAGCTTCTCGTAGAACTTGCGGGCCGCGTACCGGGGCTTGCGGATGTCCTCGGGACGCCCCCACCCGGAACTGGGGCGCTGCTGGAACAAGCCGAGCGAGTCGTGATCGTTGCTGGCGCCCAGGTGACCCAGGTTGCGCAACGTGGACTCCTGCATGGCGGTGGCCACCGCGATGACCCACCCGCGCGGCGGGACCTTCATCTCCTGGCCGACCTGCACGATCGTGGAGGCGTGGCCGACGGCCTCGCTGCTCCAGCCCGACACCTTCGGGGTCTTACGTGCGACCTGCTGAATCGTCGCAGTGCTGCCACACGAGACCGGCGTGATGCCGGGCTTGTACTCGGTCTCGCCGAAGATCGACACCAGGCCGGTGACCATCGGCAGGCCGAGACCGAGGCACAGGACCGCGGTGACGCCGGCACCGATCCCCGCCCACAGCAGCCGCTTCATCGCACCGGCTCCCAGTCGATCTCCGAGATCCGCCAGGCGTTGCCGAAGCGCAGCAGCGTCAGGGTCAGGGTCCCGAGCGGGCGCCGCTGAGCGTCGGCGGTGACGATCGGGGCTCGCGCTCCGACCAGGCTGCCCTGCCGGGTGACGGTCACGTCGGTGGTCTTCGCGCCGGCCGGCACCGAGGCGGGGTCGGCTTCGGCGAGTTCCACGGCGAGGTCACTGGTGACCGACGGCAGGATGCCGTCGCGCCACGTCTGAGCGTTGCGGTTGGCGGTGTTCAGCCAGGCCGCGGTGAACGCGGTGGCGACTTCCCGGGCGTCCGGTGCGCTGGTCGGCTGGACGAGCACAGGCGCCGGGTCGTCGGCTCCGTCGTCGCCCTCGGCGGCGTGCTCGTCGACGGCCGGCGGCTGGCTGCTCACGTCACCGACCGTGGGCGAGGGCCGGGCGGCGGTGGGCGAGCTGGTGGAGCCGGGCCCGGCCGGGCGCGGCACACCGCCGGTGCTGGTGGCGGTACCACCGAACCGGCTCACCAGCACGCCGAAGCACACCAGGACGAGCGCGGCCAGGATCATGATGTGGCGGGGGGTCAGCAACTTGGTCATGGCGGTTCAGCTCCTCGGCGCGGTGGTGGCCGCATCTTCGGGCCGCGGGCGCGGGCGGGGTCGGGGGCTGGGCCGGGTGGCCGTCTTCTCGGTGGCCGCGGCCGCGGCGGCGCCGGCGGCGGGACCGGCAACTGCGGCGGCGGTGGCCGTCGCCGCGGCTGCGGCAGCACGCTGGACGCGGCCGAGCGGGGTGATTCCCTCGGCCCGCTCGGTCGCGGCGTCGACGGTGGCCGTGATGATCGGGTTGCGGGCTGCCTCGGCGGCGGACGGCACCAGCACGTCGAAGACGCGGTGCGCGGCCGGGCGGCGTCCACTACTGGTCTCCGGGCGTCGGCCGTCGCCTGACCCGTCCGCGTTGGCGGGCAGCCGCTCGAGCAGGTCGGTGAGCTTCTCCGCGGAGGCCTGCTTGCGGGCGTTGAAGGCCCGGTAGATGATCCCTTCCTTGGCGCGGGACCGGCCGGTGACGGTGGCATACATCTGCCGGATCGGGTGGGTCAGGGCCAGCGCGGTGAAACCGCAGATCGCGACGAGCAGCATCTTCGCCCAGCCCGGCAGCGCCCCGGCGAGGATCTCCCGGGTGAAGGTCAGGTAGAGCCCGGCAGCGGCGCCGAAGATGACGATGTTGAACAAACCGCTGATGGCCATGTTCATCAGCCGGCGCACACCCGCCGAGGCGGGCCGGAACATGCCGATGGTGGCCAGCAGCGGGAACGCGATCACGCCGATCCGGAACAGCCCGAACCCGAACAGGATGATGACCGAGGCGATGCAGTCGTAGAAGGCGAACGCGAGCGCGGAGATGACCGCGACGAATCCGGCGCCGGCACGGTCGACGCCGTGGACGCCCTGCAGATGTTCGTAGGCGATCGAGTCGTCCTTCTGGATCTGCGCGGCGATGGTGTCCCACTGCTTGGCCTTGCCGTCGATCAGCTGCTGCCGCAGGGTCGGGTCCTCGTTGCGGGCCGCCTCCCCCCAGGTCATGGAGGTGGAGTTGTAGAGCGCCATGCCGTAGGTGCGGGCGGTCGCACTGTCGGCGTCGCCGAGCACGGCACGCAGCCAGGCCTTGTAGAGGATGGCTTCGGTGACGACGTCGCTGGCGCGGGTCGCGACCGTGCGGTGGTCCTTGCAGGAGTCACCGCCGAGGAGGCACTCGCCTTCGGGAACTTCATGCGGGCCGGGGCCGAGCAGGTTGTGCACGATGCGCAGGCCGCCGGAGGCTGCGGAGTCGGCGGCGTGGACCGAGGCGACCGGCCACTGCGCGACGATGCTGGCGCCGATGATGATGAACGCAGCCCAGCCGGAGATGGACATGGCCGCGGACATGTTGCCGTGCCGTGAGGTCCAGATCAGGAACAGGCCGATCCCGGCGAGGGTGACGACGCCGAACACCGAGAACACCTGCTCGTACACCGTGGTGGTGGCCTCGGCGACGAAGGCGTCGGACCAGTCCCACATCGATCCGGGGTTGTATGCCCTGTCCCGCAGGCTGTTCGCGGCACCGAGGACGGCGGCCGCCACCGTGAACTCGCCGGTGGCGATCGTGTTCCAGGCGACCAGGTCGGGATGCTTGAGGTTGCCGAGGCAGCCGAGGTCGTAGGTGTCCAGGCCGTATCCGCTGACACCGTAGTCGCTGTAGAGCCCACCGACGCCGTCACGCTTGGCCGAGTCGGGCTGGCTGGCGAACGTTCCGGCCAGGCCGGACGTCGGGGACCGGGGCGTAGGCGCGGCGGCGCACCCGGCGGTCTCGCCGAGCGCGTCGCCGGTGCGCTTGACGCAGTCGGCCCAGTTGCTGGGGTTCTGCCATTCCTCGAGGGCGCAGGCACCACCAGGTGCTGCCTGAGCCGGGCCGGTCCACACCATCGATCCGGCGAGCAGGACGAAGACCGCCGCGCAGGCGGCTGCGAGCTTACGCATTGGTGCGGCCCTTCTTCTTGGCGCGGCGACGCGCGGCGCGCTCGGCCTTGCGGACGGTGTCGGCGATACCGCGGGCGACGCCGATGATGTGGCGGCCGGCGTCGGTGACGACGATCCACGGGCCGACCTGGGTGATCAGCGCCTTGCGCTCCAGGGCGCCGAGGCATCCGTGGGCCCAGGAGTCGATGCCGCCGTTGTGCGTGTAGAGCCCGGAGCGGGGGGAGATTCTGACCCGGCCGGCGGCGACCTCGAGCAGGTAGTAGAGCTCCGCGACGTTGACCTGGAGCAGCTGGCAGGGGGCGGGGTCGGTCATCGGGCCCCTCCGGGGGTGGTGTTGAGGACGTCGAGCAGGTGCGGCAGGTGCGACAGGTCGATACGCACCTTCTGGATACGGCCGTCGACGTCGCGCATGACGACCTCGCGGTAGCCGAGCGGGACGGTCGAGGCGGTGCTGTACTGCGACAGCCCGGCGACGGTTTCCTCGTAGCCGACACCGGTGGGGACCCGCAGCAGTCGCAGCGCTTCGGCGGCGACCTCGGCGTCCTCGGCGATGCGGCCGACGAACGTGGTGGTCACGAGGTTCTGCATGTCGAGCTTGAGGATGTCGGCGGGGTCCTGGCTGGCGAGGAGCGCGAACAGGTTCCACTTGCGGGAGTCGCGGGCCAGGCGGCGCAGGAAGTTGCGGCCCGACTCCCAGCCCTGCACGATGTGCGCCTCGTCGAGGCCGACGAATTTACGGGCGTGCTGGTCACCGGAGTAGCAGCGGCGCACGGCGAGCCGGTGCGCCATGTGCAACATCGGCACGGCGAGGGACTCCTCGACTGACCAGTACTGGCGGTCGGCGGCGAAGTCGGGCAGCCGCAGCCCGGCCATGGTGATCACGGTGAGGGCGGCGTCGGCGGACAGGGTGCCGGCCGGGGGGCGGCCGAAGAACAGTCGGCCCATCGGCAGGCGTGTCATGTCGTCGAGCAGGTCGGCGACGTTGCCCTCGATGCCGGTTTCGCTGTGGTCATAGATCGCCTGGACGACCTCGTCGAGGGTCGAGCCCTCCTCCGGCGCGACCCTGCGCACGGCTCTGCGCAGAGTGGTGATCGTCTGTTCCTTCTTGACGACCTGGGCGGGCAGCAGCATCTGCAGGATGTCGAGCACCAGCCAGGACCGTTCGGTCTGTGCGGTGGCGACCGCGTTGACGAACTCGTCGTCGCCGTCGGGCCCGTCCTGGAATTCGCTGCGTTGCGGGGTCGGGATCATCGCGTACGGGGCGAGGGTGCCCGGCTGGGAGCCGGTGAGGTTGAAGACCCGCGAGTGCGGGGCCAGCTCGGGGAGCTGGCACAGCCGTGCGAGCGGCCCGGACGGGTCCATGAGGGTGACCTGTACGCCGCGGCGGGCGTTGAGGTAGCCGAGCGCGCCCATCAGGGTGGACTTGCCGCCACCGGGTTCGGAGACCATCACCGACAGCCCGGAACGTGCCCGGACCTCCATCGGGAAGTGCGGGTCGAGGAAGACCGGCCGCTCGCCGGAGGTTGCGGTGTAACCGATCAGGTCGCCGCGGTCGTCGCCGACGCGGGCGGAGGCCTGCGGCATGGCGCAGGCGAACATCCGGGCCGGCAGGCGGCGGATGAACCCGGTGCGGGCGGTCGGCTCGCCGGGGATGAACTCGCGGAGCAGCGCGAGCTGGCCCCGCGGGTGCACGAGGGTGGTGTGCAGCTCTTCGGCGTAGAGGTTGGTCAGGTCGCGGGCACGGGCGAGGCAGTCCTGCTGGGTGTCGCCGGTGACGGCGAGCCGGTGCCAGCCGTGCACCCGGGTCGCGGTGACGGGCAGCCCGGTGTCGATCTCGTCGCCGACGATCGTGGCGCGGGCAGCGAGGCGCTCGAGGTGCAGCGGCTCGTCGAGCTGGTGGTCGGCGTAGTCCTTCTGCTGCGAGCGGATCAGCAGCAGCCGGTGGTTGAGTGATCCGCGTGACGCGTCCGGGCCGAGGACCATGACGCGTGACGACCACTCGACCGGGTAGCCGGCCTGCTCGGACAGGTGTGCCCAGGGCTGGTGGTTCTGCGGGATGGTCAGGGCTTCCATGCGGCCGACGGTGAGCACGGCGACGTGCACGCTGCGGCCGGTGCGCCGGTCGGTGAGCTTGGTGGTCGACGAGTAGGAGGTGCGCTGCCAGTCGACGGGCTCGGTGAACTCGGCGATGTCGTCCGGGCCGACGTCACCGGCGTGGTGGCTGGGAGGTTCCAGGCCGATGCCGACGCTGCGGTAGAGCATCGTGGTCATCTCGGCGACGGTGGAGGTGCGACCCTGCAATCCGGGCCGGGACATGATCTCGGTGATTTCGACGAGTTCCTGCATCCCGGCCTCGTCCAGGTCGCCGTCGCGGTTGAGAGTCGCGTTGAGCTGGACGCCGATCATGGTGCGGCCGATGGTGTACCCGCCGGCGTTGATGTGCTTCACCGTGCTGGCCAGGTGCTCGGTCCAGGTGGTGTGCGCGCCGGGAACGTCCGGCAGGGGGCGGGTGTCGGCGCGCATGACGCGCGCCCACTGCCCGGTGTCGAACGGGATGCTGATGCGGCGCAGGTGCAGGTGCCGCCCGGCGAGTGCGGCGATCTGGGTCGCGTTCGATTCGATCGCGGTCTCACGGCGGGCGTCGGACTGGAACGGCCAGAGCTGCTCACCGCAGGTGAACCAGGCGGTGATGGTGTTGCCGGTGATCGCAAGGTTGCTGCGGATCTCGGAGAGGGCAAGCTGGCCGGTGGTGTTGCGGCGCCGGATGGCCGGCTGGCGCGGGGGCCGGGCCGCCGGGCTGGTGAACGGCAGCAGCGCCTGCAGCCGGTCGCGGCTCGGCAGCTCCGGCAGGAAGGATTTCCTCACCGGGTCCTCCCATCGGTGAGCTGGTACTGCGGGCGGTCCGGGCCGGTGATGGTGTGGCGGACGATGATGTGCGAGCCGGTCAGCTTGGCGACGGGCTGCTCGCGTTCGCCGCGCAGGGGACGCCAGTCGGTGAAGGCGACCTTGAGAACGGCGAGGACGGGCTGGTCGTAGTCGACGAACCGCCAGGTGTAATAGGTCAGCCCGATCGCGGCCGCGATGCTGCACCCGATGACCTCGACGGTGCCGAAGATCAGCCAGCCCACGGTGATCAGCAGGAACATGTAGGCGAAGCCCAGGCCGTACTGGGTGTAGGTGAGCTGGACCGGGAGGGTGTATCCCGACGGGCCCAGGTAGACGAGCCGGGCCCGGTAGATGTCGTCGTCCGAGATGACCGTCGGCATGATCGGGGCCCTACTTCTTGACGATCAGGTTGACGAAGAAGTCACCGAACAGCCAGAGCGATCCGGCGCCGGCGATGAAGACCAGCCCGATGATGCTGATGAATGAGGTGGTGAGGACCCTCGACATCTGACCGCGGCTGCCCCGGGCGATGATGCCGACGCCGATCAGCATGAGCACGATCGGCAGGACCTGCTTGACGACGAAGTCGTTGATGCCGGACAGGTTCACCGACCCCGTGGCCGGCGGGGTCGTGGCCGGGGGGGTCGTGGGGGTCGTGGGGGCCGCGGCGATGAAGTCCTGCGCGGTCTGGACCAGGTCGGACAGCAGCATGGTGCTGGAACTCCTCAGTCGGTTCGGCCAGCCCTGGCGGGGGCGGCGAAAGGGGGTTGTGAGCAACACCCGGCGCTGCCGGGGGGCGGTGACACCACCAAGTTACTCCGGAATCGGTTAATGTGCTACACCGCTGCCCATAAAAAAGATGAGTGACCCCCTAAGAGGACACCCATCCCAGGTAAACCCGTATTCGGTTGTTAGGCGCAACCAGTTCACGTCGCACCAGGGGCCTACCCCGAGGGACAGCCAGCGCCGGGCGGCGGGCCTGGGCTCCCGCCGACCCCGGCGGAGCGGTTCTGGCCACCCCCGGGTCGGTCCGACCAGGCAACTCAGGTAGCGGACCTGATCGATGATCCGACGGTAGGCCAGCGATCCACCCCACTGGGTAACTGCCAGTTACCTCTTGCCAGGTGGCCGCGATCACAACGCAGCGGGGGCCGCGACCCCAGTGGGTCACGGCCCCCGCTCACGCCGGAAGGTGAAAGGTCAGACGTTCGCATCCTGCTCGTCGGCGACAGGCTCGTCCGTCGGCGCCGGATCAGGCTCCGAGATGTTGGCCAGCATCGCCTTGGCGATGCGGCGCAGGTTGTCGAACAGCGTGGCGATCTCCTGCTGCGGTCCCGAGCCGGTGAGGCCACAGACGTCACGAACGACGTCCTTGCCGATCCTCGGCTCCCGGGTCGCCCAGTCCTCGATCTCGGTGACGATCTCGTTGATCTGCTTGCCGCGGCGCTGGACGTGCTCGACCAGGGTCCGGCCGCACGGCTGCTTGCCGGGCTTGCTCTGGCAGCCGCACGGCTCGGTCGGGTCGAGCCGCATCTCACTGATGTGCGGTATGTCCAGCAACGGCATCCAGTTCTCGCTGCCGGGCCCCCGGCGCTGGTCCGGATGGATGATGACCACCGGTTCCTCGGCGGCGGTCTTGCGGCGCGGCGGCCGCGGCGCGCGAGGAACTGCGAGCGCCTGCGTCGGTTCCAGGTCCTCGCCGACGGCTGGCGGCGGCGGGAGAGCGGGCACCGGGTCCGGCGCCTGAACCTCCGGCCGGGCGGCGGCGGGCGTTTCCTGGGCGTCTGGCTGACGCGGCGGCGCCACGTAGTTGATCTGAGGGAGGGTCACGCTGATCCGGTCGAGCACCGCGAACCCCATGTAGGTGTCCGCCGCGATCGCCGCGGCCATCGCGGCGTGCCGGCGCGCTCGGCGCCTGTCCTTGTACTGCCACCACCTGATGGGTCGCTCGGCGAGCGCCACGTCGGTGCTGTTCCCGGCCGGGGTAGCGGCGGCCGGGCACAGCAGAGCGTCGAGGCGGTCGGCGTAGACGTCGAGGTAGCGCTGGGCGGCGGCGATCGCGACGTCGCGTTCGGTCAGCGCGGTCTCGCCCTGCTCGTGCCGGTAGGCCAGAGCGGTGGCCAGCGACTTGGTCCGGGCGATCAGCCAAGCCCGCTCAGCGAGCTCCTTGTTGACGGTGAACAGCACGTCGGTCTGCCGGAACTCGCTGGCTGCGCTGTCCTCGACCTCACGCTCGCGCCTGATCTTCTTGTACTGGTTGAACAGGTGCAGGCCCCAGATCAGGAACAGACCGGCCGAGGCGGGAGCGGTGATGCCGGCCCCTTTGTGCTGGAGGTTCGTGGCGACCGACAGGGCAGCGACGGCGGCGCCGGCTCCCCACCACGGCCACGGCGACAAGCGGTCACGGGCGGCGCGGAGACCGCCGTGCAGCAGGGTCGCTACGGCGAGGTCGAAAACGGCCGGGGCGAGCCAGGGCGTGAGGTCCCATCCGAAGATCCTGATGAGGTCGACGAACCCCTTCTTCTCGGCGTACATCTTCTGGCCGAGAGAAGCGACGACGCTGATCACCGCGGTCAGGGTGAACAGGTACCCGGTGTTGGTGAACCACTCGCGGAAGCTGACCATCGACGAGCGTGCGCCTTCGGTGCGCTGCTTCATCGACATGCGCGGGACCACCGGGTCGGGGGTCGGAGTCGGGGTCGGGGTCGGGGTCGGGGTGTCACTCAGACCCAGACTCCGACTCTCCTGCGGCTCGGGGGCGCAGGGCCGTACCGCACCGGGGGTCTGAGTCGGGGCAGGGGT
>JACCDR010250148.1_pt1 | contig 19781 bp, 17 predicted proteins | sample 7446431 | NCBI WGS metagenome assembly JACCDR01 (sample SAMN15323443, study PRJNA562643) | freshwater metagenome | isolation source: river surface water | place: USA:Blue River Watershed | collected 2017-08-17 | reverse complement strand
GGCTGCCCCAGCCGTTTGCGTTTTCATCCCCTGTTTCGATGACAGAACCGCGCACCGGGTGCCCAAAGATGACTTTCGACCACTGTAAAGGACGGTCATGGCCTCCTAGAGTCTGAACCCAGAACCACTTGCCGTTGTGGCGCACATCACGCAGGCCAACCACCGTGCTCGACCCCGAACTCATGAGCGCAGCGCTGCCGGGCGAACCAGCCTGCGGCGCCAACCTGGACGCCGAGCCGGCCTGGCTGGAGCTGGAGCTGGCGGCTGCGGGCGAGCCCGAAAGCCAGTATGGCGACCACATCAAGCCGGCCACACCGCCCGATTGGTTGACCGTGCACGAGCGGGCCCTGGCCTTGGCATCGCGCACCCGCGACCTGCGCCTGGCGGTCTGGTTGGCCCGCAGCGGCGCCCGCTTGCAGGGCCTGGCCGGCTTCACGGCAGGGCTGCAGCTGGTCCAACAGCTGGTGTTGAAACACTGGGACACGGTGCACCCGCAACTCGACGCCACCGACAACAACGACGCCACCTACCGCTTGAACACCCTGGCCCAGCTGGCCGCAGCCGAGGCGGGCCTGGCCGATCTGCGGGCGGCGGCACTGGCCCCGGTTCGGGGCAGCATGACGGTTCGAACCATAGAGCTCACCCAGCGCGGCACCACGCCTTACCCGCAAGAAGCCGTGCCCACCGCCGAAGGGGTGGAAAAGGGCTTGCGGCAATTGATGGTCGACCATCCGGCACTGCAAGCCCAGGCCGCCCAGGCGGCCTGGGCCGCACGCCAACTGCTGGAAGAAACCGCCCGGCGGGTCTCTGCCGAACGCTTGCCCAACCTCGCGGCGCTGGTGCAAATTCTGGAGCTGGTGGACCGCAGCATGGCCGCAGCGGCGGGCCCCAAGGGCGGTGTTTCTGGGACTGGGGTCGACACCGCCGCCACCACAACCGCCACCACAACCGGCACCACAACCGCCACCGGCCTCGACGCGCACCCGCAGGCCCCACGTGGCGCCATTGCCAGCCGGGCCGATGCGGTGCAGCAGCTGTCGCTGGTGTGCGACTGGATCGAGCGGCACGAACCCAGCCACCCGGCGCCGCTGCTCATCCGCCGCGCACAGCGCCTGATGGACAAAAACTTCATCGACATCATCCGCGACCTTTCCCCTGAAAGCCTGGGCCAGGTGCAGCTGATTGCAGGCACCGAAGCACCACAACCCTGAACCGCGCTGTTCACCACACCCCACCACCCACGCCCTTTTTCAGGAGCACCACACCATGGCACAAAGCAGTCAGAAGTCCATCGCCCGCAACCGCGCGCCCCGGGTGCAGATCGAGTACGACGTTGAACACTACGGCTCCGAGAAGAAGGTGCAGCTGCCGTTTGTCATGGGTGTGATGTCCGACCTGTCGGGCAAACCCAGCGAACCGCTGGCACCCGTGGCGGAGAGAAAATTTCTCGACATCGACGTGGACAACTTCGACGCGCGCATGAAGTCGATGAAACCCCGCGCTTCATTCCAGGTGGCCAACCGCCTGACGGGCGAGGGCAACATCTCGGTCGACATCACCTTCGAGAGCATGGAAGACTTTTCGCCGGCGGCAGTGGCGGCCAAGGTGGAAGGCTTGAAGCAACTGCTGGAGTCGCGCAAACAACTGGCCAACCTGGTGACCTGGATGGACGGCAAGGTGGGCGCTGAAGAGTTGATTGCCAAGGTCATCAAGGACGAGGCCTTGCTGAAGTCGCTGTCGGCCGCCCAACCGGCCGCTGACGCAGCCCCATAAGGTTCTTCGCGTTGCCGCAGCCCCACCCCACACCCCCAGAAAGCCCACGCCATGGCCGAAGCCACCACCACCGCCACTGCCCCCGCCGCCAACCCGCTGCAGGGTGTTCAATTCGAAGGCAATGAATTTGCTTCGCTGCTGAACAAGGAATTCAAGCCCAAGAGCGCCGAGGCCAAAACGGGCGTTGAACAGGCGGTGCTCACGCTGGCGCAGCAAGCCTTGTCCAAGGCCAACCTGATCGGCAGCGATGTCATCGTCACCATCGAGGCGATGATTGCCGAGCTGGACCGCAAGATGTCGGAGCAGGTCAATGAAATCCTGCACCACGCCGACTTTCAACAGCTTGAAAGCGCCTGGCGGGGTCTGCATTACCTGGTGAACAACACCGAGACCGATGAGATGCTGAAGATTCGGGTCCTCAACATCTCAAAGGCGGAACTGGCCAAGACGCTGAAGCGCTACAAGGGCGTTTCCTGGGACCAGAGCCCGGTGTTTCGCAAGATATACACCGAAGAGTACGACCAGTTTGGTGGCCACCCCTTTGGCAGCCTGGTAGGCGACTACTACTTTGACCACACCCCGCCCGATGTGGAACTGCTGGGCGAACTGAGCAAGATAGCCGCTGCAGCGCACGCCCCGTTTCTGGCCGCCGCAGGGCCGGGCTTGATGCAGATGAGCTCGTGGCAGGAACTGGCCAACCCGCGTGATCTGACCAAGATATTCACCACGCCCGACTACGCAGCCTGGCGTTCGCTGCGCAAGTCGCCCGATGCACGCTACGTGGGCTTGGCGATGCCGCGCTTCCTGTCACGCCTGCCCTACGGCGCCACCACCAACCCGGTGGAAGCCTTCAACTTCGAAGAAGAAACCGGCGGTGGCGACCACGGCCGCTACACCTGGGCCAACTCGGCTTATGCGATGGCGGTGAACATCAACCGCTCCTACAAGCTCTATGGCTGGGGCACCAGCATCCGCGGCGTCGAGGCCGGTGGTGCTGTCGAGGGCCTGCCCACGCACACCTTCCCCACCGACGACGGTGGCGTGGACATGAAGTGCCCCACCGAAATCGCGGTCAGCGACCGCCGCGAAGCCGAACTGGCCAAAAACGGCTTCATGCCTTTGGTGCACCGCAAGAACAGCGACTTTGCCGCTTTCATAGGCGCCCAGTCCTTGCAAGAGCCCGCGCTGTATGAAGACCCCGACGCCACGGCCAATGAAAACCTGGCGGCGCGCCTGCCCTACATGTTTGCCTGCTGCCGCTTTGCCCACTACCTGAAGTGCATCGTGCGCGACAAGGTGGGGTCGTTCAAGGAACGCGACTCGATGGAGAAGTACCTGAACAACTGGATCATGAACTACGTGGACGGCGACCCCGCCAATTCGTCCGACGCCACCAAGTCACAAAAACCACTCGCGGCCGCCGAAGTGGTGGTGGAGGAAATACCGGGCAACCCCGGTTACTACTCCTCCAAGTTTTTCTTGCGGCCGCATTACCAGCTTGAAGGTTTAACCGTTTCCTTGCGGCTTGTATCGAAGTTGCCGTCGCAAAGGCAATAGCCTGACCTGACGGCGCATGTTCATCACTCTGGAGCAAAACACCATGGCCATTGACACCCACATCAAGTTTGACGGCGTAGACGGCGAATCGCTGCACGCCGACCACAAGGGCGAAATCGAAATCCTGTCCTGGACCTGGGGCGTGCACAACGAAAGCGCGCTGGCCGGCGGCGGCAGCGGCAAGGGCAAGGCGCAGCCTGGCAACCTGGTCATCACCCACGTCTACGACAAGGCTTCGCCGGTCTTGGCCAAGAAGTGCGCCCAGGGCGTGCACTTCAAAGACGCCGTGCTCACCGCGCGCAAGTCCGGCGAGGGGCAGAAAGACTTCCTGAAAATCACCATGAAAGAGGTTTTCATCACCTCGGTCAACCCGTCTTCCGGCAACGACGGCACCATCAACGAGCAGGTCTCGATGAGCTATGCCCAAATCGACTTTGCCTACAAGGCACAAGACGAGAAGGGCGCGCTGGGGGGTGACGTGAAGTTTGGCTGGAACGTCAAAACCACCGTCATCACCTGAACGGCAGGGGCCCACCATGCCTGACATCGCACCACTTTCACGGGCTGGCGCAGGGGCAGGCGCGGACAGCTTTTTGCATGTGATGGCCACACGCGCCGGCAAGGTGAAGGGCGAGTCGACCAGCAGCGACCATGTCGACGACATCGAGCTCACGGGGTGGCAGTGGGGGCTGACGGCCAGCTCTGCCATCGGCAGTACACAGGCTGCGGGCCGCCGCTCCTACACCGCGCTGACGGTGTTCAAACACATCGACGCCGCCACCACACCGTTGATGGCGGCCTTGGCCACCAATGACGCCATCAAGGAAGCCCGCCTGACCATGCGCAAGGCTGGCGGCGGGCAGACCGACTTTTTCAAAATCACGCTCAAGGGTGCGCGCATCACGTCGGTGCAGCACCACGCCGATGCCGATGGCAACACGCGGGAAAGTGTCACCCTGGCCTTCACCAAGGTGGAAGTGGAGTACCGCCCGCAAACCGCTGCCGGCAGCTGGGGTGGGGCCATGACTTTCACCGACGAACTGCCGCAGGTCTGACGCGCCCACCCCGGCAGCGCAGCTTGCAGCCCACAAGCCGCCGCAGCCGCATTCCCAACCGCCCCTGAGATGGCCGAAACCGACATCCGTGACCGCCTGCAGCCGGCGCTGCTGGACCGCTTGACCGATGACGCCCCGGCCCAAAGAACCGAGGGCGAAGCGCAGCGCGTGATGAGCAAGGCCCGCCTGCGCAAAGCCGTGCTGCGCGACCTGTCCTGGCTGTTCAACGCCACGCAGCACCGCAGCGAAGCCGACACCCTGCACCCCACCGTGGCCGCCAGTGTCTTGAACTATGGCCTGCCGCCGCTGGCCGGCCAGCGCGTGTCAAGGCTGGACGTGCACGAGCTTGAACGCGTCATCACCCAGGCCATCCGCCGCTTTGAACCCCGCATCCTGCCCGACTCCCTGAAAGTGCGGGCGGTTGAAAACGGCAGCGTGCTGGACTCGCACAACATGATCGAGTTCCAGATCGAAGGCAAACTGTGGGCACAGCCCGTGCCGCTGGACATCCTGCTGCGCACCCGCATGGACCTGGAAGCCGGGCAGGTGGAGGTTTCCGAAGCCAGCGCCAGCGCAACCGCTCGCCCCAGCTGATGAAGGCCTCGTTCACCCGGCTGTACCAGGACGAGTTGAGCCATCTGCGCGAGATGGGCGAAGAATTCGCGCGCGAACACCCCAAGATCGCGTCGCGCCTGGGTTTGGGCAGTCTGGAGGTGGCCGACCCTTATGTGGAACGTCTGCTCGAAGGTTTTGCCTTCCTGGCCGCGCGGGTGCGCCTGAAGATCGACGCCGAGCAGCCCCGGCTGATTGCACAGTTGCTGGAGTCCACCTATCCCAACTTTCTGGCACCCGTGCCCTCGATGATGGTGGTGCGGCTGGTGGTGGACACCAACGACCCCAACCTGGCCCAGGGCTACCCCGTGCCGCGTGGCAGCGTGGTGCAATCAACACTGCCGCGCGGGCAAGACACCTTGTGTGAATACCGCACCGCGTCTGCGCTGCAACTGTGGCCCATCGAGTTGCTGAATGTCGAGTACTTCAGCCACGCCCCGGACCTGGGGCTTGCGCGCTGGCCCGCCGCCGAGGCCGCCCGCGCCGGTTTGCGCATTCGGCTGCGGGCGGGTGGGGGTCTCACGTTCAAACAGCTGAAGCTGGAGCGCTTGCCGCTGTTCATCAGCGCCCCCGACGACGTGGCCTTTCGCTTGCATGAACTGCTGTTGGGCGCCCCGCTGGCCACGCTGTTGGCGCCACTGCCCGCCACCCCAACCGCTGCAGAGCCGCCCGAAGCGCAGCACACACGCGCCACGGCACTGGCCCATTCCTGGCGCGCCAGCCACAGCATCCAGCCCCTGGGCCTGGGCGCCGATGAAGCGCTGCTGCCCGAGTCGTTGCGCACCTTTTCAGGCCACCGCCTGGTGCAAGAGCTGGCGGCACTGCCACAGCGCTTCCTGTTCTTTGAAGTAACCGACCTTCAAGCGCGACTGCAAGGGGTGGACAGCGCAGAAGTGGACCTGATCGTGTTACTGAAGAAGGCCGACCCCAGCCTGCAGGCGCTGGTCGACCGCAGCAGCCTGGCCTTGCATTGCACACCGGCGATCAACCTGTTCCTGAAGCGCCTGGGCCAGGTGGCGCTGGAGCCCGGGGCCTCGGAGCACCACGTGGTACCCGATCGCACACGGCCGATGGACTACGAGGTGCACAGCCTGCACCGCGTCACCGGCTATGGCAGCGGTGTTGCAGGCCAGCAGTCGTTCAAGCCGCTTTACAGCTGGCAGCAGAACAGCACCAGCCTCGGTGCCGACCTCGGCACACACCTTGGCACCGACCTCGGCAAAGACGGCGGTTCTGACCACAGCGCCGGCCAAGACGCGGGTTACTACACGCTGCGCCGTGAAGAGCGCCAGCAGTCGGAGAACCAGCGCCGCCAGGGCGCTCGGGTTCCTTCGTACCTGGGCGGCGAGGTTTTCCTGTCACTCACCGACCCCGGCCACGGGCCTTACCGCGACACCCTGCGGCAACTGTCGGTGCAGGCCTGGGTGAGCAACCGCGACCTGCCCGTGCTGCTGCCCCAGGGCCACCCTGCGCGCACCGAAGGCGCGCCGACATGGAAACTGGAAACACCAGGCCCCGTCACCGACGTGCACTGCATGCGCGGCCCGACGCGGCCGGTGTCGCGCCTGCCCACAGGGCGCGTCGGCTGGCAGCTCGTGTCACAACTGGCCAACAACCATGTGGCGCTGGGTGACGACGGCCGGGCCAACGCCGCCAGACTGCGCGAGCTGTTGCTGCTGTACGGGCCCGCGCACGACCCGGTCTGGCAACAGCAGGCCGAAGGCATCGTCTCGCTGAAGGCGCAGCAGGTGGTGCGGCGGCTGCCCATCAAAGGCCCGGCCAGCTTTGGCAACGGCGTGGAGCTGACGCTGGAAGTGGATGAACAGGCCTTCCACGGCAGCAGTGCGTTTTTAATGGCCAGCGTGCTGGACGTGTTTTTCAAACGGCACGCGGCCATCAACAGCTTCACGCAACTGAAGCTGACCAGCGTGCAGCGCGGCACCGTCATGCAGTGGCCTACACGGTCGGGGCTTGGGGCCACCCTGTGAACAGCAGCCAACCTGCAGCACGGCCCGCCGAAGCGGCTGCAGGCGACGCCACGGCACACGCGGCTGCGGTTGCGGCTGCGGCTGCCGCAGTGCTGGGCAGTGCGGCGCAGTTGACCACCGCCCCTGCAGCCGCGGCCCGCCTGCTGAAGGACGTGTACGCCCGACCCTGGGCACACGACTTCTTCGCGCTGATGCGCCGGCTGGACGCGCTGCACCCGCAGGCCCCGCGCACCGGGCAGGCGCAGCGCCCGGGGCAAGAGCCCCTGCGCCTGGCCCAGTCGCCCGACATGAACTTTGCGCCGGCCCCGCTGCAGCGCCTTGAACTGCGCGACGGCGCGGCGCCGCGTCTGTCGGTGCGCTTCCTGGGCCTGCTGGGCCCGCAGGGCCCGATGCCCACGCACTTCACCGAATATGTGCGCGACCGGGTGCACCACCACGGCGACACGGCATCGGCCCACTTTCTGGACCTGTTCCATCACCGTTTTCTCGGCTTGTTCTACAGCGCCTGGGCCCAAGCACAACCCGTGGTTCATGCCGACCGCCCGCACGACGACCGCTACCTGATGTGGCTGGCATCAGCTACCGGTTTACCGCTGGGCGGCTTGCAGCGACAGGGCGCGCCAGTTGGCGCCACACTTGCACCAGTGGCCATGAACCCGGCAGCGCAGCAGCCCGCCACGGCCCAGGGGCTGCCGCTGCAGGCACTGGCCTTCCATGCCGGCTTGCTGGCCACGCGCAGCCACCACGCTGAAGCGCTGTGCAAGGTGCTTCAACACAACCTGGATGTGCGCGCGCGGGTGCAAAGCCACATGGGGCAGTGGCTGGGCATCGAAAGGCAAGACCGGTCGCGCCTGGGCTTTGCCGCCAGCCGACCCGAACGCCACGACGCACCCGCCGCGCAACTGCAGCACGACGCCAACGCCGGCTCTCGGGTGTGGGACCGGCAGCACCGCTTTCGGCTGCAGCTGGGGCCCTTGGCCTGGGCCCAGTACCAGCGCCTGTTGCCTGCGGGGCCCCGATCGCAGGGGGCTTCGGACTGGGCCGCCCTGCTGCAATGGATGCAACTGTTGGCCAGCCCGCACCTGAATTGGGACATCGAGCTGCAACTGCACCCCCCGCACAGGCCGCCAGCGCGGCTGGCGCGGGGCGCCCTGCGTTTGGGTGTCAGCACCTGGCTGCCCGGGCAACCGCCGCACAGCCGCAAACCGTCACAACAAAGCCTGCACCTGCGCATTCGACCGCAGACGTCGTTTCTGCAACGCCAGGCGCAGGGGTTTGAAGCCCGCGCCAGACACGACGCTGCACAGGCCACGCCGCCCGCCCGGCATCCACCCCCACAGCCATAAAAACCAGCTGAACACCATGCCCGAGATCTCGCGCAACGCCTCGTTTGGCAAACTCTCCCCGGTGGCCTACAAAGCCATCGAAGGCGCCACCGTGTTCTGCAAGATGCGCGGCAACCCGTTCGTCGAACTGCAGCACTGGCTGGTGCAGATACTGAACGCACCCGACAGCGACCTGCTGCGCATCGTGCGCCACTACGGGCTGGACACCGCTGCCTTGTCTGCCGACCTGACGCAGGCCCTGGACCGCCTGCCCCGGGGCGCGGCCAGCATCAACGACATCTCCACGTTTGTCGACACAGCGGTCGAAAGGGGCTGGGTCTACGGCAGCCTGATGTTCGGAGAAAACCAGGTGCGCACCGGCCACCTGCTGGTGGGCCTGCTAAAAACCGCTGCGCAACGCGGCACGCTGATGGCGCTGTCCAAACAGTTTGACCGCATCAACGCCGACGACCTGGCCAGCCGGTTTGGCAGCCTGCTGGCCACATCGCCCGAAGCCACCAGCAGCGCCAGCAACAGTGGCGCCGCACCGGGCGAAGCCAGCGAAGCCATCGCACCGGCTGCCCTGGGCCAACAACAGGCGCTGAAACGCTACACCACCGACCTGACCGAACAGGCGCGCGCTGGCGGCATGGACCCCATCGTGGGCCGCGACGAAGAGATTCGACAGGTGGTGGACATCCTGATGCGCCGGCGCCAGAACAACCCCATTCTGGTGGGCGAGGCGGGTGTGGGCAAAACCGCCGTCGTTGAAGGTTTTGCGCAGCGCATCGCCCGCGGCGACGTGCCGCCGGCCCTGAAAGACGTGCAGTTGCGCGCGCTCGACGTGGGCTTGCTGCAAGCCGGCGCCAGCATGAAAGGCGAGTTTGAGCAGCGCCTGCGCTCGGTGATTGACGAGGTGCAGGCTTCGCCACAACCCGTGATCCTGTTCATAGACGAAACCCACACACTGGTGGGCGCCGGGGGCGCAGCCGGCACGGGCGATGCCGCCAACCTGCTGAAACCCGCACTGGCCCGGGGCCAGCTGCGCACCATCGGCGCCACCACCTTTGCCGAATACAAAAAACACATCGAAAAAGACCCGGCGCTGACCCGCCGCTTCCAGCTGGTGCAGGTGGACGAGCCCAGCGAACCCAAAGCCACGCTGATGATGCGCGGTGTGGCCAGCACGATGGAAAAGCACCACCGCGTGCAAATACTGGACGAAGCGCTGGAAGCGGCCGTGAAGCTGAGCCACCGCTACATACCCGCCCGCCAGTTGCCCGACAAGTCGGTGAGCCTGCTCGACACCGCCTGTGCCCGCGTGGCCGTCAGCCTGCACGCCACACCGGCCGAAGTGGACGACTGCATCAAGCGCATTGAAGCGCTGCAAACCGAAGCAGCCATCATCGGCCGCGAGGCCGCCATCGGCGTGGAAACCCGTGAGCGCGCCGACCACGTGGCCGCCCAGCTGAGCAGCGAACGCGAGCGGCTGGCGCAACTGCAGACCCGGTGGCAAACGGAAAGAGCGCTGGTGGACCGGCTGCTGGCGCTGCGCAAACAACTTCGCGCCACAGCAGGCCCGGTGGACGGCGTTGCTGAAGCCGGCGCCACCACGCCACCGGCTACACCAGGGGCCGATGATGGGGCCGTTGCAGCCGAACAAGGCGCCGCCGCGCTGACGCCCGCGCAGCGCGCCGAAGCGCTGGCCGAACTGAAGCAGGTGCAGCAGACCTTGAGCACCCTGCAGGGCGAAACGCCGCTGATCCTGCCCACCGTGGACTACCAGGCTGTGGCCAGCGTGGTGGCCGACTGGACCGGCATCCCCGTGGGCCGCATGGCCGCCAACGAGATTGAAACCATCTTGAACCTGCCGCAGCAACTGGCCCGCCGCGTCATCGGCCAGGACCACGCGATGGAGATGATTGCCAAACGGGTGCAAACCTCGCGCGCGGGCCTGGACAACCCGGGCAAACCGATCGGCGTGTTCATGCTGGCCGGCACGTCGGGTGTGGGCAAAACAGAAACGGCGCTGGCGTTGGCCGAAGTGCTGTATGGCGGTGAGCACAACCTCATCACCATCAACATGAGCGAATACCAAGAGGCGCACACCGTCAGCACACTGAAGGGTGCGCCGCCCGGTTATGTGGGCTACGGTGAAGGCGGTGTGCTGACCGAGGCCGTGCGCCGCAAGCCTTACAGCGTGGTGCTGCTCGACGAGGTGGAAAAAGCCCACCCCGACGTGCACGAGATCTTTTTTCAGGTCTTCGACAAGGGTTTCATGGAAGACGGCGAAGGCCGTTTCATCGACTTCAAGAACACACTGATAATTTTGACCACCAACGCCGGCACCGAGCTGATTGCCAGCCTGTGCAAAGACCCCGCCCGCATGCCCGGCCCCGAGGGCATGGCCAAGGCCCTGCGCGGGCCGCTGCTGCAGGTGTTTCCGCCCGCGCTGCTGGGCCGCCTGGTGGCGGTGCCCTACTACCCGCTGAGCGACAGCATGCTGGCGCAGATCGTGCAACTGCAGCTGGGGCGCATCCGCAAGCGCGTGCAAGAGCGCTACAAGGTGCCGTTTGAGGTCAGTGACGATGTGGTCAAACTGGTGGTTTCGCGCTGCACCGAAAGTGAATCGGGCGGGCGCATGATCGACGCCATCCTGACCAACACCATGCTGCCCGACGTGTCGCGCGCTTTTCTGCAAAAGCTGCTGCAGGGCCAGGCCATAGGCGGCGTGCAGGTGGGTGTGGCTGCGGGGCAGTTCAGCTACACCTTCAGCTAAAAGGCTGAGAGTATTTCAATCATGCCCGCTCATCACCTCAACAGGCCCGCACGCCAGGCGCCCGCCACAGTGGCCCAGCCGCACGGCGTGGCCAGTACGCAGCCGCCCTGGGCGCAGGCCCTGCACCAGGCCATAGAGCAGCTTCGAAACGAAGACCTGCCCGCCGCAGAAGTGGCCTTGCAAGCACTGCTGCGCCGCTGGCCTGGCGAGGCCAACGCGCTGCACTACCTGGGGGTGCTGCGGCACACCCAGGGCCGGGTGGAAGCTGCGGTGGCACTGATCAACGAATCTCTGGCAGCAGCCCCGCGCAACGCCGGCGCCTGGAACAACCTGGGCAACGTGCTGCTCAGCGCGGGCCGCATAGCAGAAGCCACCAGCGCTTACGAGCAGGGCGTGGCGGTTGCCGCCGCCCACCCGGCCGCCGCCGATGCCCTGAACAACCTGGGCACGGTTTACCGCAAACAGCAGCGGCCCGCCGACGCCGTAGCCGCCTGCCGGCGTGCACTGGCGCTGCGGCCCGACTTTGGCGACGCCTGGTACAACCTGTCGCTGGCGCTGATGGCGCAGGGCGAGGTGCATGAAGCCTTGCTGGCCAACAGCCGCGCGGTTGCGGCCTGGCCGCGCCACCTGCAGGCGCGTGACCAAGTCATCCGCGCGCTGCTGCTGCTGGGCCAGCGCGACAAGGCGGCTGAGCTTTACCGTGAGTGGCTGGCCGAAGAACCCAGCAACCCCGTGGTGCAACACCAACTGGCGGCCTGCCTGGGCGACCAGGCCCCTGAAGGCGCCCCTGGCCGCGCCAGCGACGCCTATGTGCAGCAGGTGTTTGACGCCTTCGCCTCGTCTTTTGATGCCAAGCTGGAAATGCTGCACTACCGGGCGCCAGAACTTGTGGTGCAGGCGCTGGCCGCTGCCGTGGGGCCGGCTGCTGCAGCACTGGACATCGTGGACGCCGGCTGCGGCACCGGCCTGTGCGGCCCCCTGCTGCGGCCCTGGGCACGCCATCTGGCCGGTTGTGACTTGTCACAAGGCATGCTGCGCCGCGCGCACGAACGGCAGCACGACGGGCAGCGGGTGTATGACGTATTGCACCAAGCCGAATTGGTGCACTACCTGAACACGCAGGCGGCGGCATTTGATGCTGTGGTGTCGGCCGATACGCTGTGTTACTTTGGGGCGCTGGAAGGGGCGCTGGCGGCTGTTAAACGCAGCTTACGGCCAAGCGGATTGGCCGTCTTTACCGTCGAGGCATTGGCACATGGCGACACCCGACCACAGGTGCTTCAAATCAATGGCCGCTATGCACATGGCCGTGAGTATCTGTCGACGGTCCTGTGCGAAGCCGGCTTCACCCGCAGCAAGATCCAGGCGGTGGAGTTGCGCCTAGAGGCTGGTAGACCTGTCCAGGGCTGGCTGGTATTGGCCCACGTTGTACCCGCAAAAAAAACGAGTTGACCCGTGGGAAGTAAAAAACCTGGCAGCACCTGCGCCACCAACGACGAGCGGCCAGACCGTGGAACCGGCGCCCGATGTCGCCACCAGTCACCCGCGAGCCGCCACGCACAGAAGGCCCCCGTCGCGGTCAAACCCATTGCATTCGACGCGCTTTGGAACGCCTACCCTTCGAACAAGCCCTACGTGGACAAAACGACGGGCGAACCCCCTTCTGGCTACGCAAACCAGTGTGCGATGAAGGTCAGCCTGGCAATGATGGTGGCAGGCATCGACATGAGCTCATTTGCGGGTGCCACGGTCAGCGCAGACAATCGACGCTTGGCAGTTCGTGCGCAGGAGCTGGCTGACTGGATTGCTCAGCGCAAACTGTCAGGGCTATCCGCAAGCCCGGAAAACATCACTGGCGCAGACTGGCAGGCCACCATCAAAAAGCGAAGAGGCATTGTGTTTTTTGCGAACTACTGGGCGCGCGAGGGCGAATCCGGTACCCCCAGCGGCGACCACATCGATCTGTGGAATGGGTGGCGATTGACCGCATCCGGCCTGGAGGGCGTTGCGGTCACCACACTGCGGTTTGTGTTTGGCGTGGAATCAGGACCGCAGTTTTCTGACCTTGGCAAAGCCAGTCGCATCTTGTTCTGGGAAATCAAATGACACCCCGTTGGCTTCTGCCCGCAGCAGGTTTTGTCGCAGCTTGTGCGGTTGGCGCGGCGGCGTGGCAATTCTGGACCCCCCGATGCAATGAAACCTGCCCCCGCTGGATCGCACTTTCGATGTGGGCTTGGGTCTTCTTCTTTCCGCTGCTGGTTGCCTGGTCGCTGGGCAGCAGCCGCTGGGCAGGCTGGTCAACTTCAAAACGGTTTGTACCGCTGGCGGTTGTGCTGGTGCTCGCCGTCACGAGCGCATCAGTTCTGACCTGGAACACCTGACGGGCTGCCAGCCACAGCTCAGTGGTACCAACTGCCCGTCAAATCATGACTTTCGTCGCTGGCGAAAGTGGCCGACCGGGTTGACGATCATTGCCGCATCAGCAAATCGACCTGAGTATCGCGAGCACATGGCGGTTCCAACTCCCTTCAGGCTGTCAACGGCTTTGCCTCCCTCTGAGCTGCGGTTCGCTTCCATGCGCCACAGCGGCGGCCTGAGCACGCTGGAAGAAATGCAGCTCACCCTGCTGAGCGAAACCCCCGACCTGGAACCCGAGAAGTTGCTGGGCCAGCCGCTGGACCTGGCGGTGTTGACGGCCGACGGCACCGAGCGCCACTTCTGCGGGCTGGTCACGCGCTTCGGCCTGGGCCGCCACCAGGGCCGGCTGTACGGCTACACCGCCACCGTGCGCCCCTGGTTGTGGTTCTTGACGCGCACCGCCGACTGCCGCATCTTCCAGGACCAGACGGTGCCCGAAATCGTGGAAGCGGTCTTCAAGGACCACGCCGCCATCGCCAACTACAAGCTGAAGCTGGTGCGCAGCTACCGCAAGCGCGTCTACACCGTGCAGTACCGCGAAACCGACTTCAACTTCGTGGCCCGGTTGATGGAAGACGAAGGCATCTACTGGTATGTGCAACACAGCGAAGGGCAACACACCCTGATGGTGGTGGACGCGCCTTCAGCCCACGCCCCCATGCCGGGCACCGCCACCCTGCCCTTTTTCGACAACGAGGGGCAGGCCCCACCCGACACCGAACTGGTCAGCCAGTGGGACTGGAACCGGTCGGTCAAGCCCGGCAAGACCGTGCTCACCAGCTACGACTTCGAGCGCCCATCCACCACCCTGACGGTGAACCAGACGCTGCAGCGCAGCTACGACCTTTCCGACGAAGAGCTGTTTGACTACCAAGGCGACTACGTACAAAAAGGTGACGGCCAACAGCAGGTGGCCGACCGGCTGGAAGAACAGCAATGCCGGTTTGAACAGGCCAGCGGCCTGTGCAACGCCCATGCCCTGGCCACCGGCACCTTGTTTGAACTGGCGCGCCACCCGCATGGCGGCCAGAACGGCCAGTACCTGTGCACCCGCGCCCAGGTCACCGCACGCGACCAGAGCGGCGAAGCCGGCAGCGCCGCCGGCGACCTGCAGTGCAGCTTTGACGCCCAACCCGCCAGCGCCCCTTTTCGCCCTGCGCGCAACACCCCCAAACCCTTTGTGCAGGGGCCCCAAACGGCCGTGGTGGTGGGCCCCGCCGGTGAAGAGATATTCACCGACAAGTACGGCCGCGTGAAAGTGCAGTTCCACTGGGACCGCTACGGCAAGAAAAACGAAAAGAGCAGCTGCTGGGTGCGTGTGTCCAGCCCCTGGGCGGGCAAGAGTTTTGGATTTGTGCAGGTGCCGCGCATCGGGCAGGAGGTGGTGGTGGACTTCCTGGAAGGCGACCCCGACCAGCCGCTGATCACCGGGCGCGTCTACAACGCTGAGCAGATGCCGCCATGGGAGCTGCCCGCCAACGCCACGCAGAGCGGCGTGCTGTCACGCAGCAGCAAGGGTGGCGCTTACGGCAATGCCAATGCGCTGCGGTTTGAGGACAAGAAGGGCGCTGAGCAGGTGTGGCTGCACGCCGAAAAAAATCAGGACATTGAGGTTGAAAACGACGAGACCCACTGGGTGGGGCATGACCGCACCAAGACCGTGGATCACGACGAGACGGTGCACGTCAAACACAACCGTACCGAGACGGTAGACAACAACGAAAAGATCACCGTCGGTGTGAACCGCGATGAAAGCGTGGGCAGCAACGAAACCATATCGATAGGCGTCAACCGCAGCGAAACGGTGGGCAGCAACGAGACCATCAACATCGGTGCCAACCGCAGCATCACCGTGGGCGGCAGCGAAACTGCCACGGTGGCATTGCAGCGCACGCATGCGGTGGGCATCAACGAAACCATTGCTGTGGGTGGCGCGCAGGAGATTGCCATCGGTGCGGCGCAGATCGTGGCCGTTGGGGCGATGCAGAGCATCAGCGTGGGTGCCAACCAAAGCACCGATGTGGGCGTGAACCAGTCCACCAGCGTGGGTGGCAACCAAACCACTGAGGTGGGGGGGAACCGCAGCGTCAAGGTGGGCGGCGACCAGAGCCTGCAAGTGGGCAAAGGCCGTTCGACCCAGGTGGCCAATGACGATGCGCTGAAGGTGGGCAAGAACCTGGTCATCGACGCAGGCGACTCGGTCACCATCAAGACCGGCAGCGCCAGCATCACGATGAAGAAGGACGGCACCATCACCATCAAGGGCAAGGACATCACGATCAATGGCAGCGGCAAGATCAACGTGAAGGCCAGCAGCGACGTGGTGATCAAGGGCAGCAAGATCGGCATGAATTGAGGCGAAGTCCGTGAAACCGAACGAAGACCCCTTCTTTGCGCTACCCGAACCCGCGCCCGAGGAAGACTGCTTTCAGGCCCTGCAACAGCGGCCGGCTTCGCCCGGTGCGCCGATCGACCCACGTCTGCCCATGGTGGCGCGGCTGCACGGCTTCGATTTGCTCGAACGACCGCTGGTACACGGTTTGCCCGGTTGCCCAGGCGAAGTGCTCGCTTGCCGCAGCACGGTGGCGCTGAAGCGTGCCTTTTGTGGTCGCGAAGTGCTGGTGCTGTGTGAAGCTGGCGACTTGCAGCAGCCCATCATCATCGGTGTCATAGAGCCACACGCGCTGCAAACCGATCCCGCCATTTCTATGCCAACCGCAACGGCACAGGTTGATGGCGAGCGTTATCTCATTGAAGCCGAACGCGAGGTGGTCTTGCGATGCGGCGACGCCAGCATCACGCTGACCCGCGCCGGCAAAGTCATCATCAAGGGCACTTACATCTTGAGCCGCAGCAGCGGCTACAACAAGATCAAGGGCGCTGCGATCGACATCAACTGAGGCGCCGGCCTGGCCATGTGGATGCTGGACAACCGCACGCCTTTTGCCGCCGAGCGCGGCTGGGTGCGCGGCCGCGACGGCACCGAGATCTGGCTCGTCGCCGTAAAGGCCAGCTTCGACATCCTGCCCGATGGCAGCACGCAGGTGGCCAAAGAACAGCCGCCGGTGCTGCGCCTGCCCGAGCACCATGGTGAACCCGGTAAGAGCAGCATCAAGTACGAGGCCGACCTGGTGCTGACCAAGGCCACCACCGACGTCATCGTTGTGGGCCATGCCTGCGCCCCGGCCGGGCAGCAGGTCAAGCGGCTGGACGTGGGCTTTCGTGTCGGGCCGGTGCAGAAGGTCTTGCGTGTTTTTGGCGACCGCCGGTGGGGCACTTTTGGCGCCACCGAGCCCGAAGCTTTCCAACGAATGCCGCTGGTGTACGAACGCGCTTTTGGGGGCGTCGATACCCGGTCCAAGACCCCTGAGAAGGACTGGGACTGGCGCAACCCTGTGGGCACCGGCTATGCCGTGGCCGGGGCGCATGCCGACGGCCAGCGACTGCCCAACGTCGAAGACCCGAAGCAGCCCATCGGCTCCTGGCGCGACCGGCCACCGCCGGCCGGCTTTGGTGCCATCGCCAGCCATTGGCAACCGCGAGTGGCGCTGGCGGGCACCTACGACGACCATTGGATGAAGACAAGGCAGCCCTTGTTGGCCGAAGACCTGGACGACCGCCACTTCCAGTGTGCGCCCGCCGATCAACAAACGCCGCAGTGGCTGCGCGGCGGCGAGCCGGTGGTGCTGTACAACCTGTCGCCTGAAGGGCCGCTGCGCTTTTCACTGCCCAAGTTGTACTTCGGCTTCGACACCCGTTTCTACGATGGCAGCCGTGAACTGCACCAGCAGCGCAGGCTGCACACCGTGATCCTGGAGCCGGACTTTCCGCGCGTGTCGCTGGTGTGGCATTCGGCTCTGCCTTGCCACTTCAAGGTACAGAAGCTTGAGCGCACGGTGATCACGCTGAAGACCGACCTGAGCACCGGCGCACCGATGGACGAAGACACCGAACTGGAGCTGGGCTGAGGTGGCGGCCGACCCTGTGACCATCGTCGCCATGGGCGCCCGAACGCCAGTGGGTGAAGATGCCTGGGCCAGCGCGGCGGCCGTGCGCGCGGGCATCGCCGGCTTCTGCCAGCACCCCTACATGATCGACACCGCCGGTGAACCCATGCGGGTGGCACAGGTGCAGGCCATCGACATCAGCGTGGGCGGTGTTGACCGCCTCGAGGCGCTGCTGCTGCCCGCCATGGAGCAAGCGCTGCTGCCCATTGCGAATGAACATGCGCAGCAACCGATGCGCCTGGCGCTGGCCTTGGCACTGCCACCGCAACGGCCCGGGCTAACGGACACTTTGCAGCGCGACTTGCTCAAGCGCATCCAGGCCCGCCATGGCGCGGTCTTCGGCACCGCGGCCACTTTTGGCAGCGGACATACCGGTGGTCTGATTGCTTTGCAAGCCGCCACGGCCAAGCTGGCGCAAGGCGCGCTGGACGCCTGCGTGGTGGCGGGCGTGGACAGCTACCTGGAGCCGGAGACACTGGAATGGCTGGAGGCCTGCGACCAGTTGCACGGCGCGGGGCCGCTGAACAACGCCTGGGGATTCATCCCCGGCGAGGCGGGCGCGGCGCTGCTGCTGATGCGTGAATCCAAGGCGCGCGCATTGGGCCTGCCCATGCTGGGCCGTGTGTTGGGCACAGGCACGGCCTTTGAGCCCAAACGCATCAAGACCGAGACCGTGTGCATTGGCGAAGGGCTGACGCAGGCCTTCCGCCAGGCGCTGGCGGCTTTGCCGGCAGGCACCCTGGTCAGCGACGTGTATTGCGACCTGAACGGCGAACCCTACCGGGCTGACGAGTACGGTTTCACGGCGCTGCGCACCAAGGAAGCGTTTGAGTCCGCGTCGGAGTTTCTGGCGCCGGCGGACTGCTGGGGCGATGTGGGTGCGGCGGGAGCGGTGCGGCATCTGCAACTGGCTTGTGCTTCTGCCTTCAAGCAATACGCAAATGGTTCATTGGGCTTTGCCTGGGCCAGTGCGGAAGGCGGAGAGCGGGCGGCGGCGCTGGTGGAGACTGGGCATGCTGGAGCGAGGGCCTGAGCGATGCCTGTCACCGTGAAGGTCAATGGCACCACGAACTCGCTGGTTCACAAGGGAAGCAATCACGTCTCTGCCGCAACCATCCCCAATGTTTGCAAAACACCGTCGCCGGGTGGCCCGGTGCCCATCCCATACCCGAACATCTCGCAGTCGGCAACACTCGCCAAAGGAACAACGACTGTCAAGGCCGACGGCATGATGGCCGCTACCAAAGGCAGCGAGTTTTCGCTGTCCAACGGCGACAACCCCGGCGTGGCCGGGGGAGTAAAGTCATCGACCTTCATGAAGGAGAGTACCTGGATCCTGTACTCGTTCGACGTGAAGATGGATGGAAACAATGCCTGCCGCCTGACCGACAAGAAGTTCCAGAATCATGAGAACACGGTGGACATGTAATGACCGTACTGGGCCCGCCGGTATTGGTGACATCTTTGGCGATCGAAGACGCTCTTTGCCAAGCATTGTGCGACCACGAAAACGGCGTCCAGAGCGGCAAGCACAGACGCTCGTCCAACGATCTGGAAAAGAAGTGTCAAGCCGACCCGCGATTCGCAAACGTAGAGTTCAGGGCCCGCATCCCCACTCCACCCGCGCCGAGCGGCCAGCCGGGGTTTTCGACCAAGACCACGAAGCCCGACGCCATCCAGACCAGCAATAAGCAGTGCTACGACTTCAAACTCTGCGGTGACCGCCCGCGAGGCGACCAGGTACGCCGGCAAACCGCCATCGGGGGTGGACGGCCCCCGCGCTTACTGAGTTGCGACTCCTGCATCAATTGTTCGCCCCCCTGTTCATGCCCGTGAAGGAAGACACCGTGACCGCATCAGAGAGTCCTTTCGCACCGCTGGTTCAGCAGCATGCTGGGCAGGTGTACCTCATGCCGTGCTTGGACCTGATTCTGTTTCTGGATGGTGACGTGTTCCAGCACGCGGAGGCCGTCGTCCGTTTCTTGGAACAAGGTGCGGCCATTCTCGGGTCAGGGCTGAAGTACTACCGTACCGAGACCATGACATCTGCCAAGCGGCTGAAAGGCGACACCTTGCGACTTCCCAGATTCTGGTTTCTGGAAACCAGCACGCGCCGGGACATCTACATGCTGACCCTGGAAGGGGGTGATCATCCGGATGTGCCTTCGGACACTGCGCTCCACCTGGGCGCTTCGCCTGGAAGAGCCCATGTGCGCCTGGTATTGCCGGCGGCAAGCGGGCTGGCCGACCCGAGCAGCGTCCTTCGG
>JACCDR012470547.1_pt1 | contig 19786 bp, 34 predicted proteins | sample 7446431 | NCBI WGS metagenome assembly JACCDR01 (sample SAMN15323443, study PRJNA562643) | freshwater metagenome | isolation source: river surface water | place: USA:Blue River Watershed | collected 2017-08-17 | reverse complement strand
CACGAAGCCGCCGCCGCTGTCTACGAAGCGGGCCCAGGTCGCGTCACCGTCGGCGAGCGCGGCGGTGTCTGCGGAGGGCCCAAACGTCAGCGTCGCCCCGCTCACGGTCCCGCACGGGTCCGAGAGCACGAACTCGGCGAGCAGCGTGGTCGCGGCGCCGCCGGTGGCCGGCCGCGCGCCGTCGTAGATGCGGAGCAGGCCCGGGCCCGCGCCGGCGTCGATGCCCTCACGGTAGAGTTGCATCGTGCCCGCCCGGATGCTGGTCGCCACACCAATCACTGCGCCGGTTCCTCGCGAATCTCAACGATCCGTCCGGTGGCGTCACGAATCGGGATCTTCCTCATCGGCGGGGGCGGATTCACGGTCACCGAGGCGGGCGCGGCGCGCTTATTGGCGAGCTCGGCCTTCAGCGCCATCTCGCCCTCGCGCCGGTCGCTGCGCTCGGCGTCGATCATCGCCTTGATCGCCGCCACGTCCACGGAGGTGTTGTACTTGGCGCCGATCTCGGCCGCGCGGAGCATGAACTCGCCCTCCATCTTGTCGCGCTCGCGGTCGTCCTCGAGGATCGTGCTGAGGGTCTCGAGCTCGTGCTTGCTGCGCGCGATCTCGACGTCGGCCTGGGCCTTCCCGCGCTCGATCTCGATCTGCGCCTCGGCGAGGATCTGCTCCGGCGACGGCTCCGGCTCGGGGAGGGTCTTGCCCTGTTGGATCGCCTGCGTTGGGTCGGTCCAAAACCGGTGGTGGTCGCGGAAGCCCGTCAGCTCGAGCATGCGGGTCTGCGTGTTGTAGAACTCCTGGAGCGTGCAGAGAGGATTCTCCGCGCCCAGGGTCATCAGGATCTCTTTCTGCTGGGCGGCCACCGCGGTGAGCACGCCGAGCTTCTCCGCCACGCCGGAGTTGCCGAGGCCGGTGTTGACCGTGACCTCCATGTCCGGGTCCCACGCGCCCGGCATCACCCGCAGCGTGCGGCCGTTGAGGGCCACCTGCATCTCGGTGTTCTGGTGCCGGGTGAGGAGCTTCAGGATGCCCCGGAAGACGCGCGTCATGCCGGTCTGCGCGAAGATGCGCGCGATCAGGTCGACCTGCGCCTGCGCGGCCGACATGGTCTGCCGGGCGGCGTCCGGTGTGGTCGACTGGAGCGCGGAGCCGTCGAGGCCCATCGCGGCCCGGCCGATGCCGGTGCGCTGCTCGCGGAACTGGTCGAGCATCTCGAACAGGGGGTAGGCCTCGCGCCCGGCGAACGGGATCTCGAGGGGCTGCACCATGCCCGGGCTGCGGGCGCGGATCGCGGCGCCGATCTCCGTGTTCAGGATGTCGTCGACGTTGACCTGGCCCTCGACGTAGACCGTGCGGGGGAAGATGCTCGCCTTGAGCGAGTCGAGCGTGTCACGGAAGACGTGCGAGCCGATCAGCTGCAGGTCCATCGTGCTGTCGGCCTGCGAGAGCCCCACCGCGACGTGCGGCTCGGGGTCCGGGCAGAAGCTCGCGAGCTGCACCTCGTCGGCGGGCTCGTTGAAGTAGATCTTGCGCTTCTGGCCCACCGCGCAGACCTTGCGCAGCTCGCTGATGCCATCCCCATCGACGTCGACGCGCCAGAAGCAGTCGACGTGCGGGATCAGGTCCTGGTCCTCGGTGCTGCTGACGACGCGCATCGCCATCGGCTGCGCGTGGCCCGGCATGCGGGCGCTGACCTCGTCCTGCTGCTGCCCGTCGTAGGTGACGTTGCCGCCCTCGCCCTCGAGGAGCTCCTCCGGGACGCCCATCGCGACCAGGTCGCCGCGGGTCTTGAAGGTCCGGTGGATCACGATCCGCGCGTCCACCTCGGAGCGCGCGTACCGGTCGAGCAGGACCTCGTCCGGGGGCACCGCGATGACGCGGATCTTGTTGTGCGGGTACTTCTTCGTGATGAGGATCTTGTGCTCGAACACGGGCACCGGCGGGCCGGGCTGCAGGACGGGCTGGCCGGTCTGCGGGTCGATCCCGACGGGCACCGGGGGCCCCGGCTGCTCGCCGACCTGGGTCCGCTCCAGGACCTGCATCTCCTCGCCGTCGGTGAGGGTCTGCTCGGTCTCGATGAGCTGCTCCTCGGTCACGCCGGTGAAGGTGCGGGCCTCGACGCAGATCGACTCGTCGTACCACCACTTGATCCACCCGGTCTTGCGCACCAGGGCGTCCTTGAACGCGGCCCAGCACACGCCCCAGCCGTCGTTGAGGCGGGTGAAGACGTAGTTCACGGTCTCGGTGGCGTCCTCGGCGAGCTCCGAGGAGGTGCGCGCGGAGGGCATGAACTCGACCACGCGGGTCGAGCCGAAGAAGATCTTCATCAGCGACGGCATCGTCGCGCGGACGGTGTCGCGCACGACCGGCATCACGACCTTCGAGCGGCCCTCCTCCTCCGTGCCGAAGGGGGCGCCCTTGTAGTAGAGCGTCGCGGCGGTGCGCGCCGGGGCGAGGTACTCGTCGCTGTAGTCGACGGCGTCGTCGATCTCAGCGCCGAGCGCGGTCTGCAGGTCGTCGGCGGTGAGAATCTCGCGCTCGTCAGCCAAAGGCGTGCTCCTTGGTGCCGCGGGCGCCGGCCGCGTCCGTGCGGTGGCCCCGAGGCGAGGGTCGGGCGTTACGGGAGGACGCACCAGCCCGCGTCCATACGGGTGGTGTCGTCGGCCCTAGCAATATCCTACTACACGCGGGGCTCACACCACGCCCTTGAGGTTGCGCTTGAGGGGCCCGGTGCGTCGGCTCATGCCTGGCGCGCCCATCCCGACGCTCGCCTCCTCCGCGAAGGTGAGCAGGAACGCGTCCGCGAAGTCGGGCGACTTGACGCCCCGGCGCTTCATGTCGTCCTTCGACTCGATCTGCATCTTGCCGTTGGAGGCGAACTTGTACCGGGGCAGGGTGAGCTCGCCCGTGAGGCGCTCGTCGTCGGGGAGGCGGCAGTCGAGGCCCTTCAGCCACCGCTTGCCGGCATCCCACAGCTCCGCGCGCAGGTTCACGTAGGATCCGCCGAAGCTCGGCGACTCGCTCACGTTGATGCCCACGACGGGCAGCTGCAGCTCGCGCAGCCGGTCCACCACGCCCGCGCCGATGCCGATCACGTCGACGAAGATCGACTCGGGGCGCTCGTCGACGGGGGTGTTGTCCCACTCGTTCTTGATCGCCCCCGTGAGCTGCATCGTGTCGAGCTTCTTCCAGGACCGGACGCGCTCCGGGACCACCTTCCCCCACCGCTTGCAGAGCGCGGCGGAGTCGTCGCCGAAGCGGGCCGGGTCGACGCCCCAGGTCTTGCGCGCGCGGGGGTCGAGGATGATCTCACGCACCCTCGCCGACTCCACCAGCTCGAGGCTGATCAGGGTGTCGTCGTCGGAGGTGGGGAACTCGCCCAGGACGCGGGCCCGGTACGCGTTCGACTCCTCGCCGTAGCGGGCGAGCATGTCGGCGATGAAGTCGGGCGAGACGCGCCGGCTGCCCACGCAGCTGACCTTCACCGTCATCCACATGCTGCGGAGCTTGTGGTGGGTGTCGAAGAAGAAGCCCTGGCTCTTCGTCGGGTTGCCCGTCAGGATCGTGGTGCAGTTGTGGCCCGACATGGAGCCGCTGGCGGCCTCGAACACCTTCTCCGGGATGCCCGCGGCCTCGTCGCCGAGGAGCCACACCACGCCCCCGTCGATGTGGATGCCCTGGAGCGCGTCGGGGGTCTCGGCGCGGCTCGTGCGGATCGCGAAGTAGCACTCCTCGGGGCTCGAGACGCGCTCGATCCGGTCGGTCCTGACCTCGAACAGGCCCCGGAGCGCCGCGGGCAGCCTCGAGAACCAGATCTTGATCTGCGCGAAGAGCCCGTCCTCGAGCTGGGGCTTCGAGGGCGCGGTCGCGACGATGTTGATCCGCTCGTGGAAGATCATCCCGTACACGGAGAGCATGCCGAGGAGGCCCGTCTTGCCCACGCCGTGCCCGGAGCGGATCGAAACGCGCCGCTCGCCGGCCACCACGGCCCTCATCACGTCCGCCTGCCAGGTCTCGAGCTCAACCCCGAAAATATCCTCGCAGAACTCGACCGGTTTGCCGTGGTAGGCCTCGAAAAAGGCCGCAAACTCGTTCGAAACGGGCCCCTGGAGCTGTTTTTGGTCACTCTGAGTCAATTTCGGCCTCCCCGGGCAGCTCCTCGTCGTCGTCCGCCACCCCCAGCTCGGTCAGGAGGCCCCCGCGGGCCATCCGCTCGGCCCGGAAGTAGCCCTCGGCGAGCAAGAGCGCGGCGTCGCCCACCGCCATGGCCGACCCGATCACCAGGACGCGGCCGTCGCGGCTCACCACCACCCCCGCGACCGCCCGGGGGGCCTGCCCCGACCAGTGCGCGAGCAGCTCCCGGGCCCTGGCGGCCTCGTCGTCGGCGGCGGCCTGCTCCCCGGCGACGTCGTCGTAGCCCCTGCCGCACAGGCGGATGCGGGCGGGCGCTTGCTCCTCGCCGGAGGGATCATCAGGGGGCGGTGTGGGCACGGGGTGGCTCCGGGGGTCCAGAATTTTTTCGGTCGGTCCGGGGGACCGTCATTACAAAAAGCCCCGCCTCATCGCTCGAGGGGGGGCTCAGCACGAAACCCGCCCATTGCTGCGCTGCAACAGGACTTAACATATCAGCTATTATGCGTACAAGCACACACCAATGCCAGGTATATCAATGAGTTACGTGCGTTGCGACTTAACAGTGTGTGCGTGAGCGAGGGCCAGATGAGAATACACACAGCTTATCCACAGGTCGGACAGGCGTCCAGTCGGCGGGCCAGGCGGGGCAGGAGCTCGAGGCGCAGCGCGCAGGTACAGCCACGGCGGTGCCTGCGAACGCTGCTGTGGCGCACCACCGCCCCCACCACGCCACGCACCACCCACCTCCCCTACCCTAGTAGCCCCCTACTCACCACCGCCCCACCACGCCCCTCAGCGTAAGCCTGCGCATCATCACTGCAGCTAAGGGACCGCACTACAGCTAAGGGACTAAGGTACTACCTGATACCCAACGACATTAGGGGTGCAATGAATACCCCTCATCATCACTACAGCTAAGGGACCACACTACCCTTAGGTATTACTTCAGCATCAATGATGTCTATGATGTTAGGGTCGGTCGGCTGTTGCTCCAGCGCCACAGGCCGGGGCGTCACGTCCACCGCCGTGGCCCGGAGCCGGCGCTGCGTGATCTCGCGGAGCGCGTCCATGTGGAGCCGGTTGGCGTCCAGGGTCGTGACCTCCTGGTACGACCGCTGCCCGTACCGCTTCGGGTTCAGCCGCTCCGCCCGCCACTGCTTGCTCCCGATCAGCACGGCGGCCGCCTTCGGGTCTATCGTCGGCCTCCCCTCCACGCCCTCGAGCCGCTCCTCCAGCTCCTTGATCTCGTCCAGCACCGCCTCAGCCTGGCGCTGCCTCGCCGCCTCGTAGAGCGGGCGCAGGGCCTCGTCCGTGGTCAGCCTGACCTGCACCGTGGAGTAGACCACGTCGTTGATCACGCACCAGTCGCGGAGGCTCATCCCCGAGCCGATGGCGCCCAGCATCACCTCGACCTGGGCCGGGTCAGCGAGCAGCTGCTGCGTGAGCTGCTTCCGGTTGACCCTCGGCTCGTCGCTCACCGGCCCCACCACGCGGCCAGGTCGTCGAGCATCTGCTCGCCGATGGTCGCGAGCAGCAGAAGGATGGCGTAGGCCATGAAGCACACCGCGAGCGCGGGCAGGATGGGGAGCACGAGCAGCCCCCGCAGGCTCACGCCACGCGACGCGTCGTGCCGGGCCATCACGGCGTCGGCTCGTGCAGGATCACCACCCGGCTCGGGTACACGAGCGGGCGGTTCGAGTCGTCGAGGTAGACGCCGGTCTCGTCGAGCCGGGTCACGACGCAGAGTTCGTTGAACACGAGGCTCGCCTTCTTCACCGGCCGCGCCACCCGGTCGCCGAGCCGCAGGGGCGTGCCGAGCGCATCGAAGGGCGCGGTGCTGAAGATGTCGGGGATTGGTTTGTTCGTCACGTCAGTAGCCTCGCAGCTCACGCTGCAGCATGTCCTGGTCGATCTCGTCCGCCTGCTCGTCGAGGCCGGCGTCGCGGAGCGCGTCGCGTTCCTTCCGGTCCAGCGCCAGCCGGCTTTGCCGGATCTCCTCGCGCCGGCGGTCGGTCCGCACCGCGGCCATGATCGCCTCCTCGTCGAGGCGCGACCGGCGCCGCGCGGCCCGCCTCAGCCACTCGGGTATCGCCTGCTCCGCGTGCACGAACGCGTCCTCGGCGGGCTGCTCTCTCGTGGTGAACCGGTGACCGCAGTGGAGGCACTGCCGTCGGCGGTTGGTCTTCGCGTTGCGTTGCGTGGTCTCGAGGACCTCGGTCCTTCCCCCACACTTCTGGCACTTCACGGCGTGCATCCCTTGAGCGTGCGCTCGGCTGTCATGAGCTTGTCGATGTCCTCCGCGGTGAGGACGCACACGCCAGACTCAGCGCACAGCATCGTCGCCCGGTGCCGGTCGGTGGCGGCCTCGCACAGGCCGCGCTCGATGAGGACGCTGAGGTGGCGCACGGCGAGCACGACGAGCGCGCTGAGGATCAACACCGCCAGGAGCGCGCCACGCATCAGTACCACCAGGAGCGCAGCCGTATGCGCTTAGCCGTGGCAGCAGCCTGGCGCCTTGCGCGGTCAACGCGCCGGGCCCGACGGTTGGACATTCCTGTCCTCGTCAGGTAACGCGGGACGCGCCTCGCCCACCACTGCGCCAGCGCGTTGCGGTTGATGCGTTCCCACGCGGCGACCACGGGGCCGGCCGCGACGGTGACCGCTTCCTGCCGTAGTCGGCGCAGCCAGTCCGATGGTCCCATCAGTCGACCCCGAGTTCCTTGTTGATGGCGAGGAGCTCCTGCGCGTACCGCTCGCTGTGCGGGGCGTTGCGGAGGTGGTCCTCCACCTTCGCCTTCCGCTCCAGGAGCGCCTCGACGCGGGCGAGCTCCTCCGGGGTGATCTCGGGCGTGTTGAGCACGACCGGCATCACCGTGATGGGCTCGAGCGGCTCGGGCCGCGGCCGCTTAGCCACGGACCAGCCCCCTCTCGGCGAGCCAGGCGCGGGCGCGGGTCCTCCAGGAGAGCCTGTCGGAGCCCTCGCGGTGCGCGGCGAGTTGCAGCCTTGTCCTCACGATCACCGCCTCGGCGTCATCAAGCCGGGTCTTCAGCTCGTTGATCTCCCCGACCAGGTGCTCGTTGCACTCGTTGATGTGAACCAGCGTCGCGCGCAGCGCGTCGGCGTTCAGGTTCACCACGCCCACCACCTCGTCGATGGTGATCTTCTTCTCAGCCTTCTTGCGCGGCATCGTCTTCTCCCTCGGTGGCCGCGGCGGGCGGCACGATGATTGATGGGGGCGGGATCGCGAACTCGGTCGCGAACTTCAGCCCGGTGAGCTCCTCGAGCTGGGACGCGATCTCCCGCACGTTCTCGACGTCGACGGCGGTGCCGGTGGCCTCGTGGTACGCGGCCAGGGCGCCGGTCTTCAGCGCGATGAATGTGATGAAGCTGAACGCCTGCCGCTCGCGCTCCGCGGCGCCCTCGGCGGGCAGCGGGCCGATGACGCGTTCGGTGCGGGACTTGATGGCCTCAACGAGGGCGGCCTCGTCGTTCAGGTCCACCTCTTGCCCCTCGAGTATCAGGATCATGCGACCTCCGGTTGCGGGCCGAGCAGCGCACGGAGCGCGCTCAGCGTGGTGGTAATCCAGTCCTTCGTCGGCACGACTCGCAGCACGCGCCATCCTCTGAGCACGGCGGCGTTGTACTTCTCGCAGTCGTCAATGAAGCCACGAGGTCGCACATGACGTCCGCGAGTAAAGACTCCGCCCTCAACCTCGACAGCCACCCGCTGCGGGGGCCACGCGAAGTCGAAGCGCCACCGTCGTTCTGGTGCGGCAAAGCGGTACTCCTCAACGTGCGCGGGCGTACCGCTTGCTCGCAGTGCCTCGGTAAGCGCCTGCTCTGGCTTGCTGCGCGCGGCAGGCTTCTTCCCAGGCGGCGTACTCTTCGGCCGGGTTGCCCGGCGCGGGCGGGAGCCTGACGCCGAGGCACGCGTCGCTGCGCGGGTCACCGCGAACGACGCCGCCGCAGTCGATAGCGAGGAGTCGAGCGCCAAATAGTCCCTTGCACTCATCGAGGAGCGCGAGGAGGTGCGGGTCGGCGGCGCCGATCTGCGCGCGGATCGCGTCCGCCTTCGTGCTGGGAGATTCATTGTCGGTCATAGTAGTAAGCTACTTGATACGCGTCAAAGGGCACGACCGCCGAGCCCGCCGGGCCGGCCGGCCGCCTTCCGGTACGCGATCAGCTTGCCCTTGATCCACCGCGCGGTCTCGGTGCTCGGGTCCGTGCCGCCCTGCTCCTCGAGGATCGTGTTCCACTTCCACTCGGGCCAGGACCCGTAGCGTTCCTTGTACTTGTGCGCGGCCCAGCCGGGGCGGTACCCGTGCGTGTCGGCGAAGCCCCACAGCTCGCGGAAGAACTGGAACCGCTGCTGCGCGGTGTGCGTGGCGACGCTGCGGCCGTCTGCGCTGAGCTCGACGAGCGCGCCGTCCTGGGTCTCGATCTTCTTCGCCTTCGGCGGGAACCAGTACCCGCACTCGGGGCACTGCCGGCCGCCCACCCACACCGCGTGGCAGTGCGGGCACTTCAGCTCGGCCTCGTCCTTCTTCTCGCGCTCCTTCTTCGCCCGTTCCTTCTTCTCTAGGTCCTCGGCGTACTTGCCGTGGAGGGTCCAGAAGCGATCATCAGCGGCAAACCCATGGCGGAGGACATTTCCTGCATGATCCAGGACCAGGCAATCGGACTTCCCAGGTGCTGGGCGCAGCCCACGCCCGAGCATCTGCAGGTAAAGCCCCAGTGATTTGGTTGGCCGGGCGAAGACGACGCAGTCCAGCTCGGGCAGGTCAAAGCCAATGGACGCGAGCGTGCAGTTGGTGAGTACCTGAGTCTCGCCGTCCGAGAACCGCCGGAATGTCGCCTCGCGGGCGGCCTGTGGGGTGTTTGCGTCGACATGCTCTGCGCTCACTCCGTTCTCGATGAATTGCTGCGCCAGCGCCACGCTGTGCTCGATGCTGGTGGCGAACACGACCGTGCGCCGGGTGGCGGCGTGCTGGAGCCAGTGCGCGACGATGTCGCCGACGAGCTTCGACTGGTTCATCACCTGCTCGAGGTCGCCCTGGTTGTAGTCGCCGGCGGTGGTGCGCACGCGGCGCAGGTCGGGCTCGCTTACGCTGAAGTAGCGGGACCGCACGAGGAAGCCCTGCGCCACCAGGTCGCGCACGTTCGAGACCTCGATGAGCTCGTCGTAGACGCGGCCGAGTGCCTTGCCGTCGGAGCGGCATGGCGTGGCGGTGAGGCCGATGATCTTCGCCCCCGGCCACAGGTTCAGGAGCCGCTCGCGCGTGTCGGTGAGGCCGACGTGGGCCTCGTCCACGATGATCCGGTCGAAGCGCGGCAGGTTGTTGAGGCTCTGCTTGCGCAGAGCGCGCGCGATCAGTGTGTCCACGCTCGCGACCTGCACCTTCGCGTACAGGTTCACGCGCGGGTCGCCGGCCAGGATCACGCCGTAGTTGACGCCCACGTCGTCGAGCTTGCGGCAGGTCTGGTGGATCAGCTCGCGGCGCGGCGCCAGGAAGAGCACGTACCCGTCCGAGCGCCGCACGACCTCGGCGCCGATCACGGTCTTGCCCGCACCCGTGGGGGCCACGAGCAGCGCCGCCTTGACCCCACCGGCGAGGAGCGACTCGAGCCGCTCGATGGCGTCGGCCTGGTACGGGCGCAGCGAGGGCGCGCGCTCGTCGCCGGCGAAGTTGAGCGCGGCCTGGCTCATGCTGAGTGCAGCTCGCGCTTATCGAACAGGTCCACCAGGTCGGGCTCGTGCGCCTCGATCAGTCGCGCGTACCTGGAGCGGAAGTTGTTGTTCAGCTTGTAGGGCACGCCCGTGGTGGACATCAGGTTGTCCCACCTCAGCACCTCCCACAGCATGCCGATCCCGACGCGGGTGTGGCCGCGGGTGGCGAGCCCGCGCGCGAGCTGCACCAGCCGCGAGTAGACCTGCGGGTTCTCCTGGTGGAACTCCTCGAACTGCGCCTGGATGGAGCGCGGCTGCGTGCGCGGCAGGCGGGCCGCGCTCTCGACACGAGCCGCGGCGGCGCAGGCGCTGACCAGGTCGAGCTGTATGCTACTCATAGCGTGCGCGCCCCACGCTTGAGCTCGAGGTGACGCTCCCACGCGATCCGGTCCGCGAGCGACGCGCCGGCCCACTCGAGCCGTTGCGCCACCTCGGCCTCGACCCGCGCGTCGCGTCCTGGGGACGCTCCGCTTGCTTTCGCCGTCGGGCTCGCGTCCTGGGGACGCTCACCCTCGGCCGAGGCCTCGAGCTCCTTCTCGAGGTTCGCCATCGCGCGCCACGCGGCCTTCGTGCTGTGGCGCACGCCGTCGTCGTCGATGGTGCCGGCCTCCATCAGGTGGCGCATGCACGCGTCGAGCTCGTCGCCCGACTTCGCCCGGTTCCAGTGCAGGGGCTCGCCCGGGTTGTGCTGGTCGTTGCCGATGCGGCTGAGCTCAGCCACCGCGGCCATCGCCTTCGGGAAGTAGCGCACGAAGCCGCTGTAGACCGGGATGGCCTTGCGGGCTCGGGCGTCGGACGGGAGTGCGTTCACGCTGCTTTCCTCTTCAGGTGGATGTTGTGTACGGTCATCGCGGAGAGAGCGCCCAGGCCCGCGCCCACGCCGATTGCCAGCACGAGCGGCACGGAGTAGCCGGCGCGTGCGATGGTCGCGATCACGTAGACCTCGGTGAAGGCCATCGCCACCGACGTGGGGACGACCAGGCGGCGGTTGTTGTGGATGACGCTGCGCTGCTGGATCGCCTTCAGGAAGATGAAGACGAAGGACGCGGCGAAGGCGGAGGCGAGCAGCGTCACGACTCGATGCCCTCCGGCTGCAGCCCCGACCGGTGGGCCGAGCAGTGGAACGTGCAGAGCCCGTCCTCCGACACGCACGCGACCATCTCCGCGCCGTCGCGGATCAGCGCCTGCAGGAGGCGCGCGGCCCTGTCGCGCTTGTCGGCGTCGGTCAGCACGAGCACGCCGTAGATGCCCGAGACGGGCCACTCGAACGCGAGCGGGTCGATGTCGTTCGGGCAGATGAGGCAGCCCCTGCGCTGCCGGGCCCTCTTCACGCCGGCGATGGAGCCCATGTAAATCCAGGGGTTCGTGGTGTCCCACCCGCGCGCGCCAGGGAAGGGGCGCAGCCGGGCGCCGGTGGCGTTGTAGGTGACGGGGCGTGCCTCGCGTGCGAGCATCTTTAGGGTTCCACTCTGCTTCAGTTACTCACTGCCACTAGACCCGCTCCAAAGCGGCCCCCTACCCCCAGCACGCGTGTGCCGAGGAAGAGGGCGCTTTCTGCCACTGAGCCCATGCCCATAAGCGCCGGGAGCCTTGAGTCAGAGCACCGCTCCGAGGTTGCCCCCAGTGCTCCCGTGGATTTGGTGACGCTGCTTCGGCAGCAGCGGGCGGCGGGGTTCTTAGTCCCTGGCCGCGCCCTGGTTCGTGAGGCCATCACGGAGCGCGACCAGGTCGTAAGCTACTTGCCGACCGGATGTGCGTCAAGGATGAGCTCGACCCGCCTTAACCCTGGCGCGCCAGCTGCGCTTCGATGGCCGCGACCACCTCGTTGTACCGCTTGCTGCCAGCGTTCAGGTAGGGGGTCTTGCCGGTGGGGTTAGATTCGCTTCGTACTTCGTACTGGCCGCTGGGCTGCTGAAAGTAGCCGTACAATTTGCCCTTGACTTCGATCTGCGGGTAGTTGCTCATGGCGCTGCTTGGTCCGAATAAGGTGACGAAGGGTCGATGGGCGTAGGTTGAACCTGGTACGGCCCCTAGTCAATAGCTACTTGCTCGAAACCCGAAAATAAATAGCTTGACCCTAGCCGTGAGCTGCCGTATACAGCCCAGTGGGGTGACATAACGCTAACGTAGGACACCGTCATGGGAAGCCCGACCATCAAGAACGCACTCGTCCGCCACCTGGTCGCGCAGAACGTGCGCCACCACCTGCACGCCCGCGAGTGGAGCGAGGCCGAGCTCGGGCGCCGCTCCGGCGTCAGCCAGAAGCAGGTCAACAACATCACCCGCGAACGCTACGGCTGCAGCGTGGAGGCGATCTTCGAGATCGCCCGCGCGTTCCGCATGCCGGCGTACCAGCTGCTGATCACCGGCATCAGCGAGAGCGACGCGAGCACGGACCAGCTCGACCAGGTCGTGGTCGGCTTCCTGAACGCAGACGCCCGCAAGCGCAAGAGGATCCTGGGGACACTGTGAGCCGCTCAGTGGCTCTTTGCCCGGGCTAGTCGCTTACGGCTTGACACGTATCCGAGCCGCCTGTAGGCTCACGTCGTCGCTAGTAAAAACCAACAACAAGGTAAGCATGCAAATCAAGTACCTGCCTGCATCCCACACGCAGCGCGTCGCCCTCGTCGTGCTCGAGACGCCAGAGGAGCTGGCCCTCACCAACGACGAGCTCATGCGCATGGTCGACAACCGCGCCGGGGTGGTCTACGACCCCGCCAACAACAACTACCGGCTGACGGGAGAGGGCTTTGGCCCCGACCGATACTTCAGCGGCTCGGTTCAGCTCGAGGCTGAGCCCGGCACGAAACTCGTAACCGTCTACATCGACTGACCAACAAGGAACCACCGTGAACATCCGCATGACCATTGACGTGCCCGTGCATCACCTGCCGGCGCTCGAGCGTAGCCTCTCCTCTCAGGGCCTCGCCATCACCCCGTACCTGAAAGCCGGCGCGCAGCGTTGGCAGCTCGACGCCCGCAAGGCGCCGAATCAGGTCGCGCTCCCGGCCACGATCATCGCCGCCGGCGAGGTGCTGTGATGCACCCTCTTGCCCGGATCGAGCTCGAGAACGGCTACGTCACGCAGGGCGAGCTGAAGAACGCGGGCCAGGAGCGGGGCGGCGCCGAGCCGCAGCGTGACGGCACGCAGACCTCGCCCCCGTGCGACGGGTGCTCACTCGCCGCGCTGTGCGGCAGCAACCTCCTCGCCTGCAGCCGCTTCGCGGCGTTTGTCGAGACCGGTCGGTTCGTGATGAGCAGCGCCGTGCCCCGGCCCTCCCGCGCCCTCTACCGCTCAATCATGGGCGTGAGCTAGTAGCTTACGCCTTCCGCCTGACCGTGAACCGCCCCAGTGGGGCAAGTAAAAAGGAAAGACCAGTGAAAGCAAGACAGCAAGGCTCCGGCGGTTTCGTGCCCATGCCGGAGGGCGTCCACAGCGGCGTCATCACGGGCCTCGTCGACCTCGGCAAGCAGCCCTCGACCAACCCGCAGCACAAGGACGCGTACAAGCTCGCGCTGATCGTGAGCTTCCCGAGCGTGTCGGCGGCGGACGGCCAGCCGATGACGGTCACGGCGATGCACACGAACTCGATGTACAAGTCGGCGAACCTGCGCGCGTTCGTGGAGGCCCTGTTCGGGAAGGCGTTTCCGACCCAGGAGGCGGCCGACAACTTCGACCTGAAGCTCCTGGTCGGCCGCGCCGGCCTGTTCTCGGTCTCGCACAAGACCGTCGGCGACAAGGTCTTCGCGAACATCAAGTCCGCGATGGCGTTGCCGGCTGGCATGCCGAAGCCGGAGGCGGACCCGGCGAAGTTCATCGTGTTCGACGGGACGGTGACCGGCTCCGCGTACGCGGAGTCGCTGGCGCGCGTGCCGGAGTGGCTGCAGAAGAAGATCGCGAACCAGATCATCGAGCGCAAGGGTGACCTGGCCGATGAGGGCGACCCGCAGCAGCAGCAGGGGTTCGACGACGACATCCCGTTCTGAGCAAGTAGCTCGCGGCTGGCCGCGGCCTCCGTGAGCGAAACAGTCCCCCGCTGACGCGGGGCGGTCTATCCCGCGTGTGTCCCGAGCGCGACTGATTCGGGAGCTGGCTTCAACCAACGGAGAACGCATTGGCAACACCCACGCAAGGCTACTGGCTCGACGGCAAGCGACTCCCGTCAGTCACCACGATCCTGGGTCGGTTCAAGGAATCCGGCGCGCTGATCAAGTGGGGCTACGGGCAGGGCCGCGAGAACGGCCGCGAGTCTGCGCTGAACGAGATGATCGAGAAGGCGCGCATGCTGCGCGGCGCGGGCTATTGGGGGGAGCCGGGGGAGCTCGATCCGCTCTTCGGCGAGCACTGGAGCACGCGCGACCTTCCGTACGTTCCGGTCGAGCTTTACGACAAGTCGGGCGTGTCGCAGCAGGCGGCGCTCGCCGGCACCGTCGCGCACGACCTGATCGAGCAGCACATCCTCACGAAGGGCGAGGTCCAGGACTGGGGCGCTTTCGTGGAGAGGTTCCCGGCCTATGCTGCGGTGAGTGATGACGTGAAGAGGCGCGCGCTCAACTCGTACGCGCAGTTTCAGAAGTGGCTCGCGAATAGCGGGCTGAAGATCACGCACACCGAGATGGGGCTGGTGTCGAAGACGCACCGCTTCGGCGGCACGCTCGACGCGGTGGGCGTGGACCGCGACGGCGACGTCGTGTTGATCGACTGGAAGACATCGAACGCCGTCTACGGTGACTACCTCTTCCAGCTCGCCGCGTACGCGCTGCTGCTCGAGGAGAATCACCCGGAGCTCTCGCCAAGGGGGTTTCACCTGCTCCGCGTCGCCAAAGAGACGGCTGACTTCGGTCACCTCTACTGGGGCGAGCTCGACGAGCAGAAGCTCGGCTTCATCAAGATGCGCGAGCTGTACGACATCTGTGCCCGGACTAACAAGCGCGTCGGCTGACGCAGGAGGTCGCATTGAATCTCTCAACTCGTAACCTGAAGGTGTTCGTGGGCCTGGTCGCGGCCCTGTTCTTGTCCGCCCTCGCGTCCCACGCCAACGCCGCGACCGGAGACCTGTCGTGGACGCCGCCCACCATGCGCGCCGACGGCACGCCGCTGCCGGCGACCGAGATCGTCGGCTACCGCATCGAGTGGGGCCTGTGCACCGCGACCTCGGCCGTCCCTGTTCCGCCGACGGTCACCGACGTCCCAGGTGCCGTCCTCGGCACGAGCCTGACGATCCCGACGACCGGCAAGTATTGCTTCCGTGTGGCAACCCGAGCTACGGGCGACGCACCGGGTGAGGTGCTGCAGTCGGTCTTCAGCCCCGTCGTGAGCAAGACCTGGAAGGCCGAGCCAAACCCGCCGACGGTGTTTGCCGTGGCGCACCGGGCGGTTTACGACCTGAAGCTGAACGCGGACGGAACGTACGCGCTGCGCATCAACGTGGGCACGACGGCCATCGGCACTCAGTGCGGCGACGCTCTGATTACGACCGGCACTCGCGGAGAGTACCGAGCGGTCGACCGCGCAGACGTTGTGTTCGACCCGACCAAGACGCCGCGTTCCGACGTTCTCGTTGCCTACTGCCCGCCGGCGTCCACATGAACGGCTGGGCGTGGTTCGGCATCGCGGTCGTTCTGATCTTGGCGGCTATCGTCGCGGCCAGTGGCGACGAGCCAGACGGCCAGGCGTGACGGTTCCGCCCGACGTCGTGACGTTTGAGGCGCTGCAGGTCCTGAGTGGCCTGCGGCGCCCCGCGGCGATTAACCGCTGGCTGCGGGGCCAGTCGATCCCGTATCGGCTAGGCGCCAACGGGCGACCCTTCACGACGGTTGCATGTTTGGTCCGGTTGGACCATATTTCGCGCCTTCCCGAAACGGAGGCGCCCCGCTTTGAATCTCCCAAGCAACGTCCACGAAAAGCATGGCCGCTACTACCTGGTCCGCCGACAGGCGGGTAGGCGTAGCTGGCTCCCCCTCAGCACCGTCTCGGAGGGCGAGGGCGCCCTGGCTGAGGCCCTGCAGCGCGTCCGCGCGCCAGAGCACCCAGAGACCATCGCCGCGCTGCTGCGGCTGTTCGTGCGGTACGGCATGCACGACTACGCGCCCGACACGGTCACGGAGTACACACGCTGCATCCGCGCGCGGCTGATCCCGACGTTCGGGCACATGAGGATTTCGTCCCTCACCCAGGCGCACATCGCGCAGTTTCTCGAGGAGGGGCGCATGGGCCGGCGGGCCACGCTCGCGAACCGAGAGCGGGCCGTGCTGAGCTCCGCGTACGAGTGGGGCATGCGGAAGGGCTACGTCGGCGTGAACCCGTGCCGCGGCGTGCGGCGGAATAGGGAGCGCCCGTCGCGGGTGAGGGTCACCGACGCGCAGTACCTGGACGCGTACCGCCGCGCGCCCACGCCGGTGCGCAACCTCATGCACATCGGCTACCTGACCGGGTTGCGGCTGTGCGACCTGGTGCGGCTGCTGAAGGCGTGGATCACGCCGGAGGGCATCACCGTGGTCGAGTCGAAGACGGGGCGGGCGGACCTCATCGAGTGGACCCCACTGCTGCGCGCGACGGTGAATCGTGCGCTCGAGTACGCGCCCGCCCGGAGCCCGTACCTGCTCGTGGCGTCGCGCGGGCAGCCCTGGCAGAAGTGGGCCGTGCAGTCGGCGTGGAAGCGCCTGGCACCAGGGTTCGCGTTCCGGCAGATCAGGGCGAAGGCCGCGACCGACGCGGCGCATAACGTACTCGGGCACCGCGGGCAGATGCTGACCAGGTACGTGCGCTCGGAGAGGTTACGGCCGGTCGCGTGAGCGTCTACCACCTCCGGTAGACGCGGCACGAGATGCAGGAAGTTTTGTTCGGTGAAACGCTCGTAAGTGGTTGATTTTGATGGTGGGCCGTGTAGGACTCGAACCTACGACCTACTGATTAAGAGTGCGCGGCCTATGCCATGAAAATCAATCGCTTGCGGGCGCCGCCGGTAGACAACGGGCGGGATGATGGGCGAGTAGGATATTTTTCGCTCGAGGACTTGACAGTGCGGAATCCGTGCCCGATACTGCAGGCGTCAAGTAGCTAACACCTAACACCGGAGAGTAAGCATGTACGTCACGATCTACACCCGCACCATCAAGCGCCGAGCGACCGGCAGGACCGAGACGGTCGGACTGACCTACAGCACCAAGTCACTCACTCCGATGCACGCCGCCATTCGTTCCAGGTACCCGGACGCGCAGACGTGGCGGGACCCGAGGCGCGTGATCACCGACTTCGTCCCGGGCATGAACCTGGGGATGCTGCCGCTGGTGTCAGGCGGAACGCGGGTGGCGGCATGACCGCCCCCGACATCCGCATCGAGGACCACGGCAGCCTCACCCTGGTGCGCGGCTTCACCCCCGCCGGCACGACCTGGCTCGAGGAGCACGTCGCGTTCGAGCACTTCTTCGGCGGCGCCGGCGTGGCCGAGCCGCGCTACGTGGGGCAGATCATCGACGGCGCCATCGGCGATGGACTCATCGTGGGGGTGGCGTGAAGGACTCATGCGTGCAGCTCCTCGGCGCACGCCGCCAGCGTGCGCTGGCGTATGCGGACAAGTTTCTTCGAGAAAACCCGGACCCCGTGAAAAGGTCTGAGCGGCCCGAGCTAGAGGTCAGTGACGCGTGGAGGGAGCTACTGGAGCGTTCTATTCAAAACCCAGATCGTTACCGGCGCAGGAAAGATTCCCCCGCAAGACCAAGGCGCAAAGCTGCCATCAAGTCAGTGGTGCAGCCGTGAGCCTTGAATACATCCGGCGCACCTACTGCGTCCCGGCAAAGCGTGGCACTGCCGTGCGCTACCAGCCCGACACAAGCCAGCCCAGCAAGTCAAACGAATGGACACCGGAACAGCTCGCCGCGCTCCGCGCCGCCGAAGCCCGGTTTGTCGAGTGCGATCACGACTTCGGCCCGCCCAACCAGTTCGGCACGACGCACCACAGCCACTGCCAGAAATGCGGCAAGGGCTGGTGGCAGGTCGGATGAAATCCGAGGAGATCGCCATGACCACCACCCGCAAGACCTTTGTTTTCCGCCCCGTCACTCGCGGCATGTTGGGCGACAAAATCCCCGTAACGATGACGGTCCCAGCGAACGCCACGCGGCAGCAGGCGCAAGAGATCATCCGCGCCGCCCGAGCCGAAGCGCAGCGGAATCCGCTCGCCAGCGGCAGCGACGGCCTCGACCACTGGGCCACGATCTGATGGCTACAGCGGCAGACCGGAAACGGACAGAACGCGCACGGATGCGCGCCGCCGGGTACGTGCTGCGGCAAATGTGGGTACACCCCGAGGACATGGCAGGCGAAGAGCAGATCGAAGCCATTGGCCTGCTGCGGGAGTGCCTGCGGGCGCTGAACGTCGCGCCGAGCTTCCGCTATGGCAGCCGCACGTCCTACCAGCTTGCGGCGCAGATCGAGCGATACCTAAACCGGGCGGCGCAAGGGCAATGAGCAACACTGATGAGGCCGGAGCGGCTACATGACTGCCAGGCGGTACAGAATCCAATCCCGAGGGCGGCCTGGGGTGGTCACTGTGACCCCCGATGGCCCGTGGGTGGCCGCCGTCGATTACGATGCCGCTCGCACACAGATAGGCGACATGAGTCGCGCCCTGTTTGCGCTGCAAGCGGAAAACCGCGCCTTGCGTGAACGGATCGCTTCCACTGGCCCCTGCGAGTGCTGCGGCGCGCCATTGGTCAATGTGGAATTTGGCCGGGCGACCTGCCGGCAGGGGTGCAGCTACCCTGCGGAAACCACCTAGAAGATAATGCTTGCATCACAAGCCGGTTGTGATAATCTGTAGCCATAGGGTAGATAAACAGATTGAACAGGAAAGCGAAAATGACCACCAAGACAGAAACCTTCCGGCCCACCAGCCTCCTCGAATCGCACGGATTGATCGAAACCACCAAGACCCGCGCCGAGCAAAACAAGGAAATCGCGGCGCTCTTGAAAAAAGCCGCCAAGCTCAACGCGAAGTGGGAAAAGGCGAACAAGGCGTGAGCAACATCCCCAAGGGGGCTAGGGAATACCTAGCCTCCATCGGCTCTAAAGGCGGCAAGGCCACCGGCAAGGCGAAGGTGCGCGGGGATGCCGAGTACTACAAGCGGATCAGCCAGAAAGCTGCCGCCGCCAGGAAAGCCAAGAGAAACGCTGATAGCGGATCGGCTGGTAAGAAATGAACGCTTTTCGGGAGAACGTGACGCCATGAAACACAAGTTACGCCCAGCGCGAGTCGGTTTCGACAACGACGGTGACGGACATTTCGATCAGTACGATGCCTACTGCAGGCCGGGCCACCCGGACGCCAAGTTCTACTACATCGAGGATGTCGAACGGGAATTCGACGCCCTCACGGCACGGCTCGCGGAGGCGGAGCGGTTGCTGCAACAGGCTGGCGATTACTTAGACAGCGAGTGCTTTCTGGCCTTGCAGAAAGGGACAATGATAGCCCCGTCTGCCGGGATCGCACTCACCGACAGAATAGACACATTCCTGCGAGCCGCAGGAGTTACGATGAACACTGATCGGGAGACAGATAGCCATGTGGATTGAGCCGACATACTGCCCCGACTGTCATGAGCCGGAAAGCATCTGCCAATGCAGCGAGCCAGTAGCGCAGCCGAGTTATGCGGACCTCGCTGCGCGGCTCGCGGAGGCGGAGCGGTTGCTGCGTGCGGGGGTCGAGAACGCCGAGGATTTTGCCGGATCTGACCGTGGCTTTCCGCTAGAGGAATGGGCGACTCAGGCGCGGCATTATTTCGACTTGCGAGCCACTGGCAGCGCATCAGTAAGTCAGGGAGAAAAGTAATGGGCTGCGATATTCACAGCTACGTGCAGGTAAAGCGCGGGGACTATTGGGATGACGTTGAGTTTCATCCCTTCCGCGACCGCAATTATGGCGCGT
>JACCDR010117618.1_pt1 | contig 19795 bp, 14 predicted proteins | sample 7446431 | NCBI WGS metagenome assembly JACCDR01 (sample SAMN15323443, study PRJNA562643) | freshwater metagenome | isolation source: river surface water | place: USA:Blue River Watershed | collected 2017-08-17 | reverse complement strand
GACACTGGGCAAGACTCTTCTGCTGTGAACTCGGTTGCAGGGCTAACCTCCGACTACAGCCGCCTCAACACCACGCTGCGCGTGGGCGCCGACTGGGCCGCCACCAGCAAAGTGGCCGTCAACGCCAGCGTCGCCACCAGCCAACGCGACCTGGTGGCCAGCATCCCAGACGGCCTGGGCCGCTTGCGCGAAGGCAGCGGCACTGAACGCTACAACAGCCTGAGCCTAGGGGCACGCTGGGCGCCCACGCGCACCTCGCTGGTGGGCTGCAGCGCCAGCACCGACCGCTTCCGCAACGCCGGCACGGGCAGCCTGGCGGGCAGCTCGCGCATTCAGGGCAGTTCATTCAACTGCTTTGGCCAGATCACGCTGCAGTAAGCACTACCCAGGCGCCATGCCCGCAGTTCTGCTGACCGGCGCCGCCGGCTACATCGCCAGTCACACCTGGCTGGCCCTGCAAACGGCCGGTTTTGATGTGGTGGGTGTGGACAACTTCAGCAACAGCTCACCGGCGGTGTTGCAGCGGCTGCAGCAGATCAGCGGCCGGCCGCCCGTGTTTGAACGTGCCGATGTCTGCGACGCCGCAGCGCTGGACGCCGTCTTCCGGCGCCACCGCTTTGCGGCGGCCATCCACTTTGCCGCGCACAAGGCGGTGGGTGAAAGCGCCAGCCAACCGCTGGCCTACTACAGCAACAACATCGGCGGCCTGGTGAACCTGTGCCAAACCATGCTGCGCCACGGTGTGCACCGGTTTGTTTTCAGCTCCAGCGCCACGGTGTATGGCGACCCGCAGCACCTGCCCATCCGCGAAGACGCACCGCTGTCGGCCACCAACCCCTACGGCCAGACCAAGCTGATGGGTGAACAGATCTTGAACGACCTGGGCCGCGCACAGCCGCAATGGCAAACCGCCTGCCTGCGTTATTTCAACCCCGTGGGCGCGCATGAAAGCGGCTTGATCGGCGAAGACCCGCGCGGTGTGCCCAACAACCTGATGCCCTACGTGGCGCAGGTGGCCGTGGGCCGGCGCGAGGCGCTGTCTGTCTACGGCAACGACTACCCCACGCCCGACGGCACCGGCGTGCGCGACTACATCCACGTCACCGACCTGGCGCAAGGCCACGTGGCCGCGCTGCAGCGTTTGCAGCAGCACCCGGGCTCGCTGACCGTCAACCTGGGCACAGGCCGCGGCTACAGCGTGCTGGAAGTGGTGGCCGCCTACGCGCAGGCCAGTGGCCGCCCGGTACCCTACCAAGTGCAAGCGCGCCGGCCCGGCGACGTGGCCGCCTGTTACGCCGACCCCGCACTGGCGTTCAAGCTGCTGGGCTGGAAAGCCGAACACAACTTGCAACGCATGTGCGCCGACAGCTGGCGCTGGCAGTCGATGAACCCCCAAGGATTTGCAAGCGAGACCTGATTCATGAGCACCACACCAACGCCCACCCTCGTCTGGCCCGTCATCATGGCCGGCGGCTCTGGCACGCGCCTGTGGCCGCTGTCGCGCAGCGGTTTCCCCAAGCAGTTCCTGGTGTTGTCGGGCAACACCAGCCTGTTCCAGCAGGCCGTCAGCCGCCTGCAGGGCCTGGCTGATGCGCACACCACGGTGGCCGCACCGGTGGTGGTGGGCAATGAAGAACACCGCTTCCTGGTGCTGGACCAGCTGCGCGAAATCAAGAGCCCGCCCTCGGCCGTGCTGCTGGAGCCGATGGGCCGCAACACCGCGCCCGCCGTCACCCTGGCCGCGCTGCAGGCGCTGGAAATGGGTGTTGACCCGGTGATGGTGGTGACCGCCGCCGACCAAACCGTCACCAGCCCGGCCGCCTTCACCGCCGCCGTGAAAAAGGCCATCTCCGCAGCGGCCGAAGGCGCCATCGCCATCCTGGGTGTGACGCCCGACCGGCCCGAGACCGGCTACGGCTACGTGCGCGCCGACGGTGAACGCGTGGCCCAGTTTGTTGAAAAACCCGACCTCGCCACCGCGCAAAAGTACCTGGCCCAGGGCGGTTACTACTGGAACGCTGGCATGTTTGTGCTGAAGGCCAGCGTGTGGCTGGCGGCGCTGCAACGCTTTCGGCCCGACATCGCAAGCGCCTGCCAAACCGCCTTCGCCCAGCGCCAGGCTGACGCCGAGTTTGTACGCCCCGACAAGGCCAGCTTCGCCGCCGTGCCCAGCGAGAGCGTGGACTACGCGGTGATGGAAAAGTGCCCCGGCGTGCTGGACATCCGCATGGTGGCGCTGAACGCCGGCTGGAACGACCTGGGCGCCTGGGAAGCCGTGTGGCAGGTGTCTGAAAAAGACGCACAGGGCAACGCCAGCGTGGGCGACGCCATCATCAGCGACAGCCACAACACCCTGGTGCACGCCACCAGCCGGCTGGTCAGCGCCGTGGGCTTGAACGACGTGGTGGTGGTGGAAACACCCGACGCGGTGTTTGTCAGCAGCCGCGAAAAAAGCCAGGACGTGAAGAACATCGTCGCCCAACTGGGCCGTGAACAACGCGGCGAACACGCGCTGCACCGCAAGGTGCACCGCCCCTGGGGCTGGTATGACAGCATCGACAACGGCCCGCGCCACCAGGTCAAGCGCATCATGGTCAAGCCCGGTGCGTCTTTAAGCCTGCCGATGCACCACCACCGCGCCGAGCACTGGATCGTTGTCACCGGCACGGCTGAAGTCACCGTGGGCAGCAAGGTGCTGCTGTTGGCCGAGAACCAGAGCACCTACATCCCATTGGGCGAAACCCACCGCCTGCGCAACCCGGGCAAGGTGCCGCTGGAAATCATTGAGGTGCAAAGCGGCAGTTACCTGGGCGAAGACGACATCGTGCGCTTCGAAGACACGTACGGGAGGAACTGAGTTTTGAACGCAGCGATGCCCTGCCCCCTCTCCCTTGCAGGGAGAGGGTTGGGGTGAGGGTCTGCTGCGAGAATCGGCCGATGTCGGCCTCGGTAAAAATCAGCGTCACTCGCGGGATCGCAGCATGACCATCCTCATCACCGGCGGCGCCGGCTTCATCGGCAGCAACTTCGTCATCGACTGGCTGGCCCACAGCGACGAGCACGTGGTCAACCTTGACGCGCTGACCTACGCCGGCAACCTGCACAACCTGGTGTCGCTGAATGGCGACCGCCGCCACACCTTTGTGCATGGCGACATCACCAACCGTACGCTGCTCGACCAGTTGTTGCAGCAGCACCAACCGCGTGCCGTGCTGCACCTGGCGGCTGAAAGCCATGTGGACCGCAGCATCCACGGGCCTGCGGCCTTCATCAAGACCAATGTGGAAGGCAGCTTCACGCTGCTGGAAGCCGCGCGCAGCTACTGGGGCGGGCTAAGCGGCGACGCGCAGGCCGCGTTCCGCTTCCTGCATGTCAGCACCGACGAGGTGTACGGCAGCCTGTCACCCACCGCACCGGCCTTTACCGAAGCGCACCCGTTTGAACCCAACAGCCCCTACAGCGCCAGCAAGGCCGCCAGCGACCACCTGGTGCGGGCCTGGCACCACACCTACGGGCTGCCGGTGCTGACCACCAACTGCAGCAACAACTACGGGCCCTTTCACTTTCCGGAAAAGCTGATCCCGCTGATGATCGTCAACGCGCTGGCCGGCAAGCCGCTGCCCATTTACGGTGACGGCCAGCAGGTGCGCGACTGGCTGTACGTGCGCGACCACTGCAGCGCCATCCGCGCCGTGCTGGCCGGTGGGCGCCTGGGAGAAACCTACAACATCGGCGGCTGGAACGAAAAGGCCAACGTTGAGATCGTGCACACCATCTGCAGCCTGCTCGACGAACTGCAGCCCAGCGCCGCTGGCCCCTACGCGCGGCTGATCACGCACGTGAAAGACCGCCCCGGCCACGACCGCCGCTACGCCATCGACGCGCGCAAGATCGAAAGTGAACTGGGCTGGCGCCCGGCCGAAACCTTCACCACCGGCATCCGCAAAACCGTGCAGTGGTACCTGGACCACCCCAGTTGGGTGGCCAACGTGCAAAGCGGCGCCTACCGCGAGTGGCTGGAGGTGCAATACACCACGTCGCAGCCGCAATCGCAACCACAAGCGCAACCGCAAGCGGTATAGCCGCATGAACATACTGCTGCTGGGCAAGGGGGGCCAGGTGGGCTGGGAACTGCAGCGCGCCCTGCTGCCGCTGGGCACCCTGGTGGCCTGCGACTTCGACAGCCCCGAGCCCTGGCGCGCCGACTTTACGCAGCCGGCGTCTTTGCAAGCCTTGATCGAGCGTGTGCAACCGGGCCTGATCGTCAATGCCGCCGCCCACACGGCCGTGGACAAGGCCGAGAGCGAACCCGAGCTGGCGCGCGCCATCAACGCCACCGCCCCGGGTGTGTTGGCCCGCAGCGCCGCAGCCCGGGGTGTGCCACTGGTGCACTACAGCACCGACTACGTGTTTGACGGCAGCGGCAACCACGCCCGGCGCGAAGACGATCCCACGGGCCCGCTCAGCGTGTACGGCCGCACCAAGCTGGAAGGTGAAGAGGCCATCCGCGCCAGCGGCTGCCAGCACCTGATCTTGCGCACGAGCTGGGTGTATGCGGCGCGCGGCGGCAACTTTGCGCGCACCATGCTGCGCTTGGCGGCCGAGCGCGACACACTCAAGGTCATCAGCGACCAGGTGGGCGCCCCCACCGGCGCCGAGCTGCTGGCCGACGTCACGGCCCATGCGGTGCGCCGGTTGCAGGCCGACAGCAGCGTGGGCGGCACCTACCACTGCGCGGCAGCCGGCTTTACCAGCTGGCACGGTTATGCGCAGCACGTCATCAGCTTCGCGCAGGCCCACCCCCAGGCATTGGGCCGTCCCTTGAAGGCCAGCGCCGAGACGGTGCATGCCATCAGCACCAGCGAATACCCCACGCCGGCGCAACGGCCCCTGAACTCGCGCCTGGACTGCAGCAAGCTGCAGCACACGTTCGGCTTGCACATGCCCGCATGGCAGCAAGGGGTGGAGCGCATGCTCACCGAGGTGCTGGCGGCCTGAGGGCAGCACACCGATCCTGGAGAACCATACCCCATGAACACGCCCCGCAAAGGCATCATCCTGGCCGGCGGCTCGGGCACCCGCCTGCACCCCGCCACGCTGGCCATCAGCAAACAGTTGCTGCCGGTGTACGACAAGCCCATGGTGTACTACCCGCTCAGCACCCTGATGCTGGCCGGCATACGCGAAGTGCTGATCATCAGCACGCCACAAGACACCCCGCGTTTCGAAGCCCTGCTGGGCGACGGCAGCCGCTGGGGCATGCAGCTGAGCTACTGCGTGCAGCCCAGCCCTGACGGCCTGGCGCAGGCCTTCATACTGGGCCGCAGCTTCGTGGGCGGCGCACCCAGCGCGCTGGTGCTGGGCGACAACATCTTCTACGGCCACGACTTTGCGCCGCTGCTGGCGCGTGCGCATGGGCGCAGCAGCGGCTCCACCGTGTTCGCTTACCACGTGCACGACCCCGAACGTTACGGCGTGGTGGCTTTCGACGCCCAGCAGCGCGCCATCAGCATCGAAGAAAAACCCAAGCAGCCGCAGAGCAACTACGCCGTCACGGGCCTGTACTTCTACGACGAGCAGGTGTGCGACATTGCGGCGCACATCAAGCCCAGCGCACGCGGCGAACTCGAGATCACCGAGGTCAACGCACAGTACCTGCGCCAGGGCCAGTTGAGCGTGGAAATCATGGGCCGGGGCTACGCCTGGCTCGACACCGGCACCCACGACAGCCTGATGGAGGCCGGCCAGTTCATCGCCACGCTGGAAAAACGCCAGGGCCTGAAGGTGGCCTGCCCGGAAGAGATCGCCTACCGCGCCGGCTGGATCAACGCCCGTGAACTGCAGACGCTGGCCGAGCCGCTGATGAAAAACACCTATGGCCAGTACCTGATGCGGGTGCTGAAAGACCAGGTCTTCTGACCATGAAACTGCACACCACACCGCTGCCGAGCGTTGTTGTTGTCGAGCCTGCGGTGTTTGCCGACGAACGCGGCTGGTTCATGGAAAGCTTCAACGAAGCGCGTTTCAACTCCGCGCTTCAAGCCCTGGGCCTGCCGGCCGCGCCGCGCTTTGTGCAAGACAACCACAGCTGCAGCCACAGCGGCGTGCTGCGCGGCCTGCACTACCAGTTGCCGCCGCACGCGCAGGGCAAGCTGGTGCGTGTGGTGCAGGGTGCGGCCTTTGACGTGGCGGTGGACATCAAGCCCGCTTCGCCCACCTTCGGGCAATGGTTTGGCATCGAACTGAGCGCCAGCAACCAGCGCCAGTTGTGGATACCGCCGGGCTTTGCACATGGCTTTTTGGCGCTGCACGACCACACGCACTTCCTTTACAAAACCACCGACGTCTACGCCCGCGATTGCGAACGCAGCATCCGCTACGACGACGCCGCCATCGGCATCGTGTGGCCGGCGGTGGCCGGCGTGCCTGCGCTGCGGGTGGCCCCGAAAGACGCGGCCGCACCACTGTTGGCGCAGGCCGACCTTCCTGACCGCTGAGAACCAGTCGCCGACAGCGCCGACTGCGACGTCAATCCAAACCAACGCCGTCGTAGATCTCGCCCCACGGTATCTCCAGCCCCAAGCTGGCCAGCGGCAGCGCCGTGCCCCTCGCCCATGGCAACAGCGCTTGCCATTCGCCGTCGGGCGTGTCGCGGTGGCAGGCCCAGGCCTGCTGCTCCTGGCTGTTCAACAGCACGATGTGCTGTAGACCGGGCAATTGCCGGTAAGCCTTGAGCTTGTCACCCTTGTCAAACACTTGCGTGGAAGGCGACAACACCTCCAGCACCAGCCGTGCTTCGGTCAGCTCCACCGTGTGCGCCGGGTCTTCCGTGGGCGTGCAGTGCACCAGCACGTCGGGGTAGAACACCGCTTCGGCAGCTTTGATGCGCAGGCGCATTTCTGTCATCTTCACGCTGCAGCGTGTCCCCTTTAAGCGCGTGTGCAGCGCAAAGCCGAAGTTGCGGATCAAGTCGGCATGCGCCGCGCTGCCGCCCGCCATGCCCCGCGCCGGCTCACCTTGAATGGCGTAAACCACACCCTTCAGGTACTCGTGTTTGTACCGGCTGGCCTGTTCCAGCACCAGGTAGTCTTCCATCTCGATGTAAGCGACCGCTTTTTCCGGGTAGCCCATGGTCTGCCTTCCAGTCAACGAAACTGTTGGCCTGCATCTTGCCAGCAAGTGCGCATACAGGCGAAAAAAAACCGCAGCCGAAGCTGCGGTTTTTTTGTTGCCGTGCTGACGGGTCAGCTGGCTGCGCGAATGTTCGAAGCCTGCGGGCCCTTCTGGCCTTGTTTGACTTCAAATTCGACCTTCTGGTTCTCGGCCAGGCTGCGGAAGCCGCCAGTGCTTTGAATTTCGCTGAAGTGAGCGAAGAGGTCTTTGCCACCACCGTCGGGGGTGATGAAGCCAAAGCCCTTGCCATCGTCGAACCATTTCACGGTTCCGGTTTGCGTCGTCATATCAAAAAGTCCTTACACAGTTGCTGCCCCAACACATGCTGCGGCAGTGCAGATGCGGCCAAGAAAATCACCGATCTAGGGAATCAACCGTGGAACCGAACTGGCCGGGCGCGCGGATCAGAAACCGTCAAACAAATGGTCTTGCTCAAATCTACCCGCTTAATGTAACCCGCTTTCACAAGCGCGCTTGCGAGAGATGGGCCAGAAACCAACGGTAGGCGTCTGCCAGGCCTTCTTCCAGGCCGATTTGCGCCTGCCAGCCCAGGCTTTGCAGGCGCGACACGTCCATCAGCTTGCGCGGCGTGCCATCGGGCTTGCTGCTGTCCCACACCAGGCGGCCCTGGAAGCCGGTGACCTTGGCAATGGTCTGGGCCAGCTCGCGGATGGTGCAGTCCACGCCCGTGCCCACGTTGATGTGGCTGAGCATGGGCTGTGTGTGCTGTTGGTAGGTGGCCAGCGGCAGGTTCATCACATGCACGCTGGCCGCAGCCATGTCGTCCACATGCAGAAACTCGCGCATCGGCGTGCCGCTGCCCCAGATCACCACCTCGGCTGCACCGCCCTGCACGGCCTCATGAAAGCGGCGCAGCAGCGCCGGTATGACATGTGAGTTTTCAGGGTGGTAGTTGTCACCCGGGCCGTACAGGTTGGTGGGCATCACGCTGCGGTAGTCGCGCCCGTACTGGCGGTTGTAGCTTTCGCACAGCTTGATGCCGGCAATCTTGGCAATGGCATAGGGCTCGTTGGTGGCTTCCAGCGTGCCGGTGAGCAGCGCGTCTTCACGCATGGGCTGCGCGGCCAGGCGCGGGTAGATGCAGCTGCTGCCCAGGAACAGCAGGTGCTGCACACCGTGTGCATGTGCGGCCTGTATGACATTGGCCTGCATCATCAGGTTGTCGTACAAGAACTCTGCCGGGTAGGTGTTGTTGGCATGGATGCCGCCCACCTTCGCTGCGGCCAGCACCACGTGGTCGATAGGGTGCGCGGCAAAGTAGGCGTTCACCGCCGCCTGGTCCTTCAGGTCCAACTCGGCGTGGGTGGCGGTCAACAGGTTCGTGTGGCCCTGCGCCTGCAGGTGCCGCACGATGGCCGAGCCCACCATGCCGCGGTGGCCGGCGACGAAGATGCGGTCATGGGCAGAGGTCATGTTGGTACAGATGCGGGGCCTTGCAGCAGTGCACAGGCCCGTTGGTTGAAACGCCCTAGGTTGGGTCGGGGCCGACGGTGCGTCAGCCGGCCTCGCGCGACACCGAAACGTCGTGCCCGTGTGCGCGCAGCAGCGCCATGCGCTGCGCCACCGCCAGGTCGCTGGCCACCATCTCGGCGCACATCTGCTGCGCCGTGATCTCTGGCGTCCAGCCCAGCACCGTCTTGGCCTTGGTGGGGTCGCCCAGCAAGGTCTCCACTTCAGCAGGGCGGAAGTAGCGCGGGTCGATGGCCACCACACAGTCACCCACCTTCAGCGCCGGCGCCTTGTTGCCGGTGATGGCGGCGACGTAGGCTTTTTCTTCAACACCCTGGCCTTCGAAGCGCAGCGCCAGGCCCAGCTCGGCGGCCGTCCACTGCACAAATTCACGCACCGAGTACTGCACGCCGGTGGCGATGACAAAGTCTTCGGCCGCTGCTTGCTGCAGCATCATCCACTGCATGCGCACGTAGTCTTTGGCGTGGCCCCAATCACGCAGTGCGTCCATGTTGCCCATGTACAGGCACTTCTCCAGGCCCTGGGCGATGTTGGCCAGGCCGCGCGTGATCTTGCGCGTGACAAAGGTTTCGCCCCGGCGCGGACTTTCGTGGTTGAACAGGATGCCGTTGCAGGCGTACATGCCGTAGGCCTCGCGGTAGTTCACCGTGATCCAGTAGGCGTACATCTTGGCCACCGCATACGGGCTGCGCGGGTGAAAGGGTGTGGTTTCCTTCTGCGGAATTTCCTGCACCAGGCCATACAGTTCGGAAGTGCTGGCCTGGTAGAAGCGGGTCTTCTTCTCCAGGCCCAGAAAACGAATCGCCTCCAGCAGCCTCAAGGTGCCCAGCGCGTCGACATCGGCGGTGTATTCAGGTGCTTCAAAGCTGACCGCCACGTGGCTTTGGGCGCCCAGGTTGTAGACCTCGTCGGGCTGCACCATCGACAGTATGCGCGTCAGGTTGGAACTGTCGGCCAGGTCCCCGTAGTGCAGCTTGAAGCGCTGGTGCTGCACATGCGGGTCTTCGTAGATGTGGTCCACCCGCTGCGTGTTGAACTGCGAAGCGCGGCGCTTGATGCCGTGCACTTCATAACCTTTGGCCAGCAGAAATTCGGCCAAGTAACTGCCGTCTTGGCCAGTGACGCCGGTGATGAGGGCTTTTTTCATTCGTAATGCCTTGGGGCTTGCAAAAAGAGTGGGCTGCGGACTGGGGCACCGGTGGGCCGGAATCGCCTCGACTTTAGCAACACTGCTTCGTCGTTCAGAGCGCACGCAAAGCCCGTCAGGCTCGGCCCTGTGACATCGTGCGTGCACAGCACCGCGTTAACCCCACACTGCCCGCATGCCACTGCGATACGGCGGCGCAAGCGGCCGCCGGCTGGACTCGAAGGATCGGTGACAAAGTGGGCACCGCTGCACCCCGGGAATGCGGGGGTCACAGGCTTACGGTGACAAACCAGAATCACAGACACCAGACTCCAGTAGAGATAACAGCCGCACACAGGCGGATGAGACCTTGCTTCAGGACGGCACAGATGGACGCGATTGCACGGCCCAGAACGTGGTTGAGGGGCGGCTGGGCAGCTGTGGCAGCCCCTGTTTCGTGTCATGTGGCGCTGTGGTCGCTTGCATGTGTCCATGGGCTGGGCCTGTGAAACAGTCGCGGCCCTGGCGCGCAGCGGTAAAAACTCCAGCCGAAATGTCAGCGCACCCAGGCGCCTGGTAGCCAAACAAAAAGCCCACTGCCGTCCTGCAGCCCACCCACGGCCGTGAGTGGGCTCTGGGGCGGGGCTGTGCACAAAACTTGAAAGTTCATACGGATGAAGGACTCGGGAAGCCCCGTCGGGGCCCGTAAGCGCCAGCCCGGTACGGGGCTCTTTGCTCTGACCACTCTGCTCGTGTTGGCGGCTTGCGGTGGAGCGGATTCGGAATCTGATCGCGCCAGCGCCGCCCTGCCAAGCACAGCCGCCAGCGACAGCGAATCGCGGGCTGCGGCCGCAAGCAATGCGCAGGATGCCGAGTCTTCAGACGCTGGCGCCAAAGCTGCGTTGAGCGCTTCGGTTCTGACAACCAGGCCCACACCCACACCCACGCCAACGCCCGAGCCCCGGGTCACTGAGCCCGAACCGCCGGTGGGCGCCGTGGGCAACAAAAAGCTGACCGTGCGCGCGCATGGCAGCCCGGCCGGCGGCGTGGGCCCGGTCATGGAGATCCGCGTCGATGGCGGCTTCGTTGCGCGTGTTGAGGTGCGGGCAACAACACCCACGAACCATATCTTTGCGGTGCCTACCATTCGGCAAGGCAGCAAAGTTGACATCACGTTCACCAACGACGCGGTCATAGGCAACCAGGACCGCAACCTTTTTGTTGCCTACGTGCAGGCAGGCAGTTCGACGCAGCTGCCCTTCGGGCCCGCCGTGCAGTACGACCGCGGCGCGGGTGCTGCAGCGCTGGACGGGCGCGACGTTTTGCCCGCCAGTTCCATACTGCCGTGGTCGGGTTCGTTGCGCATCACCTGGCCGGCCATGTCCAACACGGCCGCCACGGCGCAGCAAGTGGCCGCGTCTCGCCTGCTCAAACAAGCGAGCTTCGGGCCCACCGCTGCCAGCATCAGTCGGGTGGCACAAATAGGTGCCGGCGCCTGGTTGAACGAGCAAATGGCCCTGCCCCACAGGCCCGACTTCGTCAACCATGTCAACAGCAAATTCGCCCAGGGCCTGGACTATCGCCCGGGTGGCAGCCAGTACGACGCCACCTGGGTGACACACCGTTTTTGGGCCACCGCAGCCACAGGCCAAGACCAGTTGCGCAAACGGGTGGCCTGGGCGTTGCACCAGATGTTGATGGTCTCGCAAGCAGACAGCAATCTGTTTCACCACACACGGGCCTATGCCCAGTACCTGGACATCCTGAACAAACACGCCTTTGGCAACTACCGCCAGCTGCTCGAGGAAGTTGCGCTCAGCCCCGCCATGGGCATTTACCTGTCGCACATCAGGAATCAAAAAGAAGACCAGGCCGTCAATCGACAGCCCGACGAAAACTTTGCACGGGAGCTGATGCAGCTTTTCAGCATCGGTCTGATCGAACTGAACCTGGACGGAACACCCCGCTCCGGCATTGGGGGGCGGCCCGTTGAGACTTACACCAACAATGACGTCATGGCGATGGCCAAGGTCTTCACGGGCTACTCGTGGGCCTTCCCCAACAACCAGATGACCGAGCACAACTTCAAATGGGGCGAGCCTGCCTACCAAGCTGCAGTTGATTCGCGCATCGATCTGAGCCCGATGAAGCTCTATACCGATTGGCACTCATCCGCAGCCAAGCCACTTTTCATCTCGCAGCGGCACGGCCTCACCATTCCGGCCTTCACACCAGCAGCCACCAGCCGGCGCATGGCGCTGGACTCCCTTTTTGCGCACCCCAATATGGGCCCGTTTGTCAGCCGGCAGCTGATACAACACCTGGTCACCAGCGCACCCAGCCCAGCCTATGTGGCGCGCGTGGCAACGGTGTTCAACAACAACGGTGCCGGTGTTCGTGGCGACCTGGCGGCCGTGGTGCGCGCCGTGCTGCTGGACGCAGAAGCACGCAACGACAACCCGACAGACCCCGGGTTTGGCAGGCTGCGTGAACCGGTGTTGCGCACCACACATTGGATGCGCGCAATGGACGCACGATCGGCCAGCGGCGAGTACATGCTGGTGTATGAACTGGACGGCACTGGCCAACGTGCGCTGTTTGCACCATCGGTCTTTGGCTACTACCGACCGGGCTACATTCCCCCCCAAAGCGCCTTTTCAGCGCGGGGAGCCACCGCGCCTGAATTTCAGATCGTCAATGAAAGCACAACCGCTTCCTGGGTGAATCTGGCGCTGGCCATGAGCGGCAACGGCATTGGCTGGAACGGCAGCCGCGCCGAGGTCTCCAGCAGCTACTCGAACCTGATGGCGCTGTCCGTGCAAGGCAATGCCACGGGCATGGTCAAAGAACTGAACCTGCTGCTGTTTGGCGGCGCCATGAGCGAGGGCTTGGCGCAAACCTTGATCGATGCGTTGGGCGATGTTCCCGGCATTGACAGTGCCAGCCACTTGAACCGGGCCCGCCTGGCCGTCTTCCTGGCGCTGGCCTCCCCTGAATACCTGGTGCAGCGTTAAACATGAACCACAACCCATTGGCGCGACGCCACTTCATGAAGACCGCTGCGGCACTGGCAGCGGTTGCAGCACAGCCCACGGGTGCACGTTTCAGTGCACCTTTTGCCATGAGCCTGGCCGGCCTGGGCGCGATGGCGGCGCAAAGCAGCAGCGCTGCCGACACCAGCGGCCCCTACAAGGCCCTGGTGTGCCTGTTCCTTGCGGGGGGCAACGACAGCGCCAATTGGCTGGTCCCCGTCGACACGTCCGAATACGCGGAATACGCAAACACGCGCCGCGAATTGGCCTGGCCCCGGTCGCGGCTCTTGCGCTTGAGCAACGCCGATGCCACGACCAACGTGCGCAACTTCGGCATGCCCTTGGAATTGCAGCCCATGCGTGACCTCTACGAGGCCGGAAAGCTGGCCTGGGTGGCGAATGTGGGGCCGCTGGACAGGCCCATCACCAAGGCTGACTACCTGGCGGGCCGCGGTGTGCCGATCAAGCTTTTTTCGCACAACGATCAGGCCTCCACGTGGCAATCGTTGTCGCCCGAAGGTGCCGATTCGGGCTGGGGCGGTCGCATGGGCGACTTGTTGATGTCGGCCAATCAGCAACCGGTGTTCACCGCGGTTTCTGCGGCCGGCAATGCGGTTTTCCTGACCGGCAAGCAGGTGGTGCAGTACCAGGTCAATGGCAGCGGGCCTGTTCGCATTGCTGCGCTTGATGCGCCCGAGTTGCACGGTTCGGCCTCGGCGGTGGTGGCTTTGCGGCAGGTGTTGTCACAAGGCGGAACCAACGACTTCCAGCGTGAGTACACACGTGTGGTGCAACGCAGCCTGGACAACTCTGCGGCACTGCGTGCTGCCGTGGCGCAAACGGCAGTCGCTGCGCTGCCCTCTGCCCCGGTGCTGCTGCCCACTGGTGGCAGCCTGGACCTCAGCCAGGACGGCCTGGCCCAACAACTGCGCATGGTGGCGCAAATGGTCGCGGCCGCGCCGCGCCTGGGCATGAAACGGCAGGTGTTCATGGTGTCCATGGGTGGTTTTGACACCCATGCTTTTCAAATGCGCGACCAGCCGCTGCTGATGGCCCGTGTGGCCCATTCCGTGGCCTGGTTCATGAACGCGCTGGCAGGCCTGGGTTTGCAAGACAACGTGACCCTGTTCAGTGCCAGCGACTTCGGTCGCCGGCTCACCGCCAACGGGCAGGGCACCGACCATGGTTGGGGTGGGCACCACTTCGTGGCCGGCGGCGCCGTTCGCGGGCGCACCATCTACGGCCGCATGCCCAGCTTGGCCTTGAACTCGGCTGACGACGTGGGGGGCGGCTGCCTGCTACCGGGTGTGGGCGTGACGCCCTATGCAGCGACCTTGGCCTCGTGGATGGGCTTGAGCGCAGCGGAAACCGCCCTGGTGCTGCCGAACGCACCGGCCTTTAGCGACCTGCGCCTGGGCTTCGTCTGATGTCGTCCCGGCCGGCTGCGGCTGGCCCGGGCGCAGCACGTCAGGCCAACTGTGGCCTGCGCGTGCCTGCCACAGAGCCTGGATTCACCGCGTTACAAAACAAGGTGCCGGCTTACAAGTGATTGATATGCGCTGTTAGGGCGCTGCCGAAAAAGACGGCGTGGTGTGGCCTGAGACCACACCCATCGCTGACTTTTCGCCGTCCCTACACCTTGCCTTCTCCCGTCTGGCTTCGGCAGTGGCTGCTGTTCAGGCGCGGGGTTGCGCATGCAACGCCCATCAATCCATCATGCAGAATCGCAGTACTTTGACCTGGACAGTCACCCTCTCAGCGTATTGTCTTTTGGCTGCTTGCGGGGGCGCATCGCAAGAAGAACCTGCGGCGCAGCCCGCTGCGGGCATGGTTCAGACTGAAAAGCCCTTGGCACAGGCCATTGCTGGGGTGGCAGTGGCGCCGCCACCGGCCTCACGTCCAGCACCAGTTCCGGCATCGTCGCCCACAAGAGCCCCCGTCCCCACGCCCGAACCGCCGGCCCCGCCGCCTCCAAGCGAACAACAAGCGGCAGCGCCCGCGCCCGTCGTGGCCCCCCCTGTGTTTCACTCGCGAGCCAGTGCTTTGCAGGCGCCAAACACCAGCGTTGTGGGCTTGACCAGGGCAGCGACTGACACCGCCTTGGTGTCCCTGCAAGGTCTGGCCGAAACACCGCCCGTGTTGCCCAGCACCAGCTTGGCCAGCGGCCGTACCTTCTTTGTCGACAGCAGCATCGGCAACGACGCCAACGATGGCCTCAGCGCCGCTGCCGATACCCCAGGCAAGGGGCCTTGGCGCACGCTGGCGCGGGTCTCGGCCTCCAATCTGGGCCCCGGTGACAGCCTGCGCCTGGCTTGTGGCAGCGTGTGGAATGAAACATTGCGCTTGCCAGCTTCGGGCACCGCCAATCGCCGCATCGTGGTCGGCGCGCCAGTGGGCGGCTGCAGCATCAACCCCACCATCGACGGCAGCGTGATACTGCCCGCCAGCAGCTGGACCGTGCACAACGGCAACGTCTACCAGGCCCCGCTGGCCCAAGTGCCGCTGGGCTTGACCAGCGAAGCCGAAACCGACGCCAGCAAAGCAGCAACCGCACCCAAGGCGCCGGTGTGGACGCAGGCCCACCACCCCAACCGCGGCCACAACCCGGCGCAGCCCAAGTCGCTGTACCTCACCACCGCAGCGGCCAGCACCAACCGGGCACCACCGGCCGGGTTTCCCAGCGAGGGCCCGCTCAGCACCAACATCTTTGCCGGCAGCGACCTCGTGCTGCCGGCCGGCGCCAACTTGCTGGGTGCTGGCGTGCGCACCCGCACCTACCCCTGGTGGATGGACGAATCCACGGTCGCCGCCGTCAATGGCCGGGAGATCACGCTGGGCACGCCCACCTGGTATCCGTTGGGCGCTGGCTGGGGCTATTACTTCTTCGGCAAGCAGTGGATGGTGGACAGCGTCGGCGAATGGTTTCACGACCCGACTGCGCAGCGCCTCTTGGCCTTCATGCCCAACGGCAGATTGCCCGCCGGCACGATACGCGCCACCACTTTGGCCACCGGCATCGACCTCAACAAGCGCGACCACGTGACGGTCGAGAACCTGATCGTGCGCCGCGTGGGTGTGGGCGCCGACATGCGGTTTTCCAGGGGCAGCGTGCTGCGCAACAGCGTTATCGAAGACACCATCACCTTCGGCGCTGACGTCACCGCCACCTTCAGCGCCACCGTCGAGGCCAATGCCTTCACCCGCACGGGGCTGGACACCATTTCCGGCTGGCGACACACGGTGGGCTGGAGCATGGACCTGGTGGCCCGCGACAACGTCATCCGCGACAGCGGTGTCGTGATGGAGGGCGAAGATCTGCTCAGTCTGCCGCGCATGTCACTGGCGGCCATATTGGGTGGCGAACGCTCCCGGATCAGCGGCAACACCATCATCAACGCGGGCTACATCGGCATCCTGGTGCGCAAGAACAGCGTGATCGAGAAAAACTTCGTCTACGGCGCCTGCACGGTGATGGATGACTGCGCGGGCATCTTCACCCAGTACGCCAAAGACAACGGCATCGTGCGCGGCAACACCGTGATGCGCGTGCGCGGCGCGCTGCTGGGCAAGGGGCCTGAGTACGCGTACAACCAAGGCCAGGGCATCTACCTGGACGAATCGGCATCGGGCCTTTTGATCGAGGACAACACCGTCATCGACGCCGAAAACGGCATCCTCCTGCACGTGGCCTCGAACAACACCGTGCGCAACAACCGGCTGTACGCCAACCGCCGCAGCCAGATCTGGATGCAGGCCACACGTAACCGGGAGAACCCGGCCGGCGACTTGGTGAACAACCTTGTCACCAACAACCTGGTCGCGCCGGTGACACCCAGCGCCGTGGGCGTCTTGCTGGAGACCATGTTCCCCTCTACCGCCGCCTTCGGCACCATCGACGGTAATCGGTACTTCGACCGCGCTTCGTCGCGCGCGGTGATGCGCAACACCAGCAACGGCAGCCTGGCATACACCTTTGCCGACTGGCAAAGCAGCACCGCCGACGACCTGCCCCTGGGCCGCGACGCCAGCGGCAGCGCCACCAGCGCCACGCGCTACGCCAGCTACAGCGTGGTCGGGCCCAGCATCATGCCCAACGGCAGCCTGTCCAGCAACCTGTCGGGTTGGAGCACCTGGAACGCGACCGCACCCCTGGGGCAGCTGGTGCGCGAGCCCTGCGCAGCGGGCCTGTGCATGCGCTACCTGGCAGGCGGTTCTTCAGGCTTGATTTCTTCGCAGAACTTCAGCGTGGCCGCCGGCCAGTGGTACCGGCTGAGCCTGGACATCGCCACCGAACAGGAAGGCCAGACCGTGGGCCTGATGGTGCGGCGCGGCGGCGGCGGCAACAACGGCTACGAGTCACTCAGCGACCGCGACCTGGGCATCGTGGGCACGCGCGCCTTCAAGCGCCACGTCATCGTCTTTAAGGCCACGGCCACGGTGAACTTCCGCGACCCCGTGACGGCCGATCTGGGCGCCCGACTGGACGTACAGCCCCTGCAAGCCGGCCGCACGATACGGGTGGCCAACATCGAACTGGTGCCGGTGGCGTTGGACACCACCGCGCAGGCCTCCAGCACCTTCATCAACGCCGACCAAGCGCCACGCAGCTGGGCGTGCCCGGTGGCCAACACCGCGCCGCTGCTGTGCGGCAAGTACCGTCGCCTGGCTGACGACACACCCGTGACCTGGCCGCTGTCGGTGGCGGCGCGGGGTGCCGAGATCGTCTACGCCCAAGAACCGTCGCTGCTGGACAGCGACGGCGACGGCATCGCCGACACCCAGGACAGCTGCCCGGCTACACCAGCAAACGCCGCTGTCAACGCGGCGGGTTGCCCGCTGCGTGTGCAGTGACCGGGGGCCCCAGAAACGGTCAAACTGCCGCGCGCAATGCCTCGGGGGCCGGTCAGGCGCAGCCACAATCCGTGGTTGCGCCTTGATCCCGGAGTGATGCATGTTTCTGAAGTCGATGCTGCTGCGAGCACCCGCGCTGTACGAAAAGGTGCAGGGCATTCGTGATGGCCAGTGGCTGCGTGCAGCGCACGCCAGCGGCAGCTATGCACAACACGGCGAAGACCAGGCGCTGCTGGGGCTGCTGCAGTCCCAGCCGTCAAAGCTTCCTTACCTGGACGTGGGCTGCAACCACCCTTTCAAGCTGAGCAACACCTATCTGTTGTACCGCCAGGGCTGGCGCGGCCTGTGTGTTGACCCGCTGCCCCGTTTTGCCCCGCTGTACCGGCGCTGGCGGCCTGAAGACCACTTCACCAACCTTGCGGTTGGCGAAACCGCCGGCGAACTGCCCTTCTACGAATTTGAGTCCGACGTGCTTTCAACGCTGGACAGCACACTGGCGCAGCAATACCAAGCCCAGGGCTACCGCCTGCGCAGCCGCTCGGCGGTGCGCATCGCCCGCCTGGACACCGTGCTGGAAGAAAGTGGGTTGCAGGGGCCGCTGTCGCTGCTGTCCATCGACATCGAAGGCCACGAACTGCCCGCGCTGCGCTCGCTGGACCTAACACGCTGGCAGCCGCAACTGGTGTGCCTGGAAGTGGCCACCGCCGACGGCAAACGCAGCGTCGACGCGGTGCAGTACCTGCAGGCACAAGGCTACGGGATTGCGCTGGACCTGGGGCTGAACCTGGTGCTGCGGCGGGGCTAGTGTGAGCGCCTTGGTCCCGGCGACGCACCACAGCCCAGACAGCGCCGCTGTGCCTTTGCGCTTGGCCATCGTCACCAACATACCGGCCCCCTACCGCGTACCGGTCTACAACCGCATCGCAACCCTGCCGGGTGTGCAACTGTGTGCGTTTTACGCCGCGCGCAGCGAGCCCGACCGTCAATGGGACCTGCCCGCCTTTGCCCATGAACACCGCTTCTTGCCGGGGCGCATCATCGAGCGCGGCGGGCGCTACATCCACCACAACCCGACCGTTTGGGCTGAACTGGCGCGCTTTCGGCCCGACGTCGTCTTGACCACGGGCTACAACCCCACCCATCTGATCGCCTGGGGCTACACGCTGGTGCACCGCTGCAAACACGTGGCGATGACCGACGGCACCGACCGCTCTGAAGCCGGGCTCAGTGCGGTGCACCGCCTGGTGCGGCGGCTGGTGGCCGCCACCACACCGGCCTTTGTGGTGGCCAGCCGCGGCGGCCAGCGCTTGCTGCACCAGTACGGCGTGCCCGACGAGCGTATCCACTACTCGCCACTGTGCGCCAACACCGCTGTCGACTGGGCGCCAAGCGCCGGTTGCGAACGCGACATCGACCTGCTGTTCTCGGGCCGCCTGGTGCCGGTGAAAAACGCCGCCTTTGCACTGCAAGTGGCCCAGGGGGCGGCCCGGCAGTTGCAGCGGCCACTGCGGCTGGCACTGCTGGGCAGCGGCCCACAAGAGGCCGAGCTGCGCGCACAAGCCGCCGCACTGGCGCCGCAAGTGGATGTGGTGTTTGCTGGCCATGTGACACAGGCCGCATTGCCGGGCTGGTTTCAGCGCGCCAAGCTGTTTGTATTCCCCACCCGCTGGGACCCCTGGGGCGTGGTGGCCAACGAAGCCTGCCTGGCCGGTGTGCCGGTGCTGGTGTCGCCACACGCCGGTGTTTCGGGCGAGCTCGTTCAAGAAGGCGTCAATGGCCGGGTGCTGCCGCTGGAATGGGCCACATGGGTCGGCGCCGTGAGCGAACTGCTGGCCAACCCGGCGCTGCTGCAGCGCCTGTCGCTGGCTGCCCAGCACAGCGTCAAGCCCTACAGTTTTGACAATGCGGCTGCGGGCATCGTCGACGCCGCGCGGCACGCCCTAGCGGGCCACCCCCCGCCGCTGCGCACGAGCCGATTCATGGACGACACCACACGGCAAGGGCGGGCCCCCGCCAGCGTGTCACGCACCCGCACCACGCGCCGGGTGCTGCCGGTGCTGGGTGTGCCCATCGATGTCATCAACTACCCGGCTGCGGTGCAACAGATCGGTGCCTGGGCGCG
>JACCDR010013661.1_pt1 | contig 19797 bp, 19 predicted proteins | sample 7446431 | NCBI WGS metagenome assembly JACCDR01 (sample SAMN15323443, study PRJNA562643) | freshwater metagenome | isolation source: river surface water | place: USA:Blue River Watershed | collected 2017-08-17 | reverse complement strand
CCCGTCACCGTACACGAAGCGATCACAAAAGCTGTACCGGCAGCAATCGCATTCGACGCACCAGATACAGTGATAGAAGTAGTGCTGGTAAAGGTGACGATCGGATACCAACAGTTTATTTGTGCAACGTTTGTACTTCTAAAACCGATCATCATTCCCACATGACTGACAGCAAAGGTAGTACCTGTCCCTGTGACAACACCGCTGACTGCCATTGTTACTGTACCTGTACTGTGCACACTGCTTGGTGCAGCAACAGCTACCGTACCGGTGGTGTGCAGGTAGCGCAGAGCACGGAAGCCGCGGAGTGTGTGTGCGGTTGCAGAACTAAGGGTTGCTGTAATAAACCCTTTCCAGTTATATGCAGCATTGATTTTATCATACTCGTAGAGAAAAATACGACGCGCAGCTGCGGCAGCTGCACTGTTTTCGAGCAAGAATACCCAGTCGATGGTCGAGCTGTAGGTGATCACGTGAGGGTACATCATGGCAACACCAGTTGATTCCTCAAGTGGTCGAGCAACTGTTACTGGGAGCGGACCTACAAAGTTGTCTTCAGGATTTGGACCACTTTTTTGTACCATAAGAGTGCCCAAGTTGGTCTTGGTTGAGTCGTATGAAGCAATTGGAGTAGTGGCTCCATTAAATATATGTTCGACTGCACGTATTGCCATAATGATATGATTAATACAGTTATACTTCTAAATAATCAACATTGATTTGAACTGTGGTGGTACCTGATATGCTGCAGTATAACACCTCGTCTACACCGCCCTCAACGTAGTTTGGGTGGTTGTTTGAACCATACAAACCTCCTGCTTTTGGCGTGCTATATTTTTCATAATCGGTTCCTCCGGAAGTAAAACGAAAAGAGACAGAGGTCGCATCGGCAGACAGGGAAAAGCGTGCCGCGTACACACGTATTTTTTTTCCTGCACCAGGAGTATGTACAGTACCAGAAGAGGAGAGGCTGGTAGTCTTTTTTTGTACCCCTTGGCCAGTACGAACGGATTGTAGAGTGTCTTCGGTGGCTGGATTGATGCGTGTGTTTGAGCTGTTGCGTAGTCCAACCACGTTTGATGTGGGGGTGTTACCCATGATCAACGCCTCAGTCTTTTTCGGTAGCAACCCCGATGTAAAGAGACCGAGACCGATACCTCCAAGTATCTTTAAAAATAATCGCTTGTTTTTATCTGATATATTTGTCTCACTCTTTTTCTGCTCAGCAGAAAACAACTCTTGAGGATTTTTTTTAACAAGCTTAAACGAATCTGTATGTGGTAACAACAGCATTTTAATTTATTTTACCACAGCGATATGTAAAGTGAGCATAAAATGTTGATAAGTCGGTGAATATATTTTTTATGCTAGGATATAATGAAAATATATGAATACCGTCAGTAGAATACTGATCTTTGTTTTTGTCTTTTTACCTATCGTGTCTTTTGCTGCTTATGAACGAGTTTCAAAAGGAGATACCATTACTATGGGTGAGTTTGTCTACGACGATAACTACGTAGCGACGACGACTGCAAATTGTACGGTCACTATTTATGATCCAGCCAATACCCTCAAGGTGAATGCGCAGTCAATGACTGCAAATGCAAATGGTTGGTATTATTATGATTACACTGTAGGGGCGAGCGAGACTGAAGGTGTATGGCCTAGTTTTATGGTCTGTGGCAGTGCTTTAAATGGTGATTTAGTCAAACAAGATAAAACATTTGTGGTGGGTGCAACTATTGTTTCTACATCCACTACCGCATCGGCCGTATGGAATGCTTCTACCCGTACACTGACATCATTGGCAGCTCTTGCCACCGACGTCTGGTCAGCTGCTACCCGTACCCTCACCGGTGCTGGACTTGATTCTGGCTCTCTGGCCACCCTCGCTAACATCGAAACAGCCACTTCATCTCTCGGTGCTGCCATTACCAACAGCCAAACCGCTATCAACACCAACACCGACAACCGCGTCACCACCGCTACCTCTAGCCTCGCTGCGGTCGTCAACGCCAACACCAACACCGCTGTCTCAAATGCTTCCACCTCTATTGGCTCTATGATCGGAAACCTCCCAAGCCTCGTCTGGTCATATTCAACTCGAACCCTTACCTCAATGGGTTCTCTTGCCACCGACGTCTGGTCAGCTGCTACCCGTACCCTCACCGGTGCTGGACTTGATTCTGGCTCTCTAGCCACCCTCGCTAACATCGAAACAGCCACTTCATCTCTCGGTGCTGCTATCTCGAACAGTACTGTTTCTGGTAGTGGTACTGGATGGTTAGTTAGAATGTCAGATGCAAATCAAGTGCTAGGAGGAGCACAGTATAGAGTCAAGGTATATACGACATACAACAGTGCTCCAACAAACAGCTCGAGTACTCCAACCGTAACACTATATGATGTCGACCGAAATACGGTTGTATCTGCTGTAGCCATGACCAACATAGGTACAGGTATATATGAATATGTATACAACGTTTCCACCAATGCTGCTCAGGGTATCTGGGAAACGATCGTCTCAACAAATACCAACGGTAGTCAAACACTCACCATAAGTGATTATTGGGAAGTACGCGGCTCTCCGGCTCAGGTGATCATTCGAGATGTAACAGATGTGTCGACACCGTCGATCGCTGCTGATGTGACCATCACCAACGAAGGTTCGACTGGATATGAATATCAGTATGAGTGGTGTGTCGTGTCTAGTCAGTCCGACAGTTGTGGTGGGGGTGATGATGTGTACTATGCCTCAGCAGCAAAATATATCAATGTTGGGGAGGATTGGAATACAACTTTGTCAGCCACCGTACCAAACGCTGGCACATATTTCTTTAAACTAGTCGTGTACTTTGGTAGCGAATCATCAGGTTCTTCACGGTCATTTACCGCAACTAGTCAGTCTTCCGGTGGAGGAGCTGCCTCTGGTGGTGGAGGAGGCGGAGGTGGGGGTGGAGGGGTTGTCTCTGTACCTGTGGTGACAGTCGCTTCGGCCTGTTCAGGAGCAGACCTCAATGGTGATAAAAAAGTAAACTCCATAGACTTTTCTATCCTGCTAGCTTTTTGGAAAACCAACCCTCCATTTAAAAACACGTGTGTCGACCTCAATGGTGATAAAAAAGTAAACTCCATAGACTTTTCTATCCTGCTTTCTCGATGGGGTCGTATTATGAATTAGTATATACTATGTATATGAATCGTCGATTGTACCTATATATCTTTTCCATCATCTGCGTAGTATGTAGTGCTGGTGCAAGCGTGCAAGCAGCCAGCATTTCGGTGTCAGCACAGTCATCTACTGTCCAAGCAGGAGATACGAGAATACTGTCCGTTGTTGTCGATACTGAAGGAAAGGAGATCAATGCAATCGAAGGGACTGTTTTTGCGTCAGATCCGATCGGAGAAGTCTTTACCGGAGGTTCGGTCTTTACCTTGTGGCCTACAGTAAAAAAAACATCACCCACATCTTTTGAGTTCGTAGGAGGCACACCTTCTGCTGTTTTTGGTAATAAAATAAAAGTATTGTCTTTTGAGGTGCGGGTAGATACCGATGCGTCTGTCGAAGTGCGCTTGAAAAACATTGTACTGTTTGTTTCTGATGGTAAGGGTAGTACCATAAGTGTTCCTCCACAAAAGATCCTGCTGTCAGTTGGTTCTGGTGGTACGACGGTCAACGAAACAACAGAGTTTTTACAGAGTGATACCCGATCTCCTATGTTGTCGGTGACACCGATACGTGACAGCGACCTCTATGGTGAGGATGTGGTGTTGGCCCTCGACGCGATGGATACACAAAGTGGTATCGCATATTTTCAAATACGAGAAGGTTCTGTAGTGGCTACTACGTCAGCTACGGTCTACCGCTTACAAAATAAAGAGTATACTGGTCGCATACAGATCAAAGCTTTTGATAAAGCAGGTAACAGTGTCACCACATATGTGAGGTTGTACCCATCGCACACTCGATACTATGTCTTGGTCGGCTTGGGTGTGGTACTACTGCTTGTGTTTGTCATAGGTAAGAGGTACCGAAAAAAACATATTGTACTATGAAAAAATATCTCATACTTATCGCTTTATTTTTTTCTTGGATCTCGACAGTGTCGGCCGCGCAGTTATATATACTGACAGAAAAAACCGAGTTTCAAGCAGGTGATGTCTTTACTGCTTCTGTCTATGTAGATACCTCTGGAGTGGCGATCAACTCTATCGAAGGGAGTGTCGATTTTTCTCCAGCTGTATTGGCTGTAGAGTCAGTCAGTATCGGTGGATCCGTCTTTTCGGTATGGGTAGAGCAACCGTCTTTTTCTAATACATCAGGTAAAATATTTTTTAATGGGGGTGTACCAAACCCTGGATATATCGGATCCAGAGGGTTGGTGGCTAGGGTTACGTTTCGAGCTAAACAGAGTGGTGCTGCCCAGATTATTCCAACAGCCACTATCTATGCAAACGATGGGCTGGGTACTGCTATAGCACCTACTGTGGTCAATACGAGTGTTTCGGTAACACCAGAGTCTGTAAGCACACAAGAACAGTCGACCCCTGTCCCTGTACCGAAAACAACTACTGTTTCTGCTCCCGTGGTTTCTTCTGTTGAAATGCCTGATCCAGAAAAATGGTATGCAAAAAAGAATGCTGTATTTTCTTGGAATGTACCAAACGATGTATCTACAGTCAGGTTGCTGTTGGGTAGTTTTCCAAACTCGCAGCCTACCGTCAGTTACACACCACCGATCGGTAACAAAGAGCTGACAGGAGTACAAGACGGAGTATCGTATCTCCACGTAGGTTTTGTGTATACCAATGGTCAGGTGTCGGTGGCTCACCGAAAGATAAAAGTCGATACCACCCCACCTACAGAGCTAGTTGCAACCAGCAGTATTGGAGCTGGGGATACCGTTGAACTCACTCTGTCGGCAAAAGACAGTCTCTCTGGGATAGTCCAGTATGAACTGTGGGAAGGTGGAGCTCGTATAGCAAGTTTCAGTGCCGCACAAGCTAAAGCTGGACCGGTTACCCTACCACAGCTCTCTTCGGGTACACACTCGGTCGAAGTACGAGTCTCTGATGCAGCTGGTAATACCAGTGTGCTACCTCTGACACTTTCTGTACCGGCTTTGCAGTCACCGTCTATCGACTCGTACCCACAGTCGATACAAAAAGGTGAGATTATTCGAGTATCTGGTACATCGTATCCCAAAACAAACATTAGCGTTTCGTTTGTCGACAGCAAGGGGAAGACGCAGTCCGTTTCTGTTGTGACGGATAGTAGTGGTCGTTTTACCATAGCTAGTGAACCGACTGGTCGTGACGGTGCACATACAGTTTTTGCTCAAGTAGAAAGAAACTCTATCAAGAGTGAACCTTCCCAGAAAGTAACGGTCTATGTACAAAAGTCTACCATTGATCGAACGAGCATGGAGATTATCAATACACTATCATTGTTGGTGGTGATGGCTGTCTTGCTGGCTATCCTTCTCTTTATTGTTTTTGCTACCTATCGAAAGTTGTACCTCATGAAGCTTGCGCTACATAAAGAGCTAATCAAAACAGAAAATGACGTACATCGTATCTTTACTCTCATTAAAAACGACCTGGAACACACTATTCGTATATTGAACAAATCCGCTCATAAAAAACACTTGACCGACGTAGAAAAAGAAACTGTAGAAACCTTTGAAAAAGATCTGGCAGAAGCCGAAACCTACCTGACCAAGCGTTTGGAAAAAATAGAAAGAGAAGATCTCTAGCTTTGTTTCTCTATATAAATATGATAGGCTAGGAGGTACCGGAGACGTGGCTGAGCTGGTCGAAAGCACCTCACTGCTAACGAGGCAGGCCCTTTAAAAGGTCTCGAGGGTTCGAATCCCTCCGTCTCCGCAAAACAAGGAACAAAATGAGTAGCATTTTGTGATTATGTTTTGCGAGGGATAGGAGGATTCGAAGCCCGATTGAGATATTTTTGGAGCTTGCGAATAAAAATATCCAATTGGGGTACTGATCCTGTAAGGATCGAATCCCTCCGTCTCCGCACAATAAAAATAATATTATGTACGTTTTGTGACAAACAATAATTTCGTCAATCCAAAAACAGGTAGAGTATCGATCACACAAGCGTTTGATGAAGGTTTAGCGATGTTACTTGCGGCGAAAATATCTCCAGTACATAAAAAGTTTGATTCAAAGGGTTTTATTCGAGATACCAAGAAAGAAGTTATCGGCAAGAGCTATACCCAAAGAATCGAAGTTATTGCCGATTTGTTACGGCGATATCTACCACAAAAGTACACCGAAGCACTTGCTATTCTCATTAAAATACTTGGGCCTGAAAACGAGCAAGAAACAGGAATGTTTACCAACTTCTACTGGCTCATGCCGGTTGGTAAATTTGTCGAGAAATATGGTTTAGATAATTTCACTGAGTCCATAAAAGCAATTGAAGAAATTACCAAAAGAAATACGGGTGAATACGCTATCCGACCCTATGCTCGTAAGTATCCAGCTAAGACACTCGCAGTATGTACCAAATGGGCAAAGAGCAAGAATTTTCACTTGCGTCGCCTGGCATCGGAAGGATTGCGACCGAAATTGCCATGGGCACCAAAGCTCGATATGTGGAACGATAATCCGAAGCCAATATTTGCAATTCTCGAGCTCCTCAAAGAAGACGAAGTGAAGTTTGTTAAAAAGTCAGTTTCCAATCATGTGCGTGACTGGGTAAAGGTAAATCCTAAAGAAGCAAAGAAACTGATTGTTGACTGGTCAAAATCAAAGAACGAGCATACAAAATGGATACTTAAACACGCGCAACGATAGGATTTATTAAAAGCCATATTATGAGTCACGTCGCCATCAAAAAATTAACAAACCTCCAAGAAATCAAAGAACTTATTATTGTCTTTTCTCTGGCTTTTGATTCTTCATATGATCCAAAAGATGAATACCTATTGTCAATGCTCAAAAACAATTCATGTGTTATCTTGGGTGCGGTAGTAGAGGGTCGTATTGTTGGTGGGGTCGTTCTTTTTGAAATGACACCGATCCACGGAACAAAAGAATTGTATATCTATGACATTGCTGTTCACCCTGAGTTTCAAAAGCGGGGCGTAGGCAAGAAGCTCATGGAGGCCATAAAAGAAGAGGCTCGCACTCGAGGCGTGGGAACGATTTTTGTTGAAGCCGAATCAGAAGACGAAGGGGCTGTGGCTTTTTACCGAGCTCTAGGTGGCGAGGAAGTAATGGTTAACCATTTTAATTTCAGCTCACAAAGGACCATTAATCAGTAATTGTCTATAATTTTTTTTCAATATAGTACAATACTAAGTATGATTATAGATTTTATAGCGTTATTTATATTATTGTCGGGATGTATTATTGGTCTTGGCGCAGTCACAGTGATAGATATACATGGTTTCCTTGCACGAAAGTCATCGTATTGGACTGAAGCAACTATTCGTACTCATAAAATAACAAAACCTATGATTTGGACCGGTATTATCCTTGCTATTATAGGTGGTTCTATTTTTTTTCGCCATGAGGATTTTGTCGGTGTTCCACTATATCTTTTTATAATTGCTATCGTACTTGTGGTAAATGGTTTGTTCTTATCTTTGTATGTTAGTCCGTATCTAATACAAAAAGAAAAAGAGGGTAGATCAACAGAGCTTTTACCCCAATCTTGGCAAAACCTGATTATGATTAGTTTGATTTTTTCTGATATTGGCTGGTGGACTAGTATAGTACTTATTTCTTATTTTCTTGTGTTGTAAAACAAGTACTATACGACATGGGACGTGTGTATGTTTTCAAAAATATCTTATATCTATATAGATACCAATAATTTTCTCCTTTGCTCCACTCCGTGTATAATACTGTATATATGTATATAGAACATTTTACGGGAGATATAGATACCCAAACAGAAGTATTAGAACAACATGCGCGGGATGCCAGTGTCTTTGCGGTGACACCCAGTGCAGTCTTGTATCCAAAAACAGTCGAGGATGTGGTGGCTGTAGTTTCTTTTGCCAATGCTCAAAAAGAAAAAGGAAATGATGTATCCCTTTCAGTACGGGCAGGGGGTAGTTGTATGTCCGGCGGGTCGTTGCATGATGGTCTCATATTAAACCTCACTAAATACATGCATACAGTCAAGGTGGATCCTGTAGCACGCACTGCTACCGTAGAGATGGGGGCGTACTTTAGGGATATAGAAAGTGAGGCGGCAAAGCATGGTCTCATGTTTGCTCCGTATCCATCTTCCAAAGATTTTTGTGGTATCGGTGGTATGGTCGGTAACAATGCCTCCGGTGAAAAAAGTGTCCGACATGGAGCGACTATCGACAACGTACTTTCGGTCACTGTCGTTTTGGGAACAGGGGAAGTGGTGACTACCGCTCCAAAAAACCTTGCTACTCTCACCTCATACGAAAAGCCTCTGGCCGACTTGGCCCAAAAGTATGGAGCTGATTTTAAAACAAAAGCAGGAGATGTGCACAAAGTAGCCTCTGGGTACAGGTTGGATAGGTTACTCTCTGGAGACACCTTTGATGCCACAGCCCTCTTTGTGGGCTCACAGGCGACCTTGGGTGTCATCACTTCTGCAGTCCTACGACTGGTGCCTATTCCACAGTACACACGCCTAGTCTTGGTTCCGGTCGACTCGATCGCTCTCTTGCCCGAGGTGCTCTCTCTGGCCAAAACAATGGGCGCGGAAGCGGTGGAAACCTTTGATATACACACCTTTGAGCGAGCCAGAGAGTTTATGAAAGAAGACGCCGGGAAGATAGAAAAATACATTCAGCCACATACGGCAGGTATGATCCTGGTCGAGTGGAGCGAGAACAGTGAAGCGGAAACGCAGGTAAAAGCAGAAAAGTATGTCGAGACCTTGTTGGCAAAAGGGGTATCGGGAGAGGTGGTTTCAGCCGAAGTCTCTCTGGCTGCCTGGAATATTCGCAGACACTCTTTTTCGCTCGTGAGAGACAATCATCCAGAGCATATGAAAGCCGTGCCTTGTATCGAGGACCTCATCATTCCGCTAGATCGGTTTGACACCTTTGTACCTCGACTGGTCACTATATTACAAGCAGAGAACTTGTCCTATGCCTATCACGGTCACATTGGCGACGGATCATTGCGCATCATCCCACTCTTTGACTTTACTGACCCAGCTGTAGGGGAAAAGATTTTTTCTTTTTCAGAGAAAGTATTTACTTTGGTCAAAGAGCTCGGTGGAAACCTGAGCGCAGACCATAGCGACGGCATCATCCGTTCTCCTTTCCTGCGTGATTTTTATGGAGAAGACCTGTATCAGGCTTTCAAGCAAGTCAAAGCTGTCTGTGACCCACACAACATTATGAACCCACACAAAAAAACTGGGGGGACCAAGGAAAAGCTCCTCAAGGCTCTGGATATACCAAGATTATAAATAAGCTACAAAACATGCTATGCAACTTCAAGAACTGACACATTTGGTGATGGAGCAAGCCAGAGAAAAAGGTTTTGGTGTCACGGCCCAAGAGGTAAATATTCCTGAAAAATTTACCTTACTTCATTCTGAAATATCTGAAGCCTTTGAGGCGTATCGACATAAAAATATAGATGACAAAGATGGACTGTGTGAGGAACTAGGTGATGTGTTACAAAGACTAGTACACCTCGCGGCTTTACTCGAAGTCGATCTGGAACAGTCTTTGGTACAAAAAATTGAAAAAAATAAATCACGACAGTGGAATTGGGAGAATATGAACGAAAGTCACAGCTCATAAAGCATTTTTATATATACCAACGGTTATTCTTTTCTTTTACTACACCCTCTTGTTTCATTTTGGTGATGATGGGTATGAGGGTAGGCACGTCACACTCTAGCTGGGTAGCGAGTATTTCTATAGACTGCTGTTTTACTAAAAGGGCTCGTACGATCGCTCCGCGTTTTTGCCGGACCGAACCGGCGAAGCGGCTTTGTTTACTGTAGTGTTTGCTTTGTGTATTGTTTTTGACCTGCTTTTTGAGATGCGCTCCATAGTCAAAGAGGGCCCAGTACCACTCCCGAGGATTTTTTTGATCTAGAGTTTGGGTGATGATGGGTAAAAGCTCTGCGTCAGAGACTTTTTCGGCGTTTTTAAAAAAATGGTGGATATATACACTGCGAATGTTGGTCTCGATCACTGGGTGGGGGATGTTCCAAGCAAAAGCACAGATGTCTCCTGCTGTAGCTGGGCCCACACCAGGCAGAGCCATGATATCGTCGTACCTATCAGGGAATACGCTAGCATGCTTTTGCAGTATCACCCGGGCTGCTTGTTGCAGACGCAGAGCTCGACTGTTGTAGCCCAGGCCCTGCCAGAGGGAGAGGACTTTTTTTGGTTTGGCTTTGGCCAAGGAGCCTAGTGTCGGGAACTGTTTTATAAAAGTGGTATATTTCGGTATCACCCTATCTACCTGTGTTTGTTGGAGCATGATTTCCGAGACGAGGATGTGGTACGGGTCGGTCGTTTTTCGCCAAGGCAGATCTCGCCCGTGCTGTTTGTAGTAGGCGCGTACGGTTTCGACAAACCGACTGTACTTCTTTTTCATATTGAGGCATTGTATCATAGTCTTTTGGAGACGTGGCAGAGTGGTCGAATGCGTCGCACTCGAAACGCGATGTGCCTACCGGCACCGAGGGTTCGAATCCCTCCGTCTCCGCAACGACCCGAGAACATGACGACTGTCATGTGAGCGGGACGTCGATGCGTGAGTAAGGAGGGATTCGAAAGCCGCAGGCGCGAAGCCAGTTGCGTAGCAACTGTTGCCGAGGCGGGGTCGCGAAAATTTTCTGAAAGAAAATTATTTGTGACCGAATCCCTCCGTCATTTTTTAGCACGACGGCTCGAAAAAATGTTCTTGGCCGAACATCCCTCCGTCTCCGCAAAAAACTGCAAAAAGAAAACCGCACAACGGGCGGTATCTGCGGTACATACTCGAGTTACGAGCTCTGGTGGGAGGATTTCTTGCATTACTTAACTTGGTTGGTGAAAATTCAACCTCGCCATCCATTTGACACCAGGAATGTATTTATACAATGGGTACAGAAACATATTGTCACAAGCCATACCTGCCAGTACCGTTGTGGAAACATGGGGTTCCGGCGGTCGGCACACAAGATGGTACTTGAAGTGACTACATACACCTTTGCCCCAGGAAAATATTTGGGCACAAAATATTGCCAGACCAGTCGGGCACGTGGAGCATGGGCTCCCTCGGCCGAGACAATGATCACTTTCGTGTCGGGCAGGTGTTTTTTTATCTCTGCAAGAAGGACGATACATTCGTCGGTGGTGCTGGTGACTTTACCGACACAAATACTCCATGTTTCTTGTAGTAGACTCATTTTTCTCGCTCTTTCAACCGCCGAGAAAGGATGTGCAAAGACTCCGTAGACATACAGTGGATATCTTGGGGAACTATTTCCCACTTCTATCGCTTTTTCTACGATAGCTTGTGATCCTTCTGTCAGACCCTGACTGTGGGTCGCATAGGATACGATGGCTACCGCATCAATAATTGTTTCTTCGGGAACGAGATCGCATTGTTCCCACCAAGGTAGAATTTTTTTCAAAAAATAGGAAATCATTGGTATGCGAAGTATCGCATACACAGATTGAGCAAGTATTTTCAAGGTTTTTCTCCGTCTCACACATTACCATAAAAATATAAAAACACAACCCCGCTCTGGGGCGGGGATTGTGTGAGACTCGTCGTTAGACTTATTTAGCAATAATCTCAAAATGATACATGCCCATGCTACATGTACCCTGTATCTTTTCTCCAGCTTTTGGTGTGCCCAGGTCAATCATTTCTTCTCCTGTCGGTTGTAATATTTTTTGAAAACCAACTGATCGAATGACAACTGCAGCGGAGCAATCGTATGTATTATTTGTTTTAATAATCAGTTTGGTCGGTGTATTACTCGTTATGTAACTCGTTTGTGGTGTATAGCCACCTTTTGCTGTAATAGTTACATATTGTATTCCATCTTTTATCTCAACGCTTTGCATCTGTGACTCAGTGTTGGTTGTGGGCGCAGATGGGTGCGTAACTACATACCACAAGCCTGTGATGAGGATGATACTGGCAATGATGGAGATAAGACTATTTTTTTGCATCATATCTAGTCATTATATAGTAAACATTGGTCTTATAATACCCAATCCGGCCAGCGCACTCAGAAGAGAAAATAAACCTAGGCCTATTACTACTACCCCCGCTGAGGCAAAAAATACGTGAGCGTATTTTGACTGTGCAAAAGAGGTCGAGCCAAATGAGAGTAGGGTAAGCATCGGCAATGTGCCCAGAGCAAACGCACTCATGATGAGTGATCCTGATATAAACGAACCGCTCGAGAGGGCTACGACTTGCATTGCTTGGGTAAAACCACAAGGCAAGAAGAAGGTACCCACTCCAACAAAGAGGGGAGCGAGAGTTTTGTGTTCAATCTGACGAAAGAAAGTAAAGGTGTTTGCTGGTAGGGTTATGTGTTTTTGGAATATACCCAACAGGTTCAAACCAAGTATAATCATCACTGTTGCGGCAATCATACCTAGTATGGTGGTTGTGGTGAGGCTGACGCTGATGATGTCACCAATAGAGCCGAGTAATCCACCGAGGATTGCAAAACCAAACAGGCGGCCTCCATGAAAGAGCATCATCGGTTTTTTATCTGGTACATTGTCTTGCGATACAGTGGCGGACAGGGAAAGAACTAACCCACCTACCACCGCCAGACAGCTAGAGACAGAAGCGATGAGACCAATCGTAAAACTGGTCGCTGGTGTCATGTTTCCTCCGAAGCCAAAGTTGAGTATGCCTGACTTTTGAATTAAAAAGAATACAGTTAATACACTCAAGCCGATGGGAACAGCTTGCCACAATACACCGGATTTTTGTGATTCTGTCGTTTTTTCTACAGAAAGTATGTATCCATTGTTTTGTATACGTCGAGTCAGTGACTGTACCAATGTTTCTGTGGGTGTATCGAGATCTGTTTCAAAAGAGACTGTTTTTTGTTGCAGATCAACTGTGGTGTTATATATACCATTATATTCGTTGAGGGTATCTTCGATATATATTTTACAAGCCTGACAGTGGGTACCACTGACATGTAGGGTTATTTTTTGCATATTATAGTTGTTTTGCTTTAATTCGTAATGAGTTGAGTACTACTGAGACAGAAGACATGGCCATAGCAAATCCAGCAAAAATAGGATTTAGTAACCAACCAAAGACGGGATACAGTACACCTGCTGCCAAAGGGATACCAACGATATTATAAACAAAGGCCCAGAAAAGATTTTGCTTGATACCGCGCATGGTGATTTTGGATAAGCGAATAGCTTTGGTTAGTGTAGACATATCTCCTCCGAGCAGGGTAATACCAGCAGAATCTATGGCTACATCCGTACCGGTACTCATGGCTATACCTATATTTGCTTGAGCAAGTGCGGGGGCATCATTAACACCGTCTCCTGCCATGGCGACGACATGACCTTTTTGTTGTAAAGCTTTGATTACTTCTAGTTTATCTTGTGGCAAAAGGTTTGCTTGCACCTCATCAATTCCCACTTTTGATGCAATATGGCGAGCAGTCTGGAGATCGTCTCCTGTGAGCATAATCACTTTTATACCCATAGCGCGTACATCTTGTACTGCTTTTATTGACGTTTCTTTTATGTCATCTGCTACCATAACAAAACCAATCATTTCTTTTGTATTTGCTACTAAAACAGGTGTTTTTCCTTCTGAAGTGTATGATGCTATTTGTTTTGTATCGTACACAATGCCTTTTTCTCGTAACAATGTGGTGTTACCAGCAATATATACTACACCATCAATGGTGCCTGTGATGCCTTTACCTTCGATGTTGGTAAAATCTGAAACTGTTTGTAGGGTTATATTTTTTTCCTTCACATATTGACCGATGGCGTGTGCAATAGGGTGTTCCGATGTGTGTTCGAGTGACCCCAAGATGCTCAAAAACATATCTTCCGAGATTTGTTTGGTATGGTACACGTTTACCACTGTCGGTTTACCGATTGTGATGGTACCTGTTTTATCAACAATCAAAGTATCTGCTTTATATAAATGTTCCAATGAGGCGGCGTCTTTGACCAAGATACCGTTTCGAGCCCCTTTACCTACACCGACAATGATGGCGGTCGGTGTAGCTAGACCAAGAGCACATGGACAAGCGATAACTAGTACACTGACAAACGACACGATACCGAGCGATACGGCTTGTGAGAATCCGACAAATTGGCTACCTATGCCTATCCATCCAATCAGAGAAAGTAGTGATATGACTAGAACGGTCGGTACAAACACACTAGATATTTTATCGGCAAGAGCTTGGATAGGTGCTTTGCTGTTTTGGGCATCTTCAACCATTTGTATGATGTGTGACAAGAGTGTTTCACTGCCAATTTTTGTTGCTTCAAAGACAAAAGAACCGGTGGTGTTGATAGTTCCGGCAACGACAGTATCACCAACCTTTTTTTCTACAGGCATTGATTCTCCGGTGATCATTGATTCGTCTACAAAAGACGCTCCGCGTATTATTTTTCCATCGACTGGTATTTTACTACCCGGTTTGATCACTATGGTATCCCCATGAATTACTTCTTCCACTGGTATTTCTATCTCATTACCGTTACGTAATACTAATGCTGTTTTTGCTTGCAACATGAGCAGTTTTTCGATAGCGTCACCCGTTTTCTTTTTGGCGGATGCTTCGAGGTATTTACCTAGAGTGATAAAACCAATAACAATAATAGTTACATCAAAATAGGTGTATTCGGGCAGTCTGAAAAAGGTGATAAGAGAGGGGGTGAGAGTGATGAGGGTGCTGTATACATAGGCAACGAGAGTACCGATACCAACCAAAGTGTCCATATTGGCTACTCGATAGCGGATAAACCGACCAACAGCACGTACATACGGTATACCTACCCAGAACAACGATATCGTTGCCAGTACCATGGTTACTATATTAAAAAGATCCATGGGAATAGGGGTGTTCGGTATGATCACAGTCGTTCTAGCCAGAATATCCCACATCATCAGGAAAAAAATGGTTACAGTGATCGGTGTGCTATAGAGTGTCTTGTTTCGGAGATCATCAAGGGTTGATGCGTTTGAGTGATCATGTTCATTTGTAGCGGAGACACTGTTTGGTGTAAGGGAATACCCTAATGGTTCGATATGTTTGTTTAGTTCTGTAATACTGGTATGGTGATGGTCAAAATCTATCCGAGCTTTTTCATTGGCATAGTTTACTGATATTTCATGTACATGAGGTACATGAGAAAGTTTTTTTGTAATCACGGAGGCACAACTTGCACAATGCATCCCGTGTACTCTGAATGTGTGTGTAGTCATGGTGTTATATGTTATACCAAGTTGTACGCAGGTCCCTGAGAGTCTGTAGTCCGTTGGTTAAAAAAGCTTCAACAGCATCTGCATTATTGAGTATTTCAGATCGACTCGACTTTAGTCTTGTTTCTTTGGTCATACGAATACCTTCTTCGTGGTGAGCAATGATAGCGTTTAGAAAACGCAGATCAAACGTTTCATCTCCAGATCCTAGGTTGGCTACGATAGGATCTCGCACATCCTTTGTATCTCCATACCAATCTTTTTTCCAAGCATATAGTTCCGCTATTGCTTTCGGTTCATCAGCCAAAATGTTTTGAGCGAGGGTTTGCAGTTCGGTACGTTGGGTATGTGTAGCTAATTGTTCTGCTAGTAACATAGCCCCTCTGTGGTGGGCGATCATGGCGTTTATGTAGCGCAGATCAAAGGTCCGGTCTGCTGGACCAAGATTCATGCTATTTTTGTCATACATTGATACTTTGTATTCTGGGGTGAGATAATAACCAAAAGCCATACCTAGAATAATACCGGTCACTACTAACCCTGTGGTCATATATATTGATATTTTCATATTATTTTCTTTTTAGTTTATACACTTTAATAATTTCTTCTTTGGCTTTTTTGGTTTGACCAGCTTGTACCTGGTGTATAACACAGTGGTTGAGATGATTTTCAAGCAACATATCTTCAACAGTAGACATGGCTTGTTTGACTGCTGATGTTTGGGTAATAATATCAATACAGTACACATCATCTGTGACCATTTTTTGCAGACCCCGTACCTGACCTTCCAATAATTTTAATCGACGTATGATTTTGTGCTTATTATCTTCTGATATATATTTCATATCTACAATTATACCCCCAGGGGGTATAGAGTCAAGTGTGTATGTAGATATCTGAGTATAATGTGATACAATCATGTGTATATGCACACACCTCATATTGTGATTGTCGGTGCTGGTTTTGCCGGAGTGTACACTGCGAAAAAACTAGTACCTTTTGTAAACAAAGGCCAAATAAAAGTGACCTTGGTCAGTAGTACAAATTATTTCCTATTTACTCCGATGTTGCACGAAGTAGCTACTGGAGGACTCTCTCCTTTGTCGGCAGTCGAGCCATTACGTGAGATTTTTGCGGGGACTCGGGTAATGATCCATCAAGGTAAGGTAGAAAAAATAGATGTGGCGGCAAAAAAAGTCATAATCGGTAATCATGAACTTTCCTATGATACACTTGTGCTTTCTACGGGTGCAGAAAACAATTATTACAATACTCCGGGGGCTACTGAGTACACGTTTGGGTTAAAAAATCTCTCTGATGCTATTGCTATACGTAACAAAATCATTGATTCATTCGAAAAAGCATCTTTTACTGAGGATGAACAAGAGCGAAAAAAGGATCTGTCTTTTGTGGTCGTCGGTGGAGGGCCGACTGGGGTAGAAATAGTGACAGAGTTGGCCGAGTTTGCCTATGCTATCGAAGATCGGTATTACAAGTCCGTCTGCAAGCTCAGGCGCAGTGATATACAAATCCATCTTGTTTCGGCTGGTCCAGAGCTGCTCGTGCAAGTGAGCCCCACGTTGCGTACTTTTGCCAAGGAAAGACTACAAAACATGGGGGTACAGTTGCATTTAGGAGTCTCCGTAAATAGTATTGAGCCTGGTAAGGTATCACTCGGTAACGGAGAAATAATCGAAAGCAACATGGTTATTTGGGCCGCCGGTGTCAAAGCTACTTTTCCAGAGTTTGTGGGATTCAGTCCAGAATTAGCCGGAGGACGCATCGTCGTTGATGAATATTTTAGAATAAAAGACAGAGAAGATGTGTTTGTATTAGGTGATGTTTCAGCAAAAGTAGACGAAAAAAATCCAAAAGGGGTGCCTATGGTAGCGCAGGCCGCTGTTGCTCAGGCTGATATAGTGGCTCAAAATATATTGGTGGCACAAGGTTTTTTTGCAAAAATGCGTACTCATACATATGTATCAAAAGGTACCCTGGTTTCCCTCGGTCAATGGTCTGCGGTAGGGGATGTGGCTGGGCACCCGTTGGCTGGAGCGTTTATGTGGTGGGTCTGGCGCACCGTCTATTTGTTCAAGTTTCACTCTTGGTCGAAACGTTTTCGTATTGCTTTTGATAGGACGATCAATATCTTTTATCCACGAACTATCACCAAGCTCTAGTGGGCAATAGTAAAACCGTAGACGGCTTTGGAACCACTTTTCTGTAAGGTTTCTTTGGCTGCCTGCAGAGTACTACCGGTGGTTGTGACATCGTCTACTAAAAATACATAGTACCCAGAGACGTTCGGATGTGCTCTGTAAGCAAAAGAAAGGTTGTGTAAACGCTCTTGTCGACTATGGGTATGACTTTGTCTCTGGGTGAGCTTTGTTTTTTCGAGCCATTGGGGTGCATACAGTAGGATGTGATGTGTATCGTACTGTATGATCGATCGAGCAATGTACTCGCTTTGGTTATATCCTCGTTCTTGTCGTGTATGTGGGTGTATAGGAACGGGAATGAGGGCAAAACGAGCCTGCCTGTCAAAAAGTCTAATATCGGCTATTGTTTGTATCATTTCTTCGTATAACATACGTCCAATAGTGGACAAAAAGGTAGTCTCTCCGTGGTATTTTAACTCCCAAATAATCGCTTTGACTCGTGGGTCTTTGTATGTGTACAAAGACTGTATATGTGGTAGAGGGTTTGTGTGTGGTGGTGGTAACGAGATGAGCTCATCCGGAGACAGAGAAGATACTATATGAGCGTTTACTCTTTTTGGAAAGAGGGAGTCTAGTAGGGATACACAATAAAAGTATATTTTTTTCAACACATCCTATAGTATATATTATATAGCTCTGTGTTATAATAGATACTTCATTATGGATATACTATCCCGTTTTTTAAATATTAAGAAAAAAGAAACAACGGTCTTGGGGATAGACATAGGCTCTTCTTCTATCAAAGCTGTACAAATCAGTTTGAAAGACGGTCATGCCGTACTCGATACCTACGGCGAGTTAGCTCTAGGACCATACGCAGGAAAGTCCATCGGTGAAGCTACAATTTTGGATAATGAAAAGCTTATCACTGCCCTTAACGACCTCTTGCAAGAAAAAGAGGTCAATATCGGTACTCGGGCTTGTGGTATAGCTATACCTTTTGCTTCGTCTTTTATGTCGGTTATTGACTTGCCGGTTATTTCCCAAAAACAGCTGGCCGATATGGTACCGATCGAGGCTCGAAAGTATGTGCCCGTGCCTATTTCCGAAGTATCTCTGGATTGGTCTGTCATACCAAAAGACAACGATTCATCAAAACAAGAAAATATTGGTCCAGACGGCAAACCTTTGATTCAAAAGTCAGAAGTATTGTTGGTTGCTATCCACAACAACGTTATCAACAAATACAAAGAGATCGTCATGCGTACTGGGCTCGATGCTAGTTTTTTTGAAATAGAGATTTTCAGCACGATGCGTTCTTTGTTAGACCAGGAAACTCAGCCGGTTCTGGTAGTAGACATGGGTGCCGCCACGACAAAACTATATATTATTGATAGGGCAGTGTTGCGGTTATCACACATGGTCAATAGAGGTTCACAAAGTATTACGAACGAAATGTCTCGATCCTTAGGTCTTTCTGTGGTAGATGCAGAGATATTAAAGCGAGAAAAAGGACTCGATGGTGTAGCAAACGGCATTGGACTCAAAGATGTCATGACTATTACCCTGAACTATATTTTCAATGAAGCTAATAGTTTTATTACTAACTACCAAAAACGATACAATAAAAACATTAGTAAAGTGGTATTAGTCGGTGGAGGAAGTGCCCTCAAAGGTATTGTACCTATTGCTCAAAAAAGTTTTCAGACAGAGGTGGTGTCAGGGGATCCTTTTGCAAAAGTTGTTGCTCCTGCTTTTCTAGAAAAAATCTTAAAAGAGACTGGTCCAGAATTTGCTGTTTCTGTAGGTGTTGCTTTGCGTCGACTCCAAGAGTCTGTATAGTTTTTACACAGGTTTACATGGTATTTTTATATTGACTGTACTATACTGTAGAGTATAGATGGAACCTAAATTTCAAACATCGTTCATTCCAAAGAAACCGATAGGGAGTACAAACCTGAGCGAAGGAGTGATAACGGTTATTCCTAGTTCACAAAGTATTTTTGTTACTATCGCAGTGACTACTTTTGTCACTTGTGTTATTATTGTCGGTTTTCTTTTTGGATACAAGAAGTATACAGAACAGCAAATTGCCGACTTGAATCTAAAAATTACTGAAATGCGTGATTTATTGAATCCCGCTAAAACAGAAGAGGTTGCTGCTGATCAACAGCGTATGGTTGCTGCAAAAAAACTATTAGAAACACACGTTTCTCTT
>JACCDR011331918.1_pt1 | contig 19798 bp, 24 predicted proteins | sample 7446431 | NCBI WGS metagenome assembly JACCDR01 (sample SAMN15323443, study PRJNA562643) | freshwater metagenome | isolation source: river surface water | place: USA:Blue River Watershed | collected 2017-08-17 | reverse complement strand
GTCAGAGCCGAACTCTGAAACATGAACGAGACCTGCGATACCTTCCTCAATCGAAGAGAGCGCTCCGTGTCGGTTGAACTTGATAACAACTCCTTTAACGACCATGTCCTTCTTATACTTCTTACCAGCTTCAGACCATGGGTTAGGCTTGAGGGCTTTGATAGAAAGTGAAACCTTTCCTTCTTTAACCTCGATAACCTTTACGTTAACCTTGTCGCCGACCTTGAATCGAGTCTTAGGGTCTTCAACGAGAGCCCAGTCGATCTCAGAGATGTGAACGAGACCTTCGAGTCCTTCATCAATCTTAACGAAGACTCCGAAGTCAACCATTCCAGTAACCTTTCCTTCTACTTCATCTCCGACCTTGAACTTTGCCACTGCAACTGCTTTTTCAGCAGAGCCAGTCGAGTTCTTCTCAGAGAAGATGAGTTTACCTTCCTTAGGGAAAGCACCGATGATAGAGACTGCTAGCTTTGTGCCAACGAGCTTCTTCAACTCTTCAAGGATTCGATCCTTGTCGCCATCCTGTACTCGAGGATAGTGCTCAGGCTTTAGCTGGCTTGCAGGGAGGAAGCCCTGGATGCCCTGCCACTCGATGATAAGACCACCTTTGTTAGCCTCCTTGATAGGGAGCTCGAGGATAGATTTCTGAGCGATAGCGAGCTCAGCTTCGGTCCAGATGAGTGCCTGGCGAGCCTCTTTGAGAGAAAGCTCTGTGTAACCTTCTTTGTTTGAAGGATCAACAACCTTTGCCGCAACCTTGTCGCCGATGTTGATTTTCTTGATAACGTCTCGAGCAATGATGTACTCGCGACCAAAAATGATACCAGTACCGAATGGAGGGAGGTCGATGAAGACGCCCTTCTTATCGATAGCGATAACTGTACCCTCGACGAGGTCTCCTGCGTTAGGAGGAGTGACCGACGCCGCGAGCAATTTGCCCATAGGCGAATTTGCTTTGAGGGTCTCAGCTTCGGTTAAAACCGGAGCCTTCTTTACCTTCGTTTCTTTAACTGCTTTTGTAACTGCTGTCATAATGAAAAAAGCCCGAAATTTCTTTTTGCACAGTTTCTCGAAGCCGTGTGCCCGCAAAAAGGGTTAATTTCTAAGGAATTTTCTAATAAATACCGTTCAAACATAGGTTTGGAGCGGTAGGGGCATACTACCAGAACAGGCATAAAAGTAAAGAAAAAAGCCGGTTCCTTGCGGAACCGGCTGGCACGTGACTCGTTTAGGCTTATCTAAGATTCATTATCTGGTCGCTTTTATCCCATCCGTTGCTGGATAAGCTTGCGAAGATCTTGGGTCACTTAATAGGACCTTACACATTTCAATTGAGGTTCTTTCGTAAGGAATGTGTAAGTCGGTGACAGGAGATTCGTTTCATCATCGAGGGATATGCGACCATCGCTCCATTCGATGATTCGAAACCCCACCATAAGAAGACTAATTTCAGTCCGTTCAGTATCGGAGACGATCCAGCTTTCATTATATGTGCCGAGACGTGCAATCCAATGTAAACGTATGGTGAAATGACCCTCTAAATCATACGAAAGACTCTGAACAGGTCCGCGGTGAATCTCTGATCCATTCACTCGCTCCATATCCTTGCCACTCAAAGACAGTAATTTCTTGAGGAATGTCTTCCAATCAATAATTCTATATGTCATATCGGAAGTTCTTATGAGAGTCTAACGCCGTAGTGGTCTCTGTCAATCTAGATTGAATTTAATAAATACCCTATACTCTTTATTACTATGATAATCACTTACCAAGGCGGAGCATTTGTAAAAGTTCAGTTCGGCGACATTACTCTCGCTGTTAATCCGATTTCTAAAGATTCAAAGCTCAAGTCGAGCCGATTCGGCGCGGATATTGCCCTCATCTCTGTTAATCACCTTGATTTCTGCGGTACAGATCAAGTTTCTTTCGGTGAGAAGAAGGCATTTGCTGTAACTGGTCCTGGTGAGTACGAGATCAAGGATGTTTTCATCAAGGGATTCAAATCTGAATCAAAGTACGGTGGGGAAGAGAGACTCAATACTATATATAAAGTGAATCTCGAGAACATGAACCTTTGTTTCCTCGGAGCTCATTCAAACAAAGATCTTCCATCAGAAGTCGCCGAGGCGATCGATGATATCGATATTCTTTTTGTTCCAATCGGAGATGATGGTGTTCTTTCTCCTGCAGATGCAAATAAGCTTGCTGTAAAGCTTGAGCCGAAACTCATCATTCCACTTTATTTTGGCAACAATGCCGCACTCAAATCATTTCTCAAGGAAGCAGGTGAAGAAAATTTGAAACCACAGGACAAGCTGACTCTCAAAAAGAAGGATCTTGAAGGAAAGGATGCTGACGTTGTTGTTCTCGAGCCGGCTGCATAAACATAATGTACGAATATTTTGCACAACTGAGGAAATTGCCTGAACCTATGAGGCGCAAGAAGGCGCTAATTATATCGATTCTTGTAACACTCGTAATTATGATTATTTGGGGAAGCTTTCTTTATTATAGAGTAAATAACGGCATGTTTTCGGCAGGGGAACATAAAACAAGTGTCGAAAAGGATGCACCTGGAATCATCGCAACATTTACGAATTTTTTTAATAACGTAGGTGGGCTTTTTAAAGCAAACGAGACCTATGAAAATGCGGCGGGAACGTATGAGAGTCGATAGCTCCCCATTAGACGAAATCCACTACAAAGACTGCTTTTGTCAACTACTTGGAATGGCTTAAAAATGCTAGTATTTACACAAGTTTGCCCACAGCAGCGCTTTTTATTTTTACTAAAACATGAGCTCAAAACCACTTCCTTCTGACGGTAAATTGCCCCTTGAAGACAAGGGCATAGTCCCGCGTTCGATTGTCACAGAAATGCGAGATTCGTATCTCGACTATGCGATGTCGGTCATCACTTCTCGAGCTCTTCCGGATGTGCGCGATGGTCTCAAACCGGTACACCGACGCATACTCTACGCGATGAACGAGATCGGTCTTACCGCATCGGCAAAGACGCGAAAGTCTGCAACTGTGGTGGGAGAGGTACTCGGTAAGTATCACCCTCACGGTGATGTAGCGGTGTACGACTCGATGGTAAAGATGGCGCAAGATTTCTCGATGCGATATCCGCTCATCATTGGCCAAGGAAACTTCGGTTCAATCGACGGCGACGGTGCGGCGGCGATGCGATACACCGAGGCAAAAATGTCCAAGCTTTCTGCGAGCCTTCTTAACGATCTCGAGAAAGAAACCGTTGATTTTAGGCCAAACTATGACAACACAAGGAAAGAGCCTACGGTTCTTCCTGCTGCGGTCCCAAACCTTCTCCTTAACGGTACTCTCGGTATCGCTGTGGGTATGGCAACAAACATCCCTCCACACAACCTACGGGAAGTTGTCGATGCAACAGTTCATTTGATTGAGGATAAAGATGCGACTACCGAAGATCTCCTCAAATACATCAAAGGCCCTGATTTTCCAACGGGCGCAAATATTTATAATGAAAAGGAAATTCATCACGCATACACAACCGGACGTGGAGGTATCGTTACGCGTGGAGATGCTGAAATAGTTGAAAACAAAGCAGGTCAGTTCCAGATCATTATCACTTCGATTCCTTACCGTGTTGTCAAAGCGGACCTTATTGTCGCTATTGCAGATCATGTTCGTGAAAAGAAGATAGAAGGCATTAAAGGTCTTCGCGACGAGTCTGCGAAAGATATTCGAATTGTGATCGATCTCAAGCAGGGTGCACATCCACAAAAGATTCTCAACTTTCTCTACAAGCACACGCAGCTCGAGGACACGTTCCACATGAACATCGTCGCCCTTGTTAAAGGCCGACCAGAAACTCTTTCTCTTAAATCAATTCTCGAAGAATTCATCGAGCATCGCGTAGAAGTGGTAAAAAGACGAACTGCATACGACCTCCGTATCGCTGAGGCTCGCGAGCATATTCTCCTTGGTTTAAAGAAGGCACTTGATCATATAGATGAAATCATCAAACTCATCAGGAAGTCTAATTCCGTAGAAGATGCGAAAGTTGGCCTCATGAAGACATTTAAATTCTCTGATCTTCAGGCTCAAGCAATCCTCGATATGCGACTCCAGAAGCTCGCAGGTCTCGAACGAAAGAAGATTGAAGAAGAGCTCACAGCTGTTCAGGCTCTTATTAAGGATCTTAAAGAGCTCCTCGGTAGTTCAAAGAAAATTCTCGGCGTTATCAAGCAGGAGCTTGCCGATATCAGGGAGAGGTATGGTGATGATCGAAAAACTAAAGTTGTGCGAACAGGTGTAAAAGCGCTCTCAGACGAAGACCTTATTCCAGATGTAGAGAACGTTCTTGTGCTTACACAGGGTGGCTATGTAAAGCGAACCATTCCAGACGAGTATAAGAAACAAAAGCGAGGTGGCGTAGGCGTTATCGACCTCGACACTAAAGAAGAAGATTTCGTAACAAATCTCATTACCGCTAATACTCATGCCGATATTCTTTTCTTTACTAACAAAGGTAAGGCGTATCAGATAAAGATGTATGAGCTTCCAGAAGGCAGGCGAGCTACAAAGGGTAAGGCTCTGGTAAACTTCCTCTCTCTTGCAGATGATGAGAAGGTGACGTCTATTCTTCCAATGCCTAAAGAAGCAAAGGCTGTTGCGCAGCTATCCCTTATGATGGTTACGAAAGAAGGAACGGCTAAAAAGGTTAAAGCCGAAAGCTTCCATGATGTAAGGCGTAGTGGACTCATTGCTATCACTCTTGAAGGAAATGACGCTCTCATGTCGGTATCATTCGTTTCAAAAGGTGATGATGTTTCTATTGTGACTGCAGAGGGTCAGTCGATTAGGTTCGAGGAGTCCGATGTTCGAGAAATGGGGCGATCCGCAATGGGTGTGCGTGGTATCAATCTTGCAAAGGGTGATTATGTCATTTCAGCCGATGTAATAAAGAAGGATTTCAAAAATCCGCGCCTTATGGTTATTTCAAAGAATGGTTACGGTAAGACGACAAATGCTGACGAGTACAAGACTCAGGGTCGAGGAGGTTCTGGAATCCTCACGATGAATGTCACCGATAAGACAGGTCAGGTTATCGCTGCAAAAATCGTCACTGAAGACGATAGCGAGCTTGTGGCGATGTCGAAGAAGTCTCAAGTGGTGCGAATCGATATAAAGGAAATTCCGGTCCTCGGCCGATCGACTCAGGGAGTTAGAGTTATGAAGCTTCGAGACGGAGATTCTCTCGCTAGTGTGGTTTGTCTCTAAATAAATTAAGAAAGCCGCCCGTAAGGGCGGCTTTTGCTCGGCTGTTTGTTAGGTTGCGTGACTGCGCAGCAATCTCTTGGCATCACGACCTTTCCGATTGATCGCACGTGTCAGTTTCTCGTTTGTGCCTACAGCCATGAGGAGGAGTTGTGACGAGCGCAGGGCAAGATCATTTGCCTGAACGTCGATTCCCGCGATGTTGCGACTAATCCGGCTTGAGCCTGATTTCTCAAGGCTGCGTATACTCGAGCGCAGTTGGCGTTTTTCAACAGTGTGACGAGACGTTTCTCGGAGTTCTGACGTAGGGGACGGGGAGGTGCTCATAAAGAAAGTCCTTTCGTGAAATTACATTATATTTGTATTTTGTCAAATATGTTGTGAGTAATTTCTCAAGAAGAAAGCCACCTTGCGTGAAGGTGGCTTTGATGCCTCGTTTTTCCGACTAGGCGGCAAACGGGCGTCGCGTTTTCGCAAACTTCTCAATCCGGCTCCCGAACGGCACCGTAGGGGTAGGAGGGTTGAGGGGTGCAGCATTTGATGTGAACGTCCGTCCTGAGAGCGCTTTTTTTACCGCGAGATTGCTTGAGGTTTCGGTTTTTCTGGATGATTGGAGGGTGAGTACTTTGAGGAGGCGCATATTATATGTGTGCTATCAGTTATTTCCCGTACACTGTGTACAGGGAATAGCTGATGGAACTAAATGTATAATAACCCAAGTAAACTCTTATGTCAAGTGTTGAAAAACCTTTTAAAATGAGGCGAAAAATAGGCTATACTAAAGCCATGTTTTCTGATCCTCAACGAAATGTAGAAGAACTGGGACTCTCTCACGGCAATGTTGTTGCTGATTTTGGCGCAGGTTCTGGTTTTTATACGCTCGAAGCTGCGCGGGCGGTCGCTCCAGGAGGTCGTGTATACGCTATTGATGCTCAACGTGATCTTCTTGAAAGATTAAAGAAGAATGCACATCATGCACATTTGGGGCATGTTGACGTAATCGCCGGGGATCTTGAAAAGCTTGGTGGTTCAAAAATTCGAGAGTCTTCTTGTGATGCTGTTATAGCTTCGAATATTCTTTTTATGCTCGATGACAAAAAAACTTTTCTATTAGAAGCAAAAAGGGTGCTTAAAAAGAACGGCAAACTCCTTCTTATTGATTGGGCAGGTTCATTTTCGGGTATGGGTCCCCATGGCGATCATGTCGTGTACAAAGACGATGCGGTGAAACTCTGTATGTCTGCTGGATTTACCCTAGACAGAGAGATCCACGCCGGTAGTCATCATTATGGTATAATTTTTCGTAAACCATGAGTTCAATGTCTCGTTTTCAGCTATTTTTTATGGGCGCCCTCGTTTTACTCGGTGTAGGAGGGGCAATTCTTTTTGCTACAGCAAAAGGCAAAGGCGGAGGTGAAACAGTGTCTGTGGTTATGTGGGGTGCGATTGAATCAACGAATGTTTCTAATTTCATGTCGCTTCTGTCTGCTCAAAGTAATGACATAGAAATCACGTACATCGAGAAGGATCCAGCTTCAATTGAAGAGGAGCTTATTTCAGCTCTCGCAAGCGGTAAAGGTCCCGATATGATTCTTTTACCTCAAGATCTTATTGTAAAACAGCTCGATAAGTTTTACGTGATTCCTTTTGAAAGCTACTCTGCACGCACATTTAAAGATTCTTTTATACGCCAAGGAGAGCTTTTTATGCTTCCTGAAGGCATCGTTGGATTACCGTTTATGATCGATCCGATGGTGATGTATTGGAATCGAGACGTGTTTACGAATGCTGGTCAGGCACTACCACCAACTACATGGACCGATTTCGTGGCGCTTGCTCCAAAAATCACAAAGAAAGATTCAAACAATAACATCACTCAAAGCCTTGTAGCTTTTGGAGAAATGAGAAATGTCTCGCATGCCAAAGACATGGTCTCACTCCTCGCACTCCAGGCGGGTACTCCAATAGTTGATCGGGCTTCAAATGGTGCATTGGTAAGTGTATTTGATCTCAAAGGGTCTGGGCTTCCGCCAGCAGAGCAAGCTGTTTCTTTTTATACTGAGTTTTCAAATCCGGTAAAACCTTCTTATTCTTGGAACAGGTCAATGCCGAAAGATAGGGATGCTTTTATCGCAGGTAAATTGGCGGTGTATTTTGGATACGCAAGTGAAGTTGATGAGATAAGGGCAGCGAATCCAAATCTCGATTTTGATGTCGCTCTTGTTCCTCAGGCGACTGACAAAAGACTTACCTTTGGAAAGATGCACGCGGTTGCACTTCTTAAAGCGTCTCCAAACGTAACTTCCGCATGGCAGGCGGCTAATTCTCTTACAGGGGCTTTGGCTCAAAAATTGTGGGTCGAGCAGAGTGGTCTGCCACCAGTGCGCAGGGATATGCTTGGAACTCTTCCGGGAGATGAATACAAGTCTATTTTCTATCAAAGTGCACTTATTTCTGCAGCATGGCTCGATCCATATCGTGAATCAACGAACGGTATATTTATGAGACTCATCGAGAGCGTGACCGCAGGAAGACTACGGGTGTCAGAGTCTGTTGGGACGGCTTCTGTTGAGATAGATAATCTTTTGAGAAGAAACTAATGAAAAAAATACCAGCACTCACTCTTGCGGTTTTGTTTGTTTCGATAGCGTTACCGTTTTCGGCTTTTGCTCAGACGCCTTCGCCTACAAGGGCTGCTGATGGAGGTGAAGGATCAGGCAAGCCCGAAGAGAGAACGTTTCAGCTTGTGCCATGCCAAGGAGTAGATAATCCTGCCACCCCAACTGTAGAGACCGAATGCGATTTCAATATGCTCCTTGTGGGTATTAGTAGAATGATGAAGTTTTTACTTTTCCTTTCCATTCCACTTGTTATGGGAATGGGATTTTATACAGCGTTTAAGTTTATGACTGCGGGAGGAGACCCAGGCAAGCTTGCAGATGCAAAGAAAATGTTTGTGCCAGTAGTTCTTGGTATATTTTGGGTAATGGCCGCGTATATTACTGTTTACACATTCCTCGATAAGCTTGTTAATCCAAATATAAGTGGAGAGGCGAAGGGGGCTATTAAGATATTAGATAACACAAAATAGATCACCATGAAAAATATTATTGCATCATTCATTGTTGGAGTGCTCTATGTGTCTGTTTTAGTATCAGCTCCACAGGTCCTCAATGCCCAGTCAGGTGCACAGCCTACTGGTTCAAATGTTCAACCTGCCGGATCGGCAGTTCAACCTGTAGGCAATAGACCGGCACCTGTTATTGCGACGGGGGGAATTGAAAATCCTCTCAAAGGCGCAAATAGTCTAGGTGAGCTTTTCAAAACGCTCTCTCAATTTGTTCTCGATCTCGCATATATAGTTATTGCTGCGTTCCTTCTTCTTTCGGGTTTTAAATTTATAAAGGCTCAAGGTAATCCAGAGGAGATCGCTAAAGCAAAAGAGACATTCTGGTACACGATAATAGGTGCGCTTATTATAATCGCAATGGATACGATGGTTGGAGTATTCAAGAGGGTTCTCGAGCAACTAGCAAGTTAAATCTATTTTTAGGAATAAGGATGCTATAAAAAAGCCCGTTTTCTCAAACGGGCCGAATTGCTATATGCTGATCCTCTTTACCGTAAAAGTTTCGGTAAGAGAATAGAAGCTAATGAATTTTGCGTCAGGCGAAGCAATATATGTGCCCGAAGAGGGAACTGGAGTGTCGATCCAGCCTGATCTCCACATATGAAGATGATTTCTCGCAATGATACCAGGCTTGTTTGAGATCTCGATTCTTCCCGCCTTAACATCCTTAATGCAATACTTATGTGACATCTCACCGGGACGAAGCTCCTGACCTTCAAACTTGAATGGTTTGCCTGTAGAGGCTGCTACCGCCCGAGTACCTTCGTACTGAATAGAGCCGACAGGAGGGGCTAGATCGTTGGGAGGTGGAGACGCCTCTCTATCTCTGAGTCTGTTTTCGATTCTAGCGGTAATCGATTCTACACGGTCCAAGGTTTGCTTTTGAAAATCTTTATTTTCTTTTGATGAGCCTAGACGGAAATCAGTCAGATTCTGATCGACTTGTCCTTTGATCTCATTTACTGCGTCTACAAGAGCAAGCATGCCTTTTTCGTGTTCCTCGGCCTTTTTTCCGAATCTCGAGAGGATGTCTTTGTTGCCCTTGATACCTACATCAATTTTCTTTTCGAGAGATTCAAGACTCTCCTTGGTGGTGGAGATGTACTTTTTTCCCGTTTCTCGATTCTTTTCTTGTTCATCGGACAGCTTCTTTTCCACGCGAGCTGCGATTGCCTCGCTGGAAACGCTAGTTAGGCCCTTCCAAGCATAAAAACTGAGAACCCCGACAATCAGGAGTAAGATGGCGACATTCAGCAGTTTGCGGTCGCGATTTCCTTTAGCGATTTCAGCCATACTTGAGGTGAGTTTGTTTGAAGTCTTGGAAGCAGGGGATGCTTCCTTGGCTTTCTCGGTGCTTGCAGCTTCCGTGTGGGTTTGTTTTTGTGTTTTTGCGCCTACGGTGTTAACTGTGACACGAGGCGCTTGTTTTTTTGAGGCTCTCGTAGAGCTATCAACGGTAACGGTAGTTTTAGGCATACATTATGATGTTTTCTGCTATAGATAAGAACTTATCAAGCAATTTGCTTGTCCAGTTATGTGTCTATTGCATTTTTGTGTAATGAACGATTTGCGAGTAGATATCACTATTCTCTATACATACATACATACGATGTAGGTGTGCTAAATGTTCCTTGGATTGTTGGTTGAGGATAAAGCTGTGGCAGAATTTAGCGATATGTGTACAATTGATACATCTTTAACAAGCTATAACAGGTTATTTAATTCATGAAAAAAGTATTATTCGCTCTCTTTCTTTTGGCGGCAATTATGGTTGTTGTGCCTGAAGCTCATGCACAAACGGGGGCAGTTAATTTCAGCGCCTGTAACACTATCGGCTCGCAGGGTATCACTGGTATTGTGAATTGCGTTATCGCTTTCTTTAATGCAGGAATCTACATCATGATGTCTCTCGCAGTGGTATTTACTATTTACGGCGCTTACCAGATGGTGGCAAGTGAAGAAAATAGGGAAAGTGGTAGGCAAAGAATCATTTATGGTATTATCGGCCTTTTCGTAATGATTTCTGTGTGGGGTTTTGTAAATATTCTCAAAAATACCTTTGGCTTGGGGAGCAATACTCCGATTGATGCTCCGAAATTAAAGAACATATAGTTTTCCCCATAAACCGCTCAAAGCGGTTTTTTGGTGGTATAATATCGAGGTATAAGTTTAGTGGCATTATTATCAGTTAGTTTTTACGTATGAAAAAATTCGGAATCGCAATCGCTTCATTCGCACTTCCTCTTATTGCAGGAGCGCAGACCGTTAACACTGGTTATATCGATAGCATTTTTACTGCTATTGGTAACATTCTTAACACCGCTCTTCCTCTCATCATCGCTGCTGCAGTTGTATACTTTGTATACGGCATCGCACGATACGTTATGTCAGGAGATGACGATGCAAAGGCTGCAGCTAAAGACAAGATCATCTACGGTATCATTGGTCTTTTCGTCATGATCTCTGTTTGGGGTCTTGTAAGGATTCTTACTCGAGTTACAGGAGTTGAGACAGTAAATGCTCCTGCAGTTGGTAACATTCTTCCTCCACGGTAATGCTTGATTCACCTGAAGTTAACAATATATTCAGGTTCGTCATCAATCCTTTAGTTCAACTCCTTTTTGCCACGGCGGTATTTTACTTTATGTACGGAGTGTTTATGTACATAAAGGACTCAGACGAATCAAGCTCGCGCACAGACGGAGCAAATCACGTTCTCTGGTCCACCGTAGGGCTCTTCATCATGATCTCGGTGTGGGGCATCATACGATTGTTAGAAAGAAGTGTCGGAGTCTAGGTGCAAAAATCCCGCCAAGGCGGGATTTTTGTTTGCTTAAAATTTGAGTATAAAAAAGCCCGGACTTGCGTCCGGGCTTGGGTCACTGACTGCCGGGATTCTTTCCCGGCTTGTAATACACCTCGATGTCGTAGTCGGGGGATGTGAGCTCGACAACGGTTATTCTTGCATCAAGCCTGCTGAGCTCGCCTGGTTTTTCGACCGAGCCTGGCTCAAAGTGCTTCCACTCACCTTGCTCGTTGTTGAAACGGGCAAGGACAGGTACGGCGCTTATCCCTTGGATTTCGCGCCACAGATACTTGCGACTCTCACCCTTGGGGATGATGACTTTTTCGCCGTTCCGAATCTTTTGTTCGAGATCCAGAGCCTCGACTAATTTTTGCTGATTCGCAACATTTTCTCTCTTTTCGAGGTTGCTGTCGTTGTTTCTGCGTCCTTCCCACCACACGGTCACCCAGGCGAGCATTGCAAGTCCAAAAGCTGCCTTAAGGAATAGCTTTGCCGTAGAGTTGTCCGTTATCTTGAGGAGGATGGGGGCTAGAACGATAGCAGCCTGAAGCGCCCAGAACACTTTGTGATTCCACGCCGCTTTCCAGAATTGGTAGTCGACGCAGTAACATATAATGTGCATGAGCAAGACCGAACCTACGATGATGAGTATCGTCGTGGGCAAGCCTTTGCTGCCTGGATGCTTGTCGGTGAATCTCTCCCACCAGCCCTTTTCCTCTTCGAGGTCGAGGTCCGTATCTGCCTCCTTCCGAGCTTTGAGGGCAAGAAAGATGGCTGCAGAGAAGCATAGGGCCAAGAGGGCGGCGGCAACGACCAGCAATATAATCACGCGTCCTCGATACTCAGTTGGCGTCGAGTTGCTTGAGAAAAGCATGGCACTTATCACAAATGCTCCACACAGGATGAGTCCGAGGATAAGGAGCATGACTACGCCTAGGAATGTAACCCACCCGAGTTTACTGCCTTCTTTCATCGTTATGTAGGTGGCTGTGGCTTTGTCGCCGCATTTTTTCTTGAAGTCTGACCACTTAATCATGATGTTTGATCTCCTTGGTTTACTTTCCGTCGTCGTCGACGTTGATCGTGGGCATCGCACCTTTACCGAGGATAAGGGTCTTTAGACCCGTTTGTTCTCCGATTGCTTTGGCAACCGCAAGAACACCCTCGGTTTGCTTTTCGGCTACGGCGATACGAGCGGCGAGAGGATTGTCGCGAACTGCTTCCGCAGCTGCTTGAATCGCTCCAGCTCTCGCAGCGCCTTCGTCGGTGATGCGTTTAACTCGCCAGCCAGTCTCGATGTTCTGAGCTCTTGCTGTTTCTGCCGCATTAAAGGCCAAGAGCATTTTGTCCTTGATGCCTTGCGCCACTGCTGGATCGGTGATGTCATACCGCATGAAGCTTGCCGATACGATCTCGACTCCGAGCGTCCTGCGGATACCCTCGTTTCCTCTCGGATGTTCGGGATCTTCAGGAGTGTTCGGGTCATCATTGATATACATCATTTTGCGCAGGAAGCTCTTGCGAGTAATATGCGCTTCCGTTGTGTCGTCACCAGAAGGAATGTCTCCTTCTTCGTGTTGTAGCTTGGTGAGTTCGTCGATCTTGGTGATACCGATGAAGTCACGTCCGCTACCGAGCACTTTGCCGTCGAGAGTTGCATACCAGCCGTTCTTTACCCCGAAGAGTGCCGTCATCGCGTTGGTAACGCGGACAACGAGCACAAGGATAACGTCGACAGGAATCTTTTCTTTTGTTTCAGCACCGTGGACCTTAAAGGCGTAGCCGCTCATGAAATAGAGCGAATCCACCTTCTCGTTACGAGGTTGAATGTCGAACTCGATAGCTTTTCCTTCCTTCGTCTTCTCGGGCTTATCCCATTTATTCCACTTGAATGGATATACATGGACCTGCGTGAAGGGCCATAAGCCCATCCAGTAGATTCCCTTGAAGCCGATTGGTTGGTTTGAAGGCACGTCCTTTTTACGGCTCATATTTTTCTCGCCGTTGGGTCCGATATTATCGAACCCATCATTGAATTCCTTGGTTCGCCAAATCTCGCCGGTCTTTTGATCGACCCAGTGATCTTTGATGTTGCCGAGGAATCGATAGACTTCTTTGCCTATCATTACAACAACGATTTCCCCTTGGGGGACTTGGGTGAAACTGATGTTTTTCAAGGACATCAGGTATACGGTCAGGATCATGATGGGAGGAATCGTCAGGCAGATGCCTGCGACGAGTGCCCAGAATATCAGTTCATACATGGTTAACTCCTTTTTGGTTGAGAGATTCTGTTTCAAATAGAGGGAAATCCTCTAGTACTAGTCTAGAGTTAATATTACATCATAAAATGATAAAAGTCAAGTTTAACTAAGCTGTAAAGTAGAGGCAGATAAAAGCGTTTAAAACGAGAATTTCAAGCATAAAAAAGCCGCGGTGTAAGCCGCGGCTGGGATCTGCTACTTTAGGGCCTCAATTAACGTTAGGCCTAATCCCATGTGTGAGAAGGGTTTTTTGAGCACATGAGGGACTTTTCGACCAGCGTTTTCAATCTCGACTAACCGGGGTATGTTCTTGTCCGGATTACCTGTCATGAGAATGATAGGTATAGAAGAAGGGGTCTTGAGCACTAGTCCGATGCCGTCAAGGCGGGGCATCTCTATATCGCTGAGAATGAGATCGGGTTTGATAGCTTCAATCATAACTAACGCCTCTTGTCCGTCCGCTGCGACAAAGACGTCGAATCCTAAGCTGAGAATCATCTTCCTGATGAGCTCTCTGAGCATCTCAAGATCCTCAACTACAAGTATTTTTTTGTTCATACGGCAAAGATCTGGGTTCTGTTTGGTGGGAATTGCGATATTTATAATATAATTTATTTCAAAAAAGTCAAACTAAAACTGCCGATAGGCAGCAACAATTTGTGGACACGAAGGGACTCGAACCCTTAATCCGTGAGGAACCAGTTCCTAAGACTGGCGCGTATACCAATTCCGCCACGTGTCCAATGCAAGACAGCTTACCATAAAGTGGGAAATTGTAACGAGTATGGAGTATATGATGGGGAATTAAGATTTTAGGTCGATTATTAGAGTTGATTATTGATTAATTGGGTTGGAATAGAATGTGTTAATGTATCAATGTGGATGAGTTTCTATTTACTGTCATAAATTTGAACCCCGTCGGGCTCTTATTAATCTTTACAGGATTGACATTTTTTCTTAGTGCGTACGCACAAAAAAGGATAAAGGGAACAAGAGAGAGCGTGGGTCTTTTTACCCGCACAATTTCAATATCAAAGAATCCGGTATTGTATAGGAATACTCAGAGACAGTACGTTTGGATTGGTACTGGTCTAGTGATTATAGGTGTGGCGATAATAATTTTTTAGAGATTCAGGGGTTGGATAGTAAGATTATGAACCTCTCGAACATGTATGGTTCTAACTAAAAAATTACCTTGCGACGCAGGGTGATTTTCATTTTTCGTCACAGCTCTCACCTCTCCGACACTCGGTTCGTTCTCAACCTTGCCTCATGGTTTTTCGAAGCGAAAAAGTATAGCTGCGGGCCAGACAACCTAAAAACTTGCCGCAGGGCAGGTTTTCTTTATGGCTTGTCGTCACGGATATTTGTTCGCTGTCGCTCACAAATTCAGCGACCTCGGCTCGCGGTCTAGCGAAGCGCTCAACATCGCTCCGCCTCAGACAAGCTAAAACCGCAGAGAGGTCCGTGGTTTTTAAAGCTTGTCCGATCTGCTGGACGACGTTAGGACCTATCTTTGTGTTTCTTTTATTGAATAAAAAGCCGGTCCTACAATGGACCGGCGCGCAGTTGGCGTCTAAATTCAGAGTGGAAAAAGGATGAATTTCCACCCATACTGGTGCCGATTCATCTCCTCCCAGTTCCAGCGGAGGGAGGTGAGTTCGCGCCCGATGGCATCGGCTTCTTCGGCGGTGAAGTCCTTTGGGACCTCGAAGTGAAATGCAACGTTCGTTAATAACATGACGTCAATCTTGCTCTGGAGATTGCCGGCTCGTGATTTGAGGCCCTCAAAGAAGGCCTGTGCTCTCGAGGAGAGAGGTGCGCTAGCGGTTGATGTGCTCATGGTTTGAAGATGACTTTACTCCGTCTGCATGGAAAGTCAACCAAACGAAAACCGCAGATTTCTCCGCGACTTTCGTGCTTGTCCGATCTGATGTACGACGTTAGAACCTGTTTTATTGGTGATTAATTGAAATAAGAAACGCCGCATCCGAAGATGCGGCGTTGAAGCGTTGCCATCAAAAGATGATCTCGGTCAGGCGGCAACCAGGCTCGCGCAGCGGATGGCGAAAGGAACTCCTTCGAGTCTTGCGACCCATCCGTTGATTTCCGCGTCGGATCCTTGCCGAAAAGTTCCTCCGGAGAAATAGACTTTTTCGACACGACGGTCGCCGATCGAAGTGCCTAAGACTGTAACTTTGCCGCGCGTCTTGTCCACGACAGCGAAATTGATTCCGGGAACAACCCGGACAACTGATTCCGCAGCGAAGGGTGGTTTTTCGCGCTCAAGGTCAGCCGCACGAACAATCATGCGACCAACATAGGCGGATTGGCCGATGTCGTCAGAGTCAGGCGGGATGCTGCCCACAAGGGGAGAGAAGAACAAGTTCATGGGTGTTTTTTATCATGAATATATATATTGTCAATAAAATAAATTGAACTGAGACAACGTTTACAGGGTTCGATTTACCGTAGAGCTCCAACGAAAAAGTCCTTGCGTTGCAAGGATGTTTTCTACTGTCGTCACGGATATTTGTTCGCCGTCGCTCACAAATTCCGCGACCCCGCCTCGCCATTTTTTGAGGCAAAAAATAGGGCTGCGGCTCGGACAACCTAAAAACCTGCCGCAGGGCAGGTTTTCTTTACGGTTGTCCACGGAAGTGTGATCGGTCAGAACCAGGATTTTGTCGGTGCAAAGGGGGATGCGTGACGGGCAGTCTTTCTGAAAAATTGATATTGTATATGTATGAGTACAGAGGAATTTATTGGTGAATCGCATGAGAACGAATCTCTCGCGCGGGCTTTTGCTCAGATCCAGGAGCTTGGCCCAGAGCTGGGTGTTTCATTTGAGCTCAAGGAATTCCACCGTGGACCAGGAGTTCTAAGAATCGAATCTGATGATTATGGAAGAAGAAGTGATCCGAAGATGTTTGATCGTATTGCATCAATATTGCGAGCACAGAATCTCGAATTAGGAGAATACCGCGGTGGTGGAAACCACTCGGATGCTTTCGCTATTTATGAAAGGGAAGTCGGAGGCAGAATTAATTGGCGACGCTGGATTCCTTATCCAGAAAAATTTTCAGAGGAAGCTATCAATCTTTTGGATAAATTAGCTGAATTTACTGAGTTGCACGAGAGGATTGATAATGTCTCTTCAGACCGCTATGGTAAATTCTTCACATTCTTACGCATCGGAGCTCGTGAGGGGCTCATAACTCCTCAAGAGGACTCGAAGATTAGTAACGAGATGCATAAAGTCTGTTAACATAAAGTAAGAGGAACAATATGAAAACCCAGTCACAATGTGACTGGGTTTTCATATTGTCCGCCCTGATGTGTGACGTTAGAACCCTTTTAAGCAAATCAGAATTAGGTATTTCCAAGTAATAAAACGAAAACCCGCTAACACTTAAGTTAGGCGGGGTTTTTGTGAATGATGCGCCATTCACAGCGTTACAGATGATACTGTTATCGGCAATGACCTCGAGAACGGAGGTCGCCGGTTTCTTGGCGGTCCCAGGTGTGATTGCATTTTTTGCACTCCCACCGTTGCGAGTGAGACCGTCCACGAGCTCCACAGATGCAGAGTTGCTCGGGTCCAAATTCCTCGTGGAATTTCGTGTCCCAGCTTTTGCAGGAGGGGCACTTGTTGGACCAGAGCTTTAGGGCGTAGAGGCCGAGAAGCACCAGTAGGACGATGCAAACGGCGATAATTCTGTCTGCAATAACTTGATCGATCATGGGATGATTGGCAGTTCAAGGGCTCATTGGAATCAGGCGTATGCCAGATTTACCAGTAAGCTCTTCTTTCTGCCAACCAGGGTCTGTATTCAAGGATTCTAAGTATAATTATACACATTATAATATATAATGTCAATAGGTAAGACACGGCTCTGTAAGGACCTGTTTTGAGAGGTTCTGCGTCCTGTAGAGCTCCAACGAAAAAGTCCTTGCAGCGCAAGAACTTTTTCATTTGTCCGCCCAAATGTACGACGTTAGAACTCAAATTTCAAGCTCTTTAGCTTTGAATATAAAGGTTTAATTGGTTATTCCTCAAACAGATGCTTTAGATACTGTTCAGGCTTATCCAAGAAACCTTTCGTAATTTCGTAGTGCTTTGTATCCTTGTATTCGATCGGCTCGAGCTTCTTGCCGTCGCACGAGTAAATAGTGGAATTCGGATATGCGAGGAGTATGGGTGAATGAGTCGCGATGACGAATTGTGATTCGGGATTCTTGCAGAGATCATGGATTACTCGCATGAGCGCGAGCTGCCTCTGAGGGGAGAGAGCGGCTTCAGGCTCGTCGAATATGTAGAATCCTCCTCCTCCGAGCCTGTTCTTGAAGAATGCCAGGAAGCTCTCTCCATGCGACTGTTTGTGAAGGGATTTTCCGCCGTAGCTCGCGTACGTGATGAATTTTCCCTGTCCGCCCTCCTTGGCAATATAGTCTATATGGTTGGCGAGGTTGAAGAAGCTTTCCGCCCTAAAGAAATATCCGTCTATTGGCTTCTTTCTCCAGGAGAGGGTCATGCATGAGGAGAACGCATCGGTCTGGTTGCCGTACATGGCATCGGCAGTATTGAAATTGATATTCCTGCTGCCGCCCTCTCTTCCGAATCCAGCCCTTGTAGCGATTGCTTCAAGTATGGTCGATTTCCCTGTGCCGTTCTCGCCTACGAAGAAGGTGACCTGGGTAGGGAACGCGATCTCCTTGAGGTTCCTGATTATTTCCAATGAAAAAGGATATGCGGCAAGATTGATCTGATCGCCGCGATCGATTTTTATCTTATCCAGGATCGGTCCGTCGAGATACATGGTCTTATTCTAGCTTATTTTGTATCCGGCGGTATGTAGGCGGTCGAGGTTCTACGTCCTGTAGAGCTCCAATGAAAAAGTCCTTGCATTACAAGGACTTTTTCTCTTGTCCGCCCTGTAGGGATCGAACCTACGACCTTATCCTTAAGAGGGATCTGCTCTACCAACTGAGCTAAGGGCGGATATATTTATCGCTTGGAAAATGTAACAGAAAATATGTTACTTAGCAATATTGTGCCCGGGGTGGGACTCGAACCCACATGATCTTGCGATCGGGAAATTTTAAGTCTCCTGTGGCTACCAATTACACCACCCGGGCAAGTTAACAGTCTTTAAAATACGCACTGCGCATTTTGAGGCCACGGCGAGAATCGAACTCGCGCATATCGATTTTGCAGATCGACGAATTACCACTTTTCTACGTGGCCTAACAGAAACTAGTATAGGCTAACTCGTACTATTTAGCCAAACTTGCATCTATCTTGTATCGTGCTTTCTCTCCCTTATCGATCTCGAAATCAAAGAAGGGGATTTTCATGAGTCGAGCGTTTCCTTTTACGAACTCTCTGAATTCCGAACGTTTTCGTTTTACAAAGTCGAGGACAGCAGCTTCTTGCTCTTCAGGAAAGACCGTAAAGAAGATGGTTGCGGTTCCGCCTCGGTCGTTTGTTTCGACTCGAGTTACCGTAATCATCGATTTTCGGTTTGATTCAATGGAAAGGAACCTCGCTGCACAGTCGCGAAGTATTTCCTCGAATCTCTCTTGTTTAAATGTAGACATATTACTTTTCAACGATTATGAAGTCTTCAATGATATCTCCCGGAGCAAGCTCTATCTTGGCGTCAATCATAGTACCGAATTCAAAACCCTCTGCAACAGTGTCTGTCTTAACCTTGGTTTGCTGAAGCTCACGGATAACACCTTCACCGATGGTTGTTTCGCGACGTACAATCTTTACTCTGTGGCCAATTCTAATTTCTCGGTCGATTACTTTTCCTCCGACGATTTGTTTGTCCTTGGTACGGCTAAAGAATTTGAGGATTTTTGCCTTACCGATTACTTCTTCGGTCGCCACTTTAGGTGTTCTTTCGAGAACTTTTTCGTTTAAGTATTCTGCGAGTTTGTAGATGATATCAAAGGTTGCGCACTGAATGCCGAGACGTTCGATCATGGCAGCTGCTTGGCTGTCGATTTTAGTATTAAAGCCCAAGATGATGGTTTCCTTGTTGCCTCCGGCGATTTTAACGTCAGATTCAGTGATATCTCCGATGGTGGCGAGAATTACTTTTACAGCAACGCGCTCGGTCTTGATTTTACGCATCTCATGTTCGATAGCCTCAACTGAACCCAACACGTCGGCCTTGATGATGATTGGAATGATCTTTTTAGTCTCTGCTTGGGATGGTTGTTCTATGGTGGCAGGAGCTTTCTTCTCGAGCTCTTTGGCTGTTTCAACATATTCTTCCCGTTCTTTCTTGTCATCAAATGTCACAAACATAGAACCGACCTCTGG
>JACCDR010762421.1_pt1 | contig 19798 bp, 21 predicted proteins | sample 7446431 | NCBI WGS metagenome assembly JACCDR01 (sample SAMN15323443, study PRJNA562643) | freshwater metagenome | isolation source: river surface water | place: USA:Blue River Watershed | collected 2017-08-17 | reverse complement strand
GGCGGCTTCGTGATGGACGTTGACGCCGGGCTCACGGGCTCCGGCGCCGAGGTGTGGCTGAGCGAGACCGCGCTTACCACGGGCAGGACACTTGAATTTGTGAGCGGCGCGCTCACGGAAGGGAACCCATGAGCAAGAGCAACGCGACAGAGAACGACTACGTCAAGTTCGAGGCGAACGCAGTGGCGATGCCAGCGTACGGCGCGAACCTGCAGGTCAACCTGCACACCGCCGACCCGGGCGAGGGCGGCAACAGCGACACCAACGCGCCGACCTACACCGGCTACCTGCCGGTCACGAAGCCGCGCGACAACACCGGCTTCACCATCTGCGACGGCACGAACCCGTACGCGCCGAACGCGGGCGGCCCGGCGTACAAGAACGCCTCCGACGTGATCTTCCCGGAGGCCACCGGCGGATCCGACACGGTCACCCACGTCTCGGTGTCGCTCGTCGGTGCCGCGCAGCAGATCCTGCGCTCCACCTCCCTCACCGCGCCGCTCAACGTCTCCAACGGCATCACGCCACTCTTTCTCGCCGGCACGCTCGTGTGGGCGGAGGACTGATCCATGTCTCAGACCATCATCCAGGTCCCGCCGGATTCGACCGGCTCGAAGCTGCAGATGCGCTCCTACGTGCGGGGCGCGAACACGGTGCTGTCGCAGGGCGTGTACTTCGACGGGCTGCCGTCGTACCGGCTCATGATCCCCGCGATTGTGCCGGCCACCAACAAGTACCACCTGGTGCTGCGCAACAACCTCGGCTCAGCGCAGACGCTGTACCTGAACGGTCTGTACTGCGTACCGGACGGCGTTACCGCGGTGACCGGCGTGATCAACCAGTTTAACGCCCGCCGCGTCACCGGCACGCCGACCCTGACCGCCGTGACGCCGCTTGCGTTCAATACCTCCGACCCCGCGCTCGTCAACGTGGTCGCGGGTCACACCGCCACGGCCGGCCTCACCGACTCATCGATCATCACGCCGTTCGTGGTGTCGTCCGAGGAAAACACGGCCGTGCCGACGAACACGAATCAGCAGTTGCCGTTCATGGCGAACCTGCTCGGCCCGATGTACCAGTACGGTCGGCCGTGGGCGCTGCGCCCCGACGAGGGCTTCGCGGTGAAGCAGATCGGCACGGGCGCGGTCGGCTCGATCTCGTGGATACTGGACTTCTGCGTCGAGTCTGACTGATGCCGCTCGCGCCACTGTTTTCACTGCAGTGGTACGGGCCAGGGCTGGGGGCCGCGGTGGATACGTCCGCCCCGTCCGCCAACGCCACCATCCGCGGGCTCGGCCACATGGCGGCGACCCACACTACCGCGCCCACCGCCTACGCCCGGCCCAACGACGGCCGCCAGCTGCGCGCGGTCCACACGACCGCGCCCACCGCCTACGCGCGCCCCGCGGGCCGGGGCCGCATCGCCGCGGTGGGCAAGGTGAACGAGCTCACCCAGGATGACGTGACGGGCGCGCTCCTGACGTCGAAGATCGAGGGCGACTGGAGCTTCCGCGACGTGATGCGGCTGCTCGTGGCCGCTGCCGCGGGCCAGAGCGACAAGGCCGCCCTCGGCGGCGGCGCCACGCAGCACACGTACCGCGACCTCGACGACACCAAGGATCGGATCGTGGCGTCGGTGAACGCCGCCGGCGAGCGTACCGCGATCACTCGCGACGTGAGCTGACCGTGTTCGACCCGGGCTACTGGGACTCAGGGTACTGGGCGCCCGGGTACTGGGTCGAGGCTGATACCGGCGTCGAGCTGCCGGTCTCGGTCACCGTCACCGGCACCCTGGGGCGGTCGACGCTCGCGGTGCGGATCAACGTGCGCGCCGACGCGCCGCCGCCGGGTGGCGGTGGTGCGGGCGGGACGTGGCGGAGGTCCGCGCCAGACTTCCTGAAGTTCGTCGAGCCGCCGGCGCGCGTGGGGCTGCGCGGCAGGCTCTCCCCGGTGGAGGCGGCCATCGTGATCGCCGCCCGGGACCCGGCGGTGCTGCCGGCGCGGGCCGGCTTCAACGGCCGGCTACGCCCGGTGAGGGTTAGGGTCGAGGGACGTGTAAGTTGGGCGCTGACCGTGGCGCAGGATGATGAGGAGATGCTGCTGTGGCTATAGGCTCGTCGATTGAACCCATCCGCCGCGACTGGCTGCAGCGCGCGCAGGGCCACCTGGGCGACCTGCTGCAGCGCGCGGGCGCGTCGATCATGCCGCCGGAGCGCGGCCCAGACGAGGGCCTCGGCCTGGGCGCCGCGCTCGGCAACGCCGCCGTGGCCGCGGGCGACTTCGTGCGCGAGGGTCTCGGCACGCAGTGGCAGAACGCCGGCGGCCTGCTCGAGCACAACTCGTACGGGTTCCCGGTCGCGCGCATGGACAAAGGGCTGATGTCGCTGCAGGTGGATCCGCGCGTCGCGGACGTTGCCTTCACCGCCGCAGACGCCGTCGCGCTGGGCCCGGTCGCCAAGCACGTCGGGAAGGCCGCGGTTGGCGCGGTAAAGCAGTCGGCGCGTGAGTTCGTCGAGGATAGCGCCAAATCCGCCTCCCGCATCATCGCCGGCCCGAAGGCCCGCACCGCGGACCAGGTAAAACTCGCCAGGGCGAAGGAGCTGGACGACCGCAACCGAATCGCGGACGGCGCCACCAAAGAGCAGCGCGCGAAATGGGAGAGACAGAAGCGCGACTACATCTACGCTGAAACTGGTTGGTGGAAAGGCAAGGACGGCAACTGGCGTTTCGAGATCGACGACTCGCAAGCTGCGCTCTCGGCGCAGCTGGCCGCCAGCGGAAAGGTCGCGGATCGGCCGCTGCAGGTGTCGCTCGAGCATGACGCGCTCGCCGCGGCGTACCCGGACATCATGCAGGGCGTCAAGACGACCGCCGAGGTAAGGCCGGGGGAGACGCGCGGCGGCACCTTCAGCCCAAACAACAACACGATCAGCATCCACTCTCAAGACCAGGGGTCACTGCTGAAGGGGCTTCTCCACGAGGGCAACCACGCCGTGGCGGACGTGGAGGGCTTCGCCCCGGGAGGCAGCCCTCGCGACGCGGCCGGGATCGTGGAGCGTGCGCTCAGCAACGACCCGTTCGTGGAGCCTAAGTTTTCGCTCGACCAGGCAAGCCTCCTGACGCAGTACGCGCAGAACCCGCAGCTCGCGTACCGAGCCCTCGCGGGCGAGGCGGACTCGCGCGCGGTGGAATTGCGCAGCGGTCTGTCACCAAGGCAGCGCAAGTCGCGCCCGCTGTATAAGGACTACGACATCCCCGAGTCGAAGCAGATCGTGCTGACCGGCGACCGCGACCGGCCGGTGCAGATGATGGCCGCGGACGGGACGAAGGGCAGCAACCTCTCACCCGTCGTGTACCGCGGCGAGCACGGGCAGGGCGATGATCTGCTGACGCGCCGCGGCTCCTACACCTTCACCGACAGCAAGGACGTTGCGCGGACCTACGCGGACCACCCCAACGACCGAACCCTCGGTCACGGCGGCAACCCGCGCGTCATCGAGGCGCAGCTGCAGATCGACAACCCCGTCTTCGTGAACAGGGACGATCCGTTCGTCGACCTCTCGACGATCTCCGAGAAGCTCGGTCCAGATGAGGCGCAGAGGTTCGCCCGCAAGCACGCTCAGCACATCCAGGAGACGGACAACTGGCGCGAGAACTTCGCCAGCCAGTACGACAACGTCGACGACCTGCTGAGCGACCGGCCGGAGGCCGTGAACGAACTCTACCTGGACGCGTACCGACTTCTGGATGACCAGGAGTTCACGAAGACCGCGAAGGCGAAGGGCTTCGACGGGGCGATCCACGTCGGTAATTCCGAGTCTGCGGACGCGCTCGAGTACCGGGTGTTCGACAAGTCCCAGGTGCGGCGCGTTGATGCGCCCACGCCGAGTAGCTTACTCCCGGAAACGAAGACCGCCCCGAAAGAGATCACGCTCAACATCGGCCTCGCCACCAACGACGGCGCCGGCATTACCGACAAGCAGGCTATCAAGGAGCTGCAGAAGCTCGGCGTGAAGGTAAAGGTTAGCGAGGTGCGTGGATCGAACACCGAGCCGACGCTGATCGCCACGCTCGACAAGCCGCTCACGCCAGAGCAGGCGGATCAGCTCTCCGTGAAGCTGCGCCAGGAGGCCATCGTGCAGCGGGTGGATGGCGAGGGCGCGCTCTACGGCCCCGCGAAGGAGAAGTGGGGCCCGTTCAACCCCGAGTATTTCCTGGACCCGACGCCTCCCCCGAAGAAGCGCCGCCGCTCCGCGGGCCAGACCGTGGACAACCCGCAGCGCACCGAGTACGCGGGCATCTACGGTGACCCGGTGGAGGTGGCGAAGCTCGCCGAGTCCCGCGTCGCGCCCGAAAGTCCCTGGCTCGCGAAGCTCTTCGGCACGACCCGCGCCGAAATGGCGAAGACCGCCGAGCGCAGCGGTAACGCGCAGGCGTCGCTGCCGGGCGTGACCAAGGGCGGCGCCGGCGCGGAGTCTGCCACGAACGTCATGACGAGGGCGAACGCGACCCGCCTGCGCAACCTGCTCGACGCCGGCCGCGAGCACGCCCCGGGCCTCACCGAGGGTATGACCGGCTGGTACGTGATGGACCCGCTCTACCAGAAGATGCTCGCCGAGCTGGGCGACCCCGCACTCGCGAAGCAGGCTTTCGAGCGTTTCAACACACTTACCGGCATGGCGAGCCCTGGCTCCGACGTGATGACCGAGATCAACCGCGGCACGGGCGCCGACATGCTCCTCGAGCGCGGTCAGTTTGACGACTTCATGCGCTACGGCGGCATGGGCGAGCCGCTGCGCGGCCCTAACTTCCCCGACCATGTGCGGCCCATCAAGGGACACCCGTACCACTCGACGGCGCAGGCCCCCGCGATGGAAAAGTTCGTGCGCACCGGGCGCGTGCAGATGCAGTCGCCGAAGGTGCCGACCTACATCGAAGCCTCGAGCGTCCCAGAAGTGGGCTTCCAGACCGACACCCTGGTGGGCGACTCGCACTGGTCCCGCGGCGTAGGGCTGGCGGACGTGCGCACCTCGAAGGACCCGCACGGCAGCATCTCGAACTCCGAGATCAAGCTGCTCGGCCCCTGGTGGAAGGACAAGGTCGCGGAGCCCTCCGGCTACCGCGCCGTGCCGGCGCAGGCGAATCTTTGGGGCCTGCTGGGCCCGCAGACCGGCGTCGACACGCCACTCGGCGCTCCGAAGCTCGAGCTCCTCGCCGAGTCCATCGTGAAGACCGCGACCCGCGAGGGAATCGCGCCCGAGGAGGCGCTGCGCCGGCTGATCCGCAAGCAGGGTCAGGCTGGCAGCGTTGACCCGGGCCTGCTCGCGGCCCTCTCCGCCGCCGTGGCTGCTGCTGCAGCGGCCGCGCCCAGTCTCTTGAACCAGGAGCCCAAGTGAGCCTCACCGCGAAAGTCGCCGAGATGATGTCCCTCCGCACCCCACGCCGTGTGGACGGGGAGAAGCTGCAGGCCGCGCGCGAGCGTGGGTCGAAGGCCGAGGCTCTGCTGCGGGACGAATCCCTCCAGGGCGCGTTCAAGGCGCTCGACGAGGCCTACCAGGCCATCTGGCGCAACACGGCGCCGGATGAGCACGAGGTGAGGGAGAGGGCCTGGGCGTCACTCAAGGTCCTCGACGACGTCAGGAATCAGTTACTTTCCGTGGTGCGTAACGGCGCAGTAGCACACGCGGAGCTGGAGAAGACACTGCGCCGTTAATGCGAGCACCGCTAGTTGTAAGCGACTCGCGCAGGAGATAATGACTCATGGCAGTAAGCACTACCGGTACGGAGCAAGCCCCAGCGGCCCAGCCCACCGGAACGATCCGCGAAGCAGCCAATGCTTTCGAGCAGTTTCTGACCTCGCAAGAGGGCAATCAGGAAGATGCCGAGGCGAGCCCCGAGGTGACCGAGACCGACGAGGTCGAGGCCACGGAGGAGCAAGCGCCCGAGGAGGCCGACGAGGCCGAGCAGGGCGGGCAGTCCGACGAGGATGATGCCGAGCAGCAGACCGCCGAGGAAAAGGTCTTCACCGTCCGCGTGGATGGCAAAGAAGAACAGGTTCCTCTCAGCGAGCTCCTGGCCGGCTACAGCCGCACGAAGGACTACACGCAGAAGACTCAGGTCGTTGCAAGCGAGCGCAAGCAGCTCGCACAACTGCAGGAGTCAGTACGCGCAGCAGAGGCCGAGTACGCTGAGCTTCTCCCGAAGCTACGCGCCGCACTCCAGGCCGACCTGCGTGAACCGAACTGGGAAGAACTGCGGGCGACCAACCCGACCCTGGCGGCCATCGAGTATGACCGCTTCCAGGAGCGCAAGGCGAAGGCCAACGCTCTCAGGGCCGAGGAGGAGCGAGTCCGGGGTGAGCAGGAGAAGGCCTTCGCCGAGCAGCGAAACCAGATCCTGATCGAGGAGCAGCAGAGGCTCCTCAAGCGCCCCGAGCTGCAGCACTGGCGTGACACCGCCAAGGCCGACGCAGACGCCAAGATGATCGTGGACACGCTCAAGGACGCCGGGTTCTCCGACGATGAGCTGCAAATCTACGACCACCGGGCGATGGTCGTTGCGTGGAAGGCCGCGCAGTACGACCAGTCGATGAGGCAGCGCAACGCTGCCCGCCAGTCGGTTCAGGAAAAGGCCACCAAGGCCCCGGTCGCGAAGCCGGGCAATGGTGCGCAGCAGGCGCCGAGTGCGATGAACAAGGCCAACGCTCGTCTCACGAAGAGCGGCAGCGTCAAGGACGCCGCCAAGTTGTTCGAGCATCTTTTCTAGCCCAAGGAGGGGCTGCACACATGGCTATCATCGCAAACACCTTCATCACGTACGACGCCAAGGGTCTGCGTGAGAACCTCTCGGACGCGATCTACCGGATCTCCCCGGAAGAGACGCCGTTCCAGAGCGCAATCGGCAAGGAATCGGTCGACGCCACCTACAACGAATGGCAGACGGACGCGCTCGCCGCGGCCGGCGCCAACGCGGTCGTGGAAGGCGACGAGGCCGGCTTCATCGCCGCCACCCCGACGGTGCGCCTGGGTAACTACGCCCAGATCAGCCGCAAGTCGGTCCTGGTCTCGGGCACCCTCGAGCGCGTGAGCAAGGCCGGCCGCAAGTCGGAGATGGCCCTGCAGCTCGCGAAGAAGGCCGCCGAGCTCAAGCGCGACATGGAATTCATCGCGACCCAGAACCAGGCAGCGAACGCCGGCGCAACCGCCGTCGCACGCCTGACGGCGGGCCTCGAGTCGTTCCTGCGCACGAGCACGAGCCGCGGCGCCGGCGGCGCGAACCCGACGCTCTCTGGCGGCACGGCCGGCTACCCGAACGCGGCCCCGACCGACGGCACGCAGCGCGCCTTCACGGAAACCCTCCTGAAGACGGTCTGCCAGGCCAACTACACCGCGGGCGGCAAGGCCTCGGTGCTGATGGTCGGCCCGACGCAGAAGGGCGTGGCCTCCACCTTCGTTGGCCTCGCCAACAACCGGTGGAACGTCGGCGGGGGCATGAAGCCCATCGCCGCGGTCGCGAGCGTGGAGATCTACGTGGGCGACTTCCACACCCTGCACATCGTGCCGAACCTGTTTCAGCGCGACCGCACGGCGTTCCTTCTGGACCCGACGCAGGCGAGCATCGCCTTCCTGCGCCCGTTCTTCACGAAGGACATCGCCGCCACCGGCGACGCGGAGAAGAAGCTGCTGATCGTCGCGTGGATGCTGAAGGTGAACACCGAGGCCGCCCACGGCGTCATCGCTGACCTCACCTAACCGTCAGGGGCTGGGGTAGGACCCAGCCCCTTTCGGCGTTCATACTTCGGCGGCGTTCACTCAACATGGACGCCGCCTTTTCCTGAACAGGAAGGCACATGGCCCGTCGTTTGTTCTCGCACAACCCCGCGCTCGGCATCACGACCTACGCGCACACGAACGAAGACAACGACACGATCACCCTGGAGAAGGTGGCCGACGAGGAGTCGCTCCTCGAGGGCGCCCAGGCCGAGCGCAACAGCTACACGAGCATCGACCGCATGCCCGACGGCATGGTCAAGGTCGCGACGGTCCCGATTCATATCTGGTCGGAGTGGCTGAAGGACGGCCGCGACAAGGACCAGAAGTTCGTGCGCTCGTGGCTCAACGCCACCGAGAACGCGCGCTACCGTACACGCAAGATGAGGGTCTGACGTGGCCCTCAGCAACTACACCGAGCTCCGCGCGAGCATCGCCGACTGGCTGAACCGCCAGGACCTGACGCCGGTAATCCCGGACTTCATCCGCCTCCTCGAGGCGCAGGTGCAGCGCACGCTCCGCATCCGCGAGATGTTCGTCGAGACGACGCTCGAGATGCTCCCCGAAGACGGCGGGGTGCTCACCCTCCCTGATGACTTCCTCGCGGTGAGAGAGCTGCGCCTGGTGCGCGCCGCCGACGGGCAGGTCATCCCTATCGCCTACGGCTCGAAGCATGAGCTCACCGAGATCCAGGCCCGCGTTGGCGGGACCGGCGTGCCGCAGGCGTACTGCCCCGGCAAGGACACCATCGAGTTCTCGCCGGCGCCGTACGAGAGCTACACCGTCAAGCTGTCCTACGTGCGCAAGATCCCGCGCCTCTCCTCCACCCTGGCGTCGAACTGGCTCCTCGAGGAGCACCCAGACATCTACCTCTACGGCTCCCTGATGCAGGCCGCGCCGTACCTGAAGAACGACGAGCGCGTGCCCCTGTGGGGCGAGGCGCTCAACACCATCCTCGAGGACATGCGCGTCGCCGACGAGCGTGCGCTGAGGGCCGGCACGCCACTCCGCATGAGGTTCAAGCCCTATGGCTGACACAAACACCACCCCGTACGCGTTCGTCAAGCCGGAGGTCGGCGGCTCCGACTCCACCTGGGGGACGAAGCTCAACGCGAACTTCGACGCCATCGACGACGCGCTCGAGGCCGTCGTGGCGGGGCAGACGGCCGCCCAAATCCTGACGAAGCTCCTCACGGTCGACGTGGACGCGTCCGGCCTCAACGCCTCGACCATCTACGGCGTCGACGGCCGGAAGGTGCTCCGCCACGGCGGCACAGAGGTGAGCGGCGTCATCACGCACGGCACGGGCGACGCGAGCGGTGGCGCCGACGGTGACATCCACCTGAAGTACGCCTGATGCCGGCCCAGATCAAGGTTGGGGGCGTCTGGAAGACGCTCACCGGCATCCAGATCAAGGTCGGCGGCGTGTGGAAGTCGCTCACCCGCGGCCAGGTCAAGGTCGGGGGCGTGTGGAAGGAATTCTTCGCCGTCGGCGGCGGTGGTGGTGGCGGTGGCGGCGGTGGATCGATCACGGTCAACGTCACCATCAACCCGGTCGTTGCGACGAAGTCTGGCACCTCCGCGTCTGGTTACGTGTCCAGCACAACCGGCACCGTCCCGTCCGCGGTCGGCGCCACCGGCTCCGTGACCTACTCGTGGGCGCGCGTCTCCGCGGCCGACAGCTTCTCTGGCGGCTTCACCCGCCTCGGCACCAACACCTCGGCGCGCTGGGGCGCGACCGTGAACGACGGCACGGCGCACGTCGAAACGTGGCGCGTCACCGGCGTCGATTCTGTCGGCGCGAGCGGGTACCGCGACGTGGTGGTCAACCTGGCCTGGGAGGACACGGATGGCGGCTACGTTGACTACTAACCGCCCACCGTTTCGTCGGTTAACAATAATCGGGAAGCGTCACCGGGTCATCTGGGACGCGCCGCTGACTGATAATGATGGGGAGTTCGATCTCGAGCGAAACACGATCAGTCTCGCGAAGGGTCTTACCCACGACGAGGAGCGCGACACGCTCCTGCATGAGGTCACGCACGCTGTCGAGAAGCAGCTGAGCTGTCACATCCCGGAAGAGAAGCTGCGGAGCATCGTCACCGGCCTCTACGCGGTGCTGAAGGACAACCCGAAATTCGCCGCGTACCTGCTGGAGGACGAAGAGGATGAAGATGGACGAGATCCTGAACGCCGGGGAGCTGACGCTGCTGGTGATAGGAGTGATAACGGCAATGATCGCGGGAATCCGTAGGGTCTACAAGGCGGCCCGCTGGATCGAGGACGTGCACACGCAGGTCCACACCAACGGCGGCTCCACGCTCCGAGACGCCATCGTGCGGATCGAGAAGAACGTGCAGTCCATCAGCGACAACCAGAAGAAGATCGCAGACCGGGTCGAGAGCCTCGAGAACGCACGCCACGCCACCGCCGCATGACGCGTCGCCACATGGTGATCCCGGACACGCAGTGCCGTCCGGGCGTGCCCCTCGACCACCTCGACCACGCCGCCAGGGCCGTGATCGAGTACCGGCCCACGTCGCTCCACATCATGGGCGACTGGTGGGATATGCACTCGCTCAGCTCGCACGACCGGCCGGGCTCGAAGGCGATGGAGGGCGCCAGGTACCGCGAGGACGTCGACTTCGGCAACGAGGCGATGGAGCGGTTCCTTTCGCCCATTAGGAAGGACCGCGCGCTGTGGCGGCGCATGACGCGCCACCTGTACCTCGGTAATCACGAGCACAGAATCAGCCGCGCGATCTCGAACGAGCCGAAGTTCGAGGGCGCGCTCTCTCTCGACCACCTCGAGGCGCGGGGCGTGGAGATCTTTCCGTTCCTGCAGCCCGTGGAGGTGGACGGGGTCTGGTACGCACACTACTGGCAGCACCTGCACAGCTCGGGCGCCATCGGCGGCCAGATCGTGTCGATGCTCGCCGCGGTCGGTGACAGCTTCGTGGCGGGGCACGTCCAGGGGCTCAAGACCGGCAACCGCATGTACCCGACCGGAAAGATTCGGCACGGGCTGGTCGCCGGGTCGTTCTACCAGCACGACGAAGAGTACCGGGGCCGGCAGGGCCTCACCAAGAATCACTGGAACGGCGTGGTCGTCCTGAACGACGTGCGCGACGGTGGTAACTACGAACTGATGCCGCTCTCGATTGACTTCCTGGGGCGGCGCTTTGGAGGCAGAAAGAAGTGAGCTACTCGAACGCGTTCCTGAAGGCGATCAACTTCATCCTCAGCCAGCGGGTCGAGGGCGTGCTGAGCATGGACCCCGACGACAAGGGGAACTGGACCGGCGGCGAGGTCGGCTCTGGCGAGCTGCGCGGCACCAAGTTTGGCATCAGCGCGGCCGCGTACCCGGACGTCGACGTGTCGACGCTGACGAAGGACCAGGCCATCGTCCTATACCACCGCGACTATTGGGAGAAAATAAGGGGCGACATGCTGCCCCCACGGGTGGCGTTCGTGGTCTTCGACAGCGCCGTGAACCAGGGCGTCGAGACCGCCTCGAAGCTGCTCCAGGCGGCCATCGGCGGCGAGCTCGTGGTGGACGGCATCATCGGCCCTCACACGCTCGCGGCCGCGCGCAGCGTGGAGCAGACCGAGCTGGTGCTCGACATCCTCTCCCACCGCGCGGTGCGGTACACGCGCACGAAGCAGTGGGAAAAGTTTGGCCGGGGATGGATGAAGCGCCTGCTCCGCCAGGCGATGGAGTCGTAGCATGCCGTGGACAGAGATTTTCGCCAAGATCATCACCGGCCCGGTGCAGGTAGTCGCTGACTACTTCACGAAGCGCGACGAGATCAAGTCGAAGGAGCGCCTCCGTAAGGTCGAGCTCGAGGACGCGATCCACCAGCGCAAGGTCGAGCTGATCAAGGCCGGCCTCGCCGCCGACGCCTCCTGGGAGCTCGAGCAGATCCGCAGCTCCGGGTGGAAGGATGAGTGGGTGATGATCATCCTCTCGATCCCGCTGATCCTGGTCTTCATCCCCATCAGCCAGCCCTACGTCCTAGGCGGCTTTCGCGCGCTCGAGCAGACGCCGAGCTGGTACCAGTGGCTGATCCTGCTGATCTTCACCGCGGTCTACGGCATCCGCATCTACCGCCGACAGCAGAGCGACACGTAATGCTCGTCCAGATTGAGCTGCCGCCGGGCATCAGCCGCAACGGCACGCGCTACCAGACCCCGGGCCGGTACTACGACTGCAACCTGGTGCGGTGGTACAACGGCGTCCCGCAGCCCATCGGCGGGTGGGGCCGCGTCTCCGCGTCGGCGTTCGCCTCGAAGTGCCGCTCGCTCCTGCCGTGGCGCTCGAACGGCGGCGGCAAGTGGCTCGCGCTCGGGTTCTCGAGCGGGCTCTTCATCTCGAAGGGCAACGCGACATTCTTCGACGTCACGCCGGCGGGGTTCACCCCCGGCTCTGATGACCCGGTGGAGGCCATCGGTTACGGCGCCGGGCTCTACGGCGAGGGCCTCTACGGCACGCCGCGGCCCGCGGGCGTGTTCCTGCCGCTCTCCGTGTGGCACCTCGACACCTGGGGCGAAAACCTCGTCGGGTGCATGCGCGGCGACGGCAAGATCTACGAGTGGGCGCTCGACACCGGGGCCGACGCCGTCGCGATCACGAACGCGCCCGTCGGCTGCGCCGGCGTGGTGGTGAGCGACCAGCGGCACATGATCGCGCTCGCCCCCGGCGGCAACGTCAGGAAGGTGCAGTGGTCGCACAAGGAGCAGAACACGGTCTGGACGCCCGCCGACACGAACGAGGCCGGCTCGTACGAGCTGCAGACCACGGGCGTGATCCAGCGCGGGGTGCGGGTGCGCGGCGAGGTCCTGGTTCTGACCTCGAACGACACGCACGTCCTGAAGTACATCGGGTACCCGTTCATCTTCTCAAAGGACCGCGTCGGCACCGACTGCGGCGTCGTGGGACCAAACGCTGTGGTGGCGGTGGAGAGCTTCGCGGCGTGGATGGGCGACAACGGCTTCTGGGGCTACGAAGGCTCCGGCGTGAAGCCGCTCACCTGCGACGTCGCGGACTACGTCTTCGGCGACTTCAACCGGCAGATGCGCGAGAAGGTGGTCGCGGGCCACAACGGGCAGTACGGCGAGATCTGGTGGTTCTACCCGAGCGCGTCGTCCACCGAGAACGACCGGTACGTGATCTACAACTACCGCGACAAGCACTGGGCCATCGGCGCCCTGCCGCGCACCGCCTGGTGCGATCAGGGCGTGTTCTCCACGCCGTTCGCGGTCGGCGTCGACAACCACCTCTACGCGCACGAGGACGGGTACCTGGACAACGGCGCGTCCCGCGTCGGCAGCATCTACCTCGAGTCTGGCGCGCTCGAGCACCAGGCTGGCGATGTCGTGTTCTCGGTCACGCAGATCATCCCCGACGAGAAGAATCGCGGCGACATGACGGTCGAGTTCCGCTCGCGCTTCACCCCGAACGGCGACGAGTACCTGCACGGCCCGTACTACGTGCGCGCCGACGGCTACACCGACGCGCGATTCTCCGGCCGGCAGATCGTGATGCGTCTCGAGCCCGTGGTAGACGGCCCGTGGCGATTCGGTAAGTTCCGCCTGGACGGCACCATCGGTGGTCGCCGATGAGGGTACGGCTACCGATACCAGAGGGCAGCAAGTGGACGCCCGAGTTTCAGCGCGAACTGAACGGCGAGCTCGAGCGCGCGCTTGAGCGGCTCAACGAGTACGCGCTCTGCCCATACGGCGGAACCACCGGCCAGGTGATCGTCAAGGTCAGCGACCGCCCGTATGTTATGGCGTGGGGCGACGCCGGCGGCGCAGGGGCGCTCTACACTGGCGTCAACCTTGGCGCCGGCGCGCAGGTCTACAAGGAAACTGACACCGGCACGGACCCTCGCGAGCACAAGTTCCGCACGCTCACGGCCGGCTCCAACGTCACGATCACGCAGGGCGACGAGGAGATCGTCATCAACGCCGGCGGCCTCGGCGCCGGCCCACCGGTTCCGCTGGTGTCGAGCTACGCGCCAACGTGCGGAGAGGAGACGAGCTTCTTCCCGCAGGCAAACCTGGGCGGCCTGGCCGTCGGCGACCTGATGGTGTGGGTCGTGGGAACCAGCACCGGATATACGACCAAGCCGAATATCCTGACGCCTGCCGGGTGGAAGCCGTTCGTGCTTATGCGGCCGAACGATCAAGACTTTCCGGCGTACGTCTTCTACCGATGGGCAGACTCGACGGACCTCGACCCGGCCACAGAGTACACGGCCGCCATCAACAACGCCGGGCGGACGACCACGTGCTCGGCGGTGTTCGCCTACCGCGGTGCTCACCCGGACATTCCGTTTGGCGGGATCTCCTTCCGGCGCAACACAAACACGGCCGTGTGGCACGGCGTCACGCTGCCGGTCCCGATTATCGCAGACGCGCAGAGCGTGCTGTCTGTCGCTCACACCTACGCCAATTCTTCACCATCCCCTGCGTGGAGCGACGCCGACCGCATCGGCCCGCTACCAGACGTGGCGTACGCGCTGGTGATGCCGACCGACTACGACGTGTACGAGAATCACCTCTACGTCGGCACGCGCGTCACCTCGCTATATGAGTCAGAGAACTGGATACCCGGGGAGACCCTGCGATCCTCATGCAAGGGCAGCGGGTGGGTCAGCGCAAACATCAGCTCGAACGTGCAGTCCGGGTTCCAGGCGCTGCTTAGCGCCTCCACGGCGTCCGCGCGGCACTACATCGAGTTCCCGGTCACGCTCGTGTCCGGTGAGAAGTACACGTTCTCGTTCTTCCGTAAGACGAGGACAGTCGGTGGCGGTGATGACCCAACCGGGATCTCGTACGTTGATCCGTCCAACAACGAGCGCGGATTCATCGAGAGCGAAAACGGAGATCGCACCTCCGTGCTCGACCCGCTCACCGACTTCGGAACCGTCTGGTTTGATCGTGGACCACAGATCCAGGAAGACGGGGTGCCGTCGACGACCGGCAGCGCGCCAACGATCCACTTCACCGCCCAAGCAAGCGGCGTCCATAAGGTCCGCATCAGCGTTGTCGGGTGGACCGGCGGAACCGGCGGCTCCGGCGTGTGGTCCTTCAGCGGGACCGAGGCCGAGGACCTGCAAATCTCAGGCGTGCGCTTTTGCCGAGGGTGGAGCACGCCGCAGCGCATTCATACTCCGCAGGGCCCCATCATCGGGGGTAGCAGCGCGGGACGCGCGAACGTGCACGCGTGGTCTGCGCGAGCGGCCAGCACGAATGGTGACCCGGAGCGTTTCCTTGCGGTCGCGATCAATCCCGACTGGAGCCTGCTGCCGCGCGCCAAGCTCGAGACGTGCGTTGACTTGGGGGACGCCTCGCAGATCATCGACGACGACGGGCTCACGCTGCTGAAATTTCAGCCGAGCTCGGACGACGGCGCACCAACCGGCGTAGCGACGCGGCCCATCTTCCCCACCATCGGCGGCTCGCTTCAAAAGTACTACTTCGAGGCGACCGTCACCTCCACGGGTGCCGACCTCGCCATAGGGGTGATGCTGCCGGCTTCCTTCTCGCCCACGCACGACGGCGGTGGTGGTACCAACGACGGCTACACGTGGAGCAGCGCGACGAACCTGCTCTACAGGCCAGACGGCACGTCGCAGGCGGCGTCGATCCCCGCGAGTCTGCTCGTGGGCTCGCTGTACGGATGTCTGGTGGACTACCAAGCAAAGACCGTAGAGTTCTTCCTTAACGGCACCTCTGCTGGCGTGCTCTCGATGTCGCAGGGCTACCCATCGAGCGGCTCATCCTCCTCGTTCTTTACGGGCGAGGAGCCGCTGTACGCCTACGTGCGAGCGGAGCTCGAGGCCACGGTGGGCATCCGCATCAACATGGCGGGGCCCTTCGCGTACCTGCCCGCGGGTGCGCTTGCCTACGACTGGGCCGGTAACGAGGAGACGATCCCGCTCACCCAGATCACGAGCGCCGGGGCTGGCGTCCCGCTGCTCTCCGGCACGCCAACCGCCCCGTCGATTAAGTCGCTCGTCGCGGGCACGAACGTCACGCTCGAAGACCTGGGCGACTCGGTCAAGATCAACGCATCCATCGGCAGCGGCACGCTCAACAACATCGACACCGAGGTTCTCGCGGACACGCCACAGGCGTACTGGAAGTTCGATGAAGCGTCTGGGAACTTTTCGGATTCAAGCGGAAACGGCTACACGCTGACGATCACTGGTGCCCCGGTCACGGCGTACCAGTACATGCAGCTTGACCCGGTGAACACCACCCGCAAGGGCGCGCTGATCACGGGCGCGAGCACGACGGCGTTTGCGTCGAACGCCGCGAAGCTCGGCCTCTCGATGCCAATCACCACGTGGACAATTGAGGCGTGGGGCCTGTGGCCCGCGGGCGCGGCCGGTCCGATGATGGCCCTGATGGCGGCCGGCGAGACCCTGGCGACGAACTACGGGCTGTACCTGGTGCTGGACGCGACGGGCGTGATCCGCGCGTTCTGGGAGTACGGCGCGGGCACCAACGTGTCGCCGGCGCAGCAGGCCGCGCTCCCGGTCGGGCTCGTGCCGCAGCTGGTTCACCTCGCAATCGTGAAGGACGGCGTCGCCCGTACGGTCAAGTACTACCGCAACGGCAAGCTGTGGGGGTCAACGACCTACACCGCCGGGAACGAGCACACGGGCGGTACTAGCGACCTGTTTTACGCCTTCGCCGACCCCACGGCCGGGGCCGGTTGCGCGGGCGTGTACTGCGGCATGACGCTCTACACGACGGCCCTCTCGGACGCCAGAATTTCTGCGCACGCTGCGTGCCTGGGCCTGTGATGAGATAATGGACGTAGCGCAGGAACTCCACCGGTACAGGTACGAGATCGAGGACGCCCTTGGCGCCTCGAGCCCCATCACCTACCACGAGCTGCCCGGTCTGATCGAGGCGGGCAAGCTGATCCTCTACGCCAACGACGGCGCGGTCCTGGTCTGCGAACCCATACGCCACGAGGTTGGCTGGTCCCTCTGTATGTTCGTCTCGGCTGGCGAGCTGGGCAGCGTGATGGAGCTCGTCGACCACGCAGAAAAAGTAGCGAAGGAAAAGGGCGCCTCGGCCATCTCGGCCATCGGCCGCCCTGGCTGGCTCAAGGAAGCACGGAAGCGCGGTTACCGCACCACGACGGTGATCATGAGCAAGGAGTTGTAGCACGATGGGATGGGTCGCACCGGCGGTAAAAATTGGCGGAGCAGTCCTGGGCGGACTCTCCGGCGGCAAGAAAAAGAAGAAGCAGGCGACGGCGCCGCGCGCGCCGGCGTGGGCCGACCGCAACGGCCGGATCGGCAGCGACATGCTGCTCGAGGCCTCGAGGCGCTCCGCGGACGAAGCCATCGCTGGCTTCACCCCGGACCAGAACGCCGCATTCCAGGCGGTGCGTGACGCGCAGGGCTTCGGGCAGGCCGACATGGCCGGCGCGCAGGCCACCGCGCAGCGCCTGTCGCAGGGCATCACCCCTGGGGACATCTCGAAGTTCTACAACCCGTACGAGTCGGACGTGATCAACGCGTCCCTCGCCGACATCGAGCGGATGCGCCAGCGACGGCAGCTCGGCGCGGCCACCGAGGCGGAGGGCGCCAAGGCCTGGGGCGGCGACCGCGCGGCGGTATACCAGGGCGTGATCGACGGCGAGTACGACCGCACCGGCGCGAGCACCATCGCGAACCTACGCCACCAGGGCTTCACCACCGCCGGCAACATGGCGCTGCAGAGCGGCGGCCTCGCCCTCACCGGCAACGCGCAGCTGCAGAACATCATCCAGAACCGCCGCTCGAACCTGTTCGACGACGCGTCGGCGCTCTACAACGCGGGCGCGGTCCAGCAGGGCCAGGAGCAGCGCGTGCTCGACTACCCGGTCACGGCGGCCGAGGGGCTGATGCGAAACGCGGCGCAGTTCTACCAGGGCAGCGTGCCCTTGTCGGGCGGCGACGGCGGCGGCGTCAGCGGCGCGATGCAGGGAATAGTGGGCGGGCTCGACTTCGGCGGCAAGATCTACGACATCATCAAGGGCTGGGGCAAGCCGTGAGCATGGGCCCCCCGAAGAGCCTGCTGCAGCCGCAGCCGATGTCCTTCCTGGAGAAGCTGGCCGGCGCCATCGGAAAGTTCTCGGACCCCCGCATCGTGCGCGACCCGCGCATGGAGGAGCTCGCGGGCGAGGAGGGCGTGGCGCTCGCGCAGCAGCAGGCCCGCGCGGCCTCCATGCACGCGATGATGCAGCCCGGCATACCCTGGTACGCGATGACCGTCGCGGGCGACGCCGAGGGGCAGCTTGGGTACTCCAAGGGCATCGCGGGCGCGGCCGACCTGGCGGAAAAGATCCGCGCACGCCGCGACAGCGACGAGCGCCGCAAGCGCCTCGCCGACCTCATCGCGAACGCCCCGAACCTCACGAAGGCCGACGGCACGCCGGAGTTCAGCAGGCTCCAGCTCGACACCCTGGGCGCGCTCAGCGCGGACGAGCAGGCGAAAATTTTTGGGACGTACGCGTTCCCGAAGATGAGCCCCTCCGGCACCGCCACCGCGGGATCCGTGCAGGCCGTGAAGCGCGGCCCCAACGGCAACATCCTTGCCGTGGTGCAGACCGGCGACCCGTACAACCCGGTCACGGTCGTCGACACGGGCGTGCAAACCGAGGCCGAGCTGCCGAGCGAGATCCGCTCCCGCATCGCGCTCGCGAACGACCCCACCCTGATCGACGTGAACGCCCGCGACAAGCAGGCCGAGACCACCGGCGCCGAGACCGGCAAGGCGAACGTGGCGTTCGATCAGATGGCCGGCACGACCCTCGCCCAGACCCAGGCCGACCTGGCCTCCTACCAGACGCTGAAGGCGCAGGTCGCTGGGCTCGACTCCGGCCCCATCAAGGGCCCCGTCATGGCGAAGCTCAACGCCGACTTCCAGGTCGCGGACGCGCGGATGAAGATGCAGGGCCTGCGCATGATCGGCGAGCTGAAGGCGGCCGGCATCTCCCTCACGCCCATCACCGAGCGCGAGCTCGCGATCCTGATGCAGCCGACCCCGCAGCTGACGAACTACAAGGAAGCGAACCTGACGATCATCGAGGACCGGGTGCAGTCCCTGCAGCGGATCATCTCGCAGCTCGAGTCGCAGATCGCGTTCCGCGACCAGGGCGGCGACATCACCAGGTGGCGCGGAACCCGCGGGCCCGCGCAGCCGGCCCCCGCCGCGGCCCCCGCCCAGCGGTCCGTGGTGCCGCCCGAGCAGCGCCGAGTGCAGGGGCTTAACTGATGGCAAGCGACATCGCGGGCATCGCCCAGGGCGTGACGAGGCTCTACGACCAGGGCGCGACCGATGACGAGGTTGTCGAGTACCTGAACAGGGCCGGCATCCAGGACGTCGACGCGTTCAACTTCGAAGTCTCCCGGCTGCAGGAGGCCGGCGGCGCCGTGCCGAAGCAGGGCATGCTCTCTGGTATCGCCGGGCAGCTCTCCAACGGCGTCACCGCCGGCTTCAGCGACGAGATCAACGGCTTCCTGACGGCGATGGTGGACCAGGCGCGCGGGCAGGGCGAGGCCAGCCTCGGCGACACCTACCGCCGCAACCGGGCACGGTTCGACCTCTCCAACCAGGGGTTCGCGCGCGAGAACCCGATGACCGCCGCCACCGCCAACGCGGCGGGCGCGGTCGCGCTCCCTGGCGGCCTCCTGAAGACAGGCTTGGCGGCGATCCCGGCCGCCACCACCACCCTCGGCCGCGTCCTGACGGGGGCCGCCGGCGGCTCCGCCTCGGGCGCCCTGGCCGGGTACGGCAACGCCCACCCCACGGAGCGCCTCGAGGGCGCCTACGACGGGGCGCAGGCGGGCGCGCTGGTGGGCGCCGCCATCCCGGCCGCCGGTGAGGCGTACGGCGCCCTGAAGGCCCCCGCGCAGCGCCTGGCCTCCTACGTGGCCGACCAGGGCATCAACCTGGCGAGCGCCGTGACAGGCGGCCGCGTGGCGCCCGTAGCGGCCCCTGGCGCGGCGCAGGCCGCG